>JGI12048J13642_10378165_pt1 | contig 14832 bp, 12 predicted proteins | sample ElkSlonscriptome_16_FD_13642 | JGI IMG/M metagenome (IMG submission 13642)
TTCGGAGAGGGAAGCCCCTGCGTCCCGGAGGATGCGGCCGGCGTCGTTCTTCTCCCCGGTGAGCCCCAGGAGAAGGTGCTCGGTGGAGACGTACTCGTCGCCCAGCTCCCGGGCCTTCTCCTCCGCCCCATCCAGCGCCGTACGAAGATCCCGGGAGAGGGTGGGCTCGGCCCCGCCCTCCACGCGGGCCATCCGATCCATGGCCTCCCGGGCCCGGGATCGGATGAGGGTGGGCTGGATCTCCAGCTTCTTCAGGACCGGCGAGACGATGCCCTCCTCCTGGTCCAGGAGCGCCGCCAGGAGGTGGACTCCGTGGACGTCGGGATTGCCGCGTCGCCGGGCATCGGCGGCGGCGGACTGCAGGGCCTCGGCGGCCTTCACGGTCAGTCGGTTCGGATTCACCATGGTCGGGATCGTGGGTCGACGTGTAGGAGGGCCCCGTGCCCGTCGCCTGCCATTCCGGCAGTTTCATCGGCGCGTCCGGGGGTCTCACCCACCAATAAACTCAAGATCCGGGCCAACATCCGAACGCGACCCCCGACCAGCCAGCCGGCGGGTGGTGCGTCAGCGNCCTGCGGTACCCGGGAGCGGGCGCCCGTCGATCCCCTTCAATCGCGTGCCCGCAGGGAGGCGCTCTTCGGCCTCTAGGCGGTTGAGCCGGAGGAGGTCCTCCACCGGAACCAGGTCGGTGTACCGCTCCGCGAAGGCCCGGCCCGTGGTGGTGGAGCCCAGCGTCACGATGTCCAGCCGCCACGGTTGGACGCCGAGGAGTTCGGGATCGGTGACGGGGGCGAAGGAGGAGAGCGCGGCGGAGATCGTGCCCCCCCGACGTCCCCAGGCCGACTGCGGCCCATAGCCCAAAAGCTGCAACGACGTGCCGTCGTGACGAAGGAAGAGGGCTTCTCCGCGTAGGGTCCCGTTCTCCGTCCGGGCGGAGAACTCCGCGCGAGCCGACTCCACCCCGGGGAGCGTTCCCGTACGCACCGATCCTCCCTGCACCCCTTCCTGCCCCAGGAAGCCCCGCAACGCCGCTTCGGGATCTCCCGCGTCGGCCGCGGCCTGCAGGGTGATCACCGCGTCCTCCTCCGGGCTCACCCCCGCCACCACGGTGGTCTGGTTCACCGTCTCCCACCCCTGGGGGAAGGTGAGCTCGAAGGCCATCTCGGGATGGACGAACCGCGGTCCCTGGAAGAAGCCGTGTCGCGGGTCGTTGCCCCACACCAGCCCGTCGATGTGATCCAGGTAGCGGTCCCGTGCGATGACCGAGGCCGTATCCGCCGCCGGCAGATTCGCGATGACCTGCCGAATGTGCTCCTCCCGGTTCTCCGGGTAGGGGTGGGTGAGCTGCCACTCCGGCACCCGGCCCTCCCCTCCCCCCGAGACCGAGGCGAGCATGCGGAAGACGCCCTGCAGCGCGTCGGGATCGTAGCCCAGCCGGGTCATGTAGCGCGCTCCGAGCTCGTCCGACTGGCTCTCGTCGTCCCGGGAATAGCTGAGGTTCAGCAGCCCCAGCCCCGCCGACACGAGACCACCGTACTCCCGGACGTCCTCGGAGAGGATCATCCCCACGCCCAGACCGATCTGCTGGAGTTGCTGCCGGCTCATCTGGCTCACCGAGTGACGGGCGGTGACGTGGCCGATCTCGTGCCCCAGGACGCCGGCGAGCTCGGCCTCCGTCTCGAAGTACCCCAGGATGCCCCGGGTGACGTAGATGAAGCCCCCGGGCAGGGCGAAGGCGTTTACCTGGGGATCGTCCACCACGTGGAACTCCCAGGGGAGGCCCGGGCGCTCCGACACCGCTGCCAGCTCCTGTCCCAGGTTGGAGACGTAGGACTGCAGGTCGGGGTTGTCCACGAGGCCCAGCTGGGACTCGATCTGCCCGTCCGCCTCCCGCCCCATCTGGATCTCCTGGCTCTCACTCACCAGGGAGAGCTCCCGTTCCCCCGTCACCGGGTTCACGGCGCAGGCCGCCAAGGTGAGGAGGAGGGCCGCGAGGGGCGAGAAACGACGGGGGAGGCTCGGTCGGTGCATGGGCATCGGCAGTAGAAGGAGGAGGGCGGCGAGCGCAGGAGAGGCGGGAGCAACGCGGGGCGGGCGACGGCATCGGTTGTTCCCGTCCGGCGGAACGCCGATCTTCCGAGTCCCCCACGCCTCGCCGCCTCAACCCCCGTGATCCCGACCCCGAACTCCGACGCCGAGGACCGTTCGGTCCCATTGCGGGCCCTGGTCCTGTCCTGTGCCTCATTGGCCATACCCCTGGCCGCGGCCTATTCGTTCCCGGAGTGGACCGCCGGCGAGGGGGCGCTCCTCGTCTGGGTTCCGGCGGTCCTCCCTGCCTTTCTGCTGGCCTTCTACCGGGGGTGGAACGGGGCCGCCCTGGCGTTGGCGGCGACCATGGCCACCCTGGCCCTCAGCCAGGCCGAGATCCTCCTCCTGGAGCTGGATCCACCGCGCTGGGAGATCCTCATGGCCATCGTGGGCCTCATGGTGGCGGTCTGCCTGGGAGCGGGATGGCTGGCGAATTCCCTCCATCGGGAGCGCACCCGGGCGGAGAAGGCCGCCCTCACGGATGCCCTCACCGGCCTGCCCAACCGGCGCCACGCCTCGATCCTGCTGGAGAGCCACTTCGGGCGGGCGGCCCGGGGCGACGACCTGGCCGTGGTCCTCTTCGACCTGGACGAGTTCAAGCAGGTCAACGACGAACATGGCCACGGCGAGGGGGACCGGGTTCTCCGGACCTTCTCCGAACTGCTGAAGGAACGGACCCGACGCATGGACCTGTCCGCCCGCTGGGGCGGTGAGGAGTTCCTCACCGTGCTGGTGGACGCCGATGTGGAGACGGCGGTCATGTTCGCCGAGGAGATCCGGGCCTCCCTGGCGGCGGAGGACTTCGGGTGGGGGCGGGTGACCGCCAGCGCCGGCGTCGGGGCCGTGGAGCCCGGCATGGGATCCCCGGACGTGCTGGTGGCGGCGGCGGACCGAGCCCTCTACATGGCCAAGGATCTGGGTCGCGATCGAGTGCACCGTGCCGACCGGCTCCTTTCGGGGTCTCGAAAGGGTCGCCTCGCCAAGGAAGAGGACCCGGTGGAAGGCATTCCGCTGCACAACCTGCGGGTCCTGCTGGTGGACGACGATCGCGCGGTCCTCCGCTCCACCCGACGCCTCCTGGAGCGGCTCGGGTGCTCGGTCCAGGCCTTCGAGGATCCTCGGGAGGCGTTGGAGACGGCGGGTCGGGCGCCCCACCCGCACGTCATCGTCACCGACATCATCATGCCGGAGATGAGCGGCTTCACCCTGGTGGATCTCGCCTCCCGGGCCGTCCCCCACCTCCGCGCCGTCTACGTGTCGGGGTATCCCCAGGACGAGGTCTACTGGGGCGGGTCCCCCGGCGCCCGAACCGTCTTCCTCTCCAAGCCCATCGAGGTGGAGGTTCTCTCCGAAGCCCTGGAGCTGATCCTGGGCACCGTCCACCAGGATCTCGACGAAGAACAGGTGGACGCGGCGCTCTCGCCGGCCATGCTGGACCACACCCGGGAGGCCGACCCCACCGACGGGACGCCCGGAGGCAACGGGCAGGGAGCCGCGCGAGGCCGGATCCTCATCGTGGACGACGAGCCCCATGTCGCGGGCGTCCTCCAGCGCCTGTTCGTGCGGCAAGGCTACGAGGAGCCGTTGGCCGTGCACGACCCCACCCGGGTCCCGGCGGTCCTGGAAGAGGAAGAGATCGACCTCATCCTCCTGGACCTCCACATGCCGGAGATGGACGGCTTCCAGCTCATGAAGCACCTGCCCCGGCACCGGGAGCCGTCCGAGTTCCTCCCGGTGCTGGTCCTCACCGGCGACACCGCCCCGGAGGTCCGTCGGCGGGCGCTGGAAGCCGGCGCCCACGACTTCCTCAGCAAACCCTTCGACGTGGCGGAGGCCCAGGCTCGCGTGAAGAACCTCCTGGAGGCTCGGTTCCTCAACCAGCGCGTGGCCCGGCAGCGCGACGAGATGGAGGCCCGGGTCCGCGAACGCACGGCGGAGCTGGCCGATACGAGGTCCGAGATCCTCCATCGCCTGGCCCGCGCCGCCGAGTACCGCGACGACGTCACTGGACGACACGCGGAGCGCGTGGGGATGCTCTCCTCCCTCGTCGCCCGGGAGCTGGGCTTCGGGCACCGCGACGTGGACATCATCCGCCGGACAGCCCCCCTGCACGACGTCGGCAAGATCGGCGTCCCCGACGCCATCCTCCGGAAGCCCGGCGCCCTCACGCCGTCGGAGTTCGAGCTCATGAAGACCCATACCATCATCGGGGAGGAGATTCTGGGTGGGGGCCGGCATCGCATTCTGAGCATGGCGGCGGAGATCGCCCGCTCGCACCACGAGCGCTGGGACGGCGACGGCTACCCGGATGGACTGGAGGGAGAGGAGATCCCCCTGCCGGCCCGGATCGTGTCCGTGGCCGACACCTTCGACACCCTCTCCCACAACCGGCCCTACAAGGACGCGGTGTCCGTGGAGGACGCCCTGGCCGAGATCCGGCGCTGCGCCGGTGGCCACTTCGACCCGCGGGTGGTGGAGGCCTTCGAAGCCATCTGCCAGCGGGTGGGGCCGCAGCACTTCACGAGCCTGTCGGACCCCGTGGATCCCCATAGCGACATCTACGACGTCGTGGACTCCTGACGCTGGACGCCGTGCCCTCCCTACGCCCTTCCCGAACCCTCCGCTCCCTCCCCCTCTCCCTCGGCCTCGCAGTCGCCCTCTGGGCGGGTTGGGCCTGCGGGGGGAGCGAGGTGGCACCGGAGACCACCGCGCTGGACCGGGATACCTTCATCCGGAGCTGGGTGGACCTCCGGGTGACGGCGGTGCGGAGCGGGGAGCCCCTCACGGACTCGCTGCGCGCCGCCGTCCTGGACCGGCAGGGAGTCACCGAGGAGGAGCTGATGGAGTTCGCCGAGGTGCGGGGCGACGATCTCGCCTACATGCGGGATCTCTGGCTGGAGGTGGAGGCCCGCCTCCAGGCCGAAGACGTGCCGGTGGGGGACTCGGTCCGGCTGTACTGACGGCCCTCGGCGCTGCGGTGGGGCCTCACTCCGTCGGGAAGTGCACGCCGATGGCCAGCGCGTCCCGGTCGCCGACGGATGCTCCGAAGCGGACCGTGAGGCGGTCGTCGAAGTCGAGATCGAGTCCGAGGTCCACGGTGCCGTCCAAATCCAGGTCGTCGCCGTCGCCAGTCCGCACGTCCAACGCCAGGTGCGCGCCCACGTACGGCCTGAACGAGACGCTCTCCTCCCGCGCCTGCCAGCCGATGACCAGGCCCGCCGGAAAGGACACGAGGAGATCGTCGCCCACACCGAGGCCGGCCCCGGTCCACCACATCACCTGCGGTTCCCCCGCCCCCTCGAGCTCCGCGAGGCTCCCGGAGACGTCCACCCCGAAGAGGGCCGCCACATCGCCGTCGCCCGAGCCACGGCCATCGTCCTGCTCCGTCACCCCTGCCCGGAAGCCGATCCCCACCGGGGCAGCACTCCTTCGCCACATGGCCAGCGCACCCAGTCCATCGCCCGGGTGCGCCTCGGTCAGGAGCACCGAGAGGCCTGCGGGAGCACCGGGGTGCAGCATGCTGGGCACATCCCACACCACCTGAGCCCCCACGCCGGAGGGAAGGAGAAGGGCGAGGACGGCCAGCGCGGCGAACAGGTGCTTCATGAATCCTCCTTCGATGGATGCGACCCTCGCGACGCGCGCCGGAGGGGTGTGGGTCCGGACCCCTCGTCGGCTCCCTACTCCCACTCGATGGTGGCAGGAGGCTTCGAGCTCACATCGTAGGTGACCCGGTTGATCCCGGAGACCTCGTTGATGATGCGGGTTGAGACCCGGCCGAGCACTTCGTGGGGGAAGTGGAACCAGTCCGCCGTCATCCCGTCCCGGGAGGTGACGGCCCGGAGGGCGAGGACGTTCTCGTAGGTGCGCGCGTCGCCCATCACCCCCACCGACTGGACCGGAAGGAGGACGGCGAAGGCCTGCCAGATCTCGTCGTAGAGCCCAGCCTCCCGGATCTCCTCCAGGTAGATGGCGTCGGCGTCCCGCAGCACCTGGAGCCGCTCCGGGGTGACGTCCCCCAGGATGCGGATGGCCAGTCCCGGTCCCGGGAAGGGATGCCGTCCGACGAACTCCTCCGGAAGCCCCAGCTCCCGCCCCACCTGCCGGACCTCGTCCTTGAAGAGGTCCCGGAGGGGCTCCACCAGGTCGAAGGGCATCTCCTCCGGCAGCCCGCCGACGTTGTGGTGGGTCTTGATGGTCACCGACGGCCCTCCGGCGGAATGGGACTCGATGACGTCCGGATAGAGGGTGCCCTGGACCAGGAAGCGGGCGTCGGTGCCCTCCCGCGCCGCCGTCGCTTCGAAGACCTCGATGAAAGTGTTGCCGATGACCGTGCGTTTCCGCTCGGGATCGGTGACCCCCTCCAGACGGCCCAGGAAGAGCTCCTGGGCTTCTTCCACCACCAGGTTCATGTCGTAGTGGGAGCGGAACATGCGCTCCACCTGCTGGCGCTCGTGCTTCCGCATGAGCCCGTGGTCCACGAAGATGCAGGTCAGCCGGTCGCCGATGGCCCGGTGCACCAGGACGGCGGCCACGGAGGAGTCCACGCCTCCGCTGAGGCCGCAGATGGCGGTCCCTTCCCCCACCTGGTCCCGAATGCTCTGCACCGTCTCGTCGATGAAGGCGCCGGCGGTCCAGGTGGGCCGGCAGCCCGCCACCTCGAAGAGGAAGTTGGAGAGGATCTCCTCGCCACGGTGGGTGTGGGCCACCTCGGGGTGGAACTGGACCCCCCAGATGGGTCGATCCTCGGCGCGGAAGGCGGCGGTGGGAAGCGACGCCGTGGAGGCCACCCGCTCGTAGCCCTCCGGCGGTCGGTCCACATGGTCGCCGTGGGAGCACCAGACCGTGGTGGTCTCTCCGCCGTCGAAGCCGGCGAAGAGCCCGTTGCTCCCCTCGATGGCCAGCTCCGCCCGCCCATACTCCCGCTTTCCGTGCTGGACGTCCGCGCCCTCGAGGTGGGCGATGAGCTGCATGCCGTAGCAGATCCCCAGGAGCGGAATCCCGCTGGTGAGGAGCTCGGGGTCGGCGGTGGGGGCGTCGTCGTCGTACACCGACGTGGGCCCGCCGGAGAGGATGATGGCGGTGGGATCCCATTCCCGGATCCAGGCCAGATCCCGGCCGGCCGGGTGGATCTCGCAATAGACCCGCTCCTCCCGGATGCGCCGGGCGATGAGCTGGGTGAACTGGGAACCGAAGTCCAGGACCAGGACGCGGTCGTGGCGCTCGTGCTCTCCCACCATCAGTAGGCCCTCGCCCACACCACCTCGTGCTCCGCGTCGCCCTCGCCGGAGATGCAGCGCGTGGGTGCCGAGTCACTCCGGAACTCCTCGTCGGGTAGGACGCGGGAGGTGGCCTTGGTCTGCTCCTGGACCGCCTGCTCCACCGCCGGGTCGCCGTTCCAGCCGCTGTAGACGAAGCCCGCCCCCTGGTCCAGCGCCTCGTCCAGCTCGTCCATGCTGGTGACGCCGCGGACGGTGGCAGCCTCCCGTCGGTCCCGGGCCGCCGTCAGGAGCTCCGACTGGAAGGCCTCCAGGCGGTCCGGAAGGGTCTGGATGGCCTCGTTCTCCTCCACGAACTCCTTCCGTTTGGCGCCCTCCGGGGTCACCCGTCGAGCCAGCGCCAGGGAGCCCTTCTCCAGGTCCTTGGGGCCGATCTCCACTCGGAAGGGCACGCCCTTCCGCTCCCACTCGTAGAACTTGGCCCCCGGCGAGAGGTTCTCCCGGGCATCGACACGGACCCGGACCCCCAGGTCCCGGAGGCGGGCCGCCACCTCGTCCACCTTGGCCAGGATGGCGGCGTGGTCGTCGCCCACCAGGATGGGCACGATGACCACCTGGTCCGGAGCGAGCCGGGGCGGCACCACGATCCCCTGGTCGTCGCCGTGGGTCATGATGAGCCCACCCACCAGCCGGGTGCTCACACCCCAGGAGGTGTTCCAGGCGTACTCCTCCTGCCCCTCCTCGGTCTGGAAGGTGAGCCCGAACTGCCTGCTGAAGTTCTGGCCCAGAAAGTGGGAGGTCCCGGCCTGCAGGGCCTTTCCGTCCTGCATGAGGGCCTCGGTGGCATAGGAGCGCACCGCGCCGGCGAACTTCTCCGAGTCCGTCTTCAGCCCGGTGATGGGGGGCATCCCCATCCACTCCTCCATGAAGGTCCGGTAGACGCCCAACATGCGCACCGTCTCCTCCTCGGCCTCCTCCGGAGTGGCGTGGGCGGTGTGGCCTTCCTGCCAGAGGAACTCGGCGGTCCGCAGGAAGAGCCGGGTCCGGAGCTCCCAGCGCATCACGTTGGCCCACTGGTTCAGCAGCATCGGGAGGTCGCGGTAGGACTGCACCCACTTGGCCATCATGTGGTAGATGACGGTCTCGGAGGTGGGTCGGATGGCCAGGGGCTCGTCCAGCTCCTTGCCGCCGGCCTGGGTCACCACCGCCAGCTCCGGCGCGAAGCCCTCCACGTGCTCCTTCTCCTTCTCGATGAAGCTCATGGGGATGAGGAGCGGGAAGTAGGCGTTCTCGTGCCCCGTGGCCTTGAACATGTCGTCCAGCGCCTCCCTCATGCGCTCCCAGATCCCGTAGCCCCAGGGACGGATGACCATGCTCCCCCGCACCGGGGAGTAGTCGGCGAGCTCGGCGCGCAGCACGACCTCGTTGTACCAGGCGCTGAAGTCGTCCTCGCGCGGAGTCAGCTTCTTGTCGTCAGCCATGGTTCTCGTCGTTGGATTCGTTGAGCTTCTCTCGGATCCGGGCCTCCTCGCGGCGCACCCGGATCAGCGTCACCGCCGCCGGGAGCCCGAAGAGGAGAAGGGAGGCGGCCGCCCATACGGCGCGGAAGCCCCAGGGGACCATGCCGTCCAGGACCAGCGCCACCAGGGCGCCCCCCAGGAGGGCGAGGATCAGCGCCCCCCCGATCATGACCCACTCCAGGATGTCCAGGCGGCGGATGGCCCGAAGGGTGACCTCCTGGGCCAGGCGGGTCTCGGCGTCGGACTCGTCGCCGCTCACCCCAGCGACTCCGGCGGGACCCGCTCCTCCTCTCCGGAGGCCATGTCCCGCAGCACCACCACACCCTTCGCCGCCTCCTCGGGACCCAGCACGATGACCGAGCGGGCGCCTTCGGTGCCGGCGGACTTGAACTGCTTGCCCACCGAGCGGTCCCGGAACTCGTAGGCCACCGAATGCCCGGCGTCACGGAGCCGATGGGCCAGCCCCCGTGCCGCGGGCCCCTGCTCCTCGCCGATGACCACCACGTAGTAGTCCAGGGTCCGTTCGTAGTCCGGTGCGAGTGCCCGCTCCCGGAGGAGCTCGCCCAGGACCACGTCGCCCATCCCGAAGCCCACCGCCGGCATGGGGTCGCCGCCCACCAGCTCCAGGAGCCGGTCGTAGCGGCCGCCCCCGCAGATGGCCCGAAGCTCACCCTGACGGTCGAAGAGCTCGAAGACGATGCCCGTGTAGTAGGCGAGGCCCCGGACGATGGTGAGGTCCACTTCCACGAAGTCGCCGAGCCCCATGGCCTCCAGGTGCCCCAGGTACGCGTCCAGCGGGGCGGCGGCCTCGGCGACGGAGGCCTCCGGGTGGGCGGCCTGGACGGCGTCGAGCCCCTCCAGGTCGAAGAGCTCCAGGAGGGCGCCCACCTGGGCGGGATCCAGACCGACCTCGGCAGCCAGCTTCTCCCGGGCCACCTCCTCGGGCATGCGCTCCACCTTGTCGATGAGGGCGAAGGCTGCATCCATGCCGTCCTCCGGTACCCCCACCCCGTCGCGGAGGAGAGCGGTGAGGAGACGGCGGTCCGAGACCCGGGCCCGGACGTCCTCGGCGCCGAGACCGAGCTCCCGAAGGCCGTCGATGGCCACCGCCAGCACCTCGGCGTCGGCGGAGACGTCGTCCTCGCCGACGATGTCCACATTCCACTGGAAGTGCTCCCGGAGACGTCCCCGTTGCTGTCGCTCGTAGCGGAAGAGCTGGGGGATGCTGAACCAGCGGATGGGCTTGGGCATGCTCCGGGCATGCTCGCCCAGGATGCGCGCCAGCGAGGGCGTCATCTCCGGTCGAAGGGAGACCTGGCGGTCGCCCTTGTCGGTGAAGTTGTAGAGCTGGCCCACGATTTCGTCGCCGCTCTTCTCGGTGTAGAGCTCCAGGGGCTCCAGCGGAGGGCCGTCGTACTCCAGAAACCCGTACCGGCGGGCGACGGCGCGCCAGGCCCGGAAGAGGTGGGCGCGGAACGCCAGCTCCTCGGGAGGGAAGTCTCGGAAGCCGGGGAGTCGGCGGAAGTCAGGAGAGGCCATGGAACGCGGAATCTAGCGGCGAGCCACCACGATTCAACCGACCCGGACCCACCCCGTCCGGGAGGGCGCGCTTGCCGGCGCCGGCCCCCGGAAGCACCCTTCCCCCATGCGATCCGTCACCTACGAGTTGGCCGCCAGCCTGGACGCCTACATCGCCGACCCCGCCGGCGGTGTGGATTGGCTCTTCGACGACGGGAACGACTATGGACTCGCCGACTTCATGACCACCATCGACACGGTGATCATGGGGCGGACCACCTACGAGTTCGGGCTGAAGCAGGGGATGAAGGGCTACGAGGGGGTCACCAACTACGTCGCCTCCACCACGCTGGACCCGGAGGAGCACCCCTGGGTCACCGTGGTATCCGAGGGGGTCTCCGACCTGGTGGCGGAGCTCCGGGAGGGCGACGGCAAGGGGATCTGGCTGGTGGGGGGTGGACGGCTTTTCCGGACCCTTCTGTCGGCGGGCGTGGTGGACCGAGTGAGCGTAGCCGTGCACCCCATCCTCCTGGGTCGCGGCATCCCCCTTCTTCCGGAGCATCCGGAGCGGACGCCGCTGGAGCTCGAGTACGTGCAGGAATACGAGACCGGGCTCGTGCGGCTCGCCTACCGGGTACTCCGCGGCGGATGACCGCCCTCGACTACCGAGCTACCAGGGCGGCTCAGCCCTCTTCGTCCGCCAACGGCTCCCGTCCCAGGACCCTCAGGGCGCTCCCCACCGTGTGGCAGGACCCGGTGACCACCACCGTGCCCTCCCCCGCCTGGGACCGGGCCGCCGCCACCGCCGTCCGGAAGTCCTCCTCGAGGCTCGCCGGGATGCCGGGAGGGACGGCCTCCAACACCTCCGCGGGGGACCAGCGACGCTCCTCCGGCGCCGAGGGAGCCTGGGTGAGGACGACCGCGTCCAGCGACGCATAGAGCGCCGGCAGCATCCGGGCCCAGTCCTTGTCCCCGAGCACCGCCACCAACCCCACCCGGGGTCGAGGCAGCTCCACCCGACCCAGGGTGTCCACCAGCGACTCCACCCCGGCCGTGTTGTGCGCCACGTCGAAGAGCCAGGTGCGGCCGTCGATGCGCTCGATCTGGTCCCGACCGGGGTGGCGGACCCGGGCCAGCCCCTCCAGCACGGCCTGGCGCTGCGGACGCAGCTCCGGGGGGAGGTGCTCCAGGATCTCCACGGCCAGCGCCGCGTTGGCCGCCTGGTGCCGACCGGGCAAGGGAACGTGCACCTCCAGCTCGCCCCAGCTCCGGGTGTTCAGGGTAAAGGCCGTGTGCCGGGCGTCCACCACCAGATCCTCCACATCCGTGTCGGGGTCCACCTCCACCCAGGTGCCCGCGCCCACGTCCCGGTGGACCCTGCGGAGGACCGCCAGCACCTCCGGGTCGGTGGCCGCCGTGAGGAAGGGAACCTCGGGCTTGATGATCCCCGCCTTCTCCCGGGCGATGGCCGGAAGGGTGTCGCCCAGGTAGTCGGCGTGGTCCAGGGCCACGTTGGTGACCGCCGCCACCAGCGGCTCCAGGACGTTGGTGGCGTCCAGTCGCCCGCCGAGCCCCACCTCGATGACCGCCACCTCCGCCCCGGCCTCGGCGAAGGCGTGGAAGCCCAGGACGGTGATGGCTTCGAAGAAGGTGAGCTCGCAGTCCACCACGACGTCGCGGATGGCGTCGGCGGAGGCCCGGAGCTCCGCCTCCGAGAGGGCTCGTCCCCGGAGGGTGAAGCGCTCCCGGAAGGAGCAGAGGTGGGGGGAAGTGAAGCAGGCCACCCGTCGCCCGTCCTGGCTGAGGGCCGCGGAGACCATGGAGGCCACCGACCCCTTGCCGTTCGTCCCTCCGATGTGGATGGACGGGTAGGCGTGGTGGGGATCCCCCAGCGCAGTGAGAGCCGAGCGAGTGCGCTCCAGACCCCAGTGCACGCCGGTGGCCAGCGGCGGAAAGAGCTCGGAGAAGAGCGGATCGCCGAAGGGGCGGTCCAGCGCCTCCGGAGAACGGAGGGACGGTCCGGAGGGCTCGGCGGAAGAGGCGGGGAGGCTCACCGCGTCATCCTTGGGCGTCGGTCGCCTCCGACGCCGCCGGCTCGGGCCAGCGGCCGGTCATGTGTCCCAGCAGAAGCGCCACCATGTCCTTCATCTCCCGTCGGTCCACCACCTGATCCACCATCCCGTGCTCCAGGAGGAACTCGGCGCGCTGGAACCCCTTGGGGAGCTCCTGCTTGATGGTCTCCTCGATCACCCGGGGGCCGGCGAATCCGATGAGGGCGCCGGGTTCCGCCAGATTCACGTCGCCGAGCATGGCGAAGGAGGCCGTGACGCCCCCGGTGGTGGGGTGGGTGAGGATGGAGATGTAGGGGATCCCCGCCTCGTGGAGCTGGCCCAGGACCGCGGACGTCTTGGCCATCTGCATGAGGCTGTAGATCCCCTCCTGCATCCGGGCGCCGCCGGAGGCCGAGACTACAAGGAAGGGGTCGCCCCGCTCCAGAGCCCGCTTGCCCGCTCGGGCGATCTTCTCGCCGACGACCGATCCCATGGAGCCGCCGATGAAGGAGAAGTCCATGACGGCGACCATGACGGGAATGCCGTGGAGGGTCCCGGAGCCGGTGATCACCGCCTCGTCCTTGCCCTTGGCCTCGGCGGCGGCGATGCGGTCCGTGTAGGCCTTCAGATCGCGGAACTCCAGCGGGTCGCCGGCGCGGAGCCCGGTGTCGTGCTCCTCGAAGGACCCCTCGTCGAGGAGGAGCTCCAGGTAGGCCTCCGCGGAGATGCGCAGGTGCTGGCCGCAGTCCGGGCAGACCTGGAGGTTCTGCGCGAGGCGCTCACGGTAGAGGATCTCTCCGCAGCCCTTGCACTTGTCGAAGACGTCGGGAGGGAGGTCGCGCTTCGTTTCGGCCTTCAGGGGCTTCTTGTCCTTGCGGAACCAGGCCATTCGAACTCGCGGGGGCGGGGGGATGTCGGGGGGATCGACCCGGTCCGCCGGCGGCGGAGGCGGGGGCCCGTCAACCGTCGTGGGCCACCCGAACGGCCACGGCGACCGCGACCCAGGACATGAGGAGGAAGGTCCCTCCGTAGCTCACGAACGGGAGCGGGATCCCCGTGATGGGTACCAGTCCGACGGTCATGCCGACGTTCACGAAGATGTGGACGAGCCAGGCCCCGAAGATACCCAGGAGCACCAGTCCGGCAAAGGGATCGGAGGACTCCCGGGCCAGGAGAACCAGGCGGTAGAGGATGTATCCGAAGACCAGGATGGCGGCCACGGTTCCCAGGAAGCCCAGCTCCTCCCCCACCACGCTGAAGATGAAGTCCGTGTGCTGCTCCGGGAGGAAGTCGAAGCGCTTCTGGGTGCCCAGGAGGAACCCCTTCCCGGTGAGTCCTCCGCTCCCGATGGCCACCTTCGACTGGATGAGCTGGTAGCCGGCCCCCCTCGGGTCCACCTCCGGATCCAGGAAGACCAGGATGCGGTTCTGCTGGTACTCCGCCAGCGAGTTCCAGAGAGGCCGGGAGATGGTGCCGGCGGCGAGGTTTGCCAGGATCACCGTCACCGATTCGAAGAGGAAGAGCCGGTAGCGATAGACGTAGAGAAACAGGGCCACCCCGACCATGAACCACGACCAGACCACCGTGTCGTAGGAGAGGATGAGTCCCAGCCCCGGGCTCGCCAGCAGGAGGAGGAGCGCCACCGGCGTTCCCGCCCAGAAGAGCATGGCGAAGAGGATGCCCACGAAGGCCAGCGCCGTCCCCAGGTCAGGCTGGAGGAGGACCAGGACCAGCGGCATGCCCACCAACGCCGCCGGTACCACGATCTCCCGGAGGGAGGTCAGGGGCTCGTCCCGCTGGGACAGGAGGCGGGCCACGACCAGGATGGTTGAGATCTTGGCGATCTCCGAGGGCTGGAAGCGGACAGGACCCAGGTTGATCCAGCTCTTCACCCCCGCCGCCGTCCCGGCCCCCGTCCCCACCACCAGGGTGGCCGCAAGGAGGATGAGGGCCAGCACGTAGGACGGCACGGCCACCCACTCGATCCAGCGGAGGGGCACCCGGGAGAGGGCCGTGAAGGCCACCAGCGCCAGAACGAACCAGATGGACTGCCGGATCCACGCGTTCTCCGTCACCGGATTCGGCACGTAGACGGCGCCGGCCGAGTAGATCATGGCCACCCCGAAGCCCGTGAGGAGGAGGATGGCCAGGACCAACGGCCCATCCAGCGCCCATCGCTCGAAGAGCCGCGTCACGAACCGCCCCCGAACCGCTCCCGGTACCAGGGCGCAGGCACCCCGGCCTGCAGGTGCTCCAGGTAGGTCTGGATGGTGTCCACCTCGATGTCGTGCTTCCGGCGCAGGTAGTAGTCCGCGGCCTTCGCCATGAGGGGGGCGGCGGCGCGCGAACCGCTCTCCCCGTACTCCACGATGACCACCACCACCACCTCCGGATCCTCACCCGGAGGGCCGGCCATGCCGGCGAACCAGGCGTGCT
>JGI12048J13642_10591887_pt1 | contig 14824 bp, 5 predicted proteins | sample ElkSlonscriptome_16_FD_13642 | JGI IMG/M metagenome (IMG submission 13642)
CAAACAGGCAGTGGAAAAAATGTCAAAGGAGAAGGCATTGTGGGATTGACAAGAGGATTCATGTATGCAGGCGCACCAAGAATCATTGCGTCATTATGGAATGTCAATGATGCCTCAACCGCCGAACTCATGAGTCAATTTTATCAAAAATATCTCCAAGAAAATCTCCCGCCAGCCGAAGCTTTACGACAGGCACAATTAGCCATGTGGCAAAGCAATGTTGATTGGCGAAAACCCTATTATTGGGCAGCCTTTACCCTGCAGGGAGAATGGCGGTAAAACGAGGTTATTTAAATATGTATTCAGATAAAAATTAGTAATTTTTTTGAAGCAATGATGTTTGTAAATAACTCCCGAAAGGTTTATCGCTGTGTTGCACTTGTGATGGGTGTGGTGTTTGCGACTGCTACTAGCACTCAAGTTAGCGCTCAATCTAGAACTGATACTTTGTCCCAATCTCCAGCTATCGAAACTCCTACGGTTTCAGGGGATGGACAGTCTGTCCAGGCTCCGGGTGGACAACTGGCGGTGTTTTTGGGACATAAAGATTTCATCAACAGCGCCGTATTTAGTCCGGATGGCACACAAATTCTTACAGCTAGTGAAGATGCAACCGCTCGCCTGTGGGATATAAGTGGTAATCTCTTGGTTGCGTTGGAGCATAAGGATCAGGTCTCAAGTGCAGTATTTAGCCCCGATGGAAGCCAAATCCTTACAGCTAGTTGGGATAACACTGCCCGTCTATGGGATACAAGCGGCAATCTTCTGGCTATATTAAGACATGATGATTTGGTCTCAAGTGCAGTATTTAGCTCAGATGGCACACAAATCCTTACTGTCAGTTGGGATAAAACGGCTCGCTTGTGGAATACTCAAGGCAATCTCTTAGCCGAGTTCCCCCATGATTCCTCTGTCCATCGAGCAGCATTTAGCCCGGATGAAAACAAAATCCTTACAGTTAGTGAAGATGAAACCGCTCGCCTGTGGGATACAAGTGGCAATCTCTTAGCTGTGTTAGAGCATAAGGATAAGGTCTCAAGTGAAGTATTTAGCCCCGATGGAAGCCAAATTCTTACAGCTAGTTGGGATAACACTGCCCGCCTGTGGGATACAAAAGGCAATCTCTTGGCAGAGTTCCGCCATGAGTCTTCTCTCAGTAGTGCGGTATTTAGTCCAGATGGAAGCCAAATCCTTACAGCTAGTGATGATAAAACCGCCCGTCTGTGGGATACAAAAGGCAATCTCTTGGCAGAGTTCCGAGGACATGAAAACGTACTCTATAGTGCAGAATTTAGTCCGGATGGTAGTCAAATCCTCACATCTAGCAGGGATAAAACCGTCCGCTTGTGGGATACCCAAGGTAATCTCTTGATCGTATTAAGACAAGAGGATCACGTCCGCGGAGAATTTAGCCCCGATGGGAGCAAAGTCCTCATTTTCGGCTTGGATAAAACTGCCTTGTGGGATATCCAAAGTAATCTCTTAGCAGAGTTTTGGGGACATGATAATGCAGTTCCCATTGCAGAATTTAGCCCTGATGGTAGCAAAGTTCTTGCTGCTAGTTGGGATAAAACTGTCCGCTTGTGGGACGTGTCAGCAGCGATCGCATCTCAATCTCAGCAAAGGTCTAACCTCCAAGCCTTTCAGGAAAGCGTATCTAGACGTAGCGCTCAACTGACAATATTCCAAGGACATGAGGATGATGTCACCAGTGCCGTATTTAACTCCGATGGGGATCAAATCCTCACTACCAGTAATGATAAAACCGCCCGTTTGTGGGATACAAAAGGCAATCTCTTAACAGAATTTCGACATTCGTCTGTAGTTACAAGTGCTGTATTTAACTCTGATGGGAGCCAAATTCTCACTGCCAGTAATGATAGACTTATCCGTCTGTGGGATATCTCTGGTAATCTCCTGAGTGAGTTTCAGGTGCATGAGGATGATATCACTAATGCTGTATTTAGCCCATCGGGCAACCAAATTCTCACTGCCAGTAATGATAAAACCGCCCGTCTATGGGATATCCAGGGTAATCTCTTAACAGAATTTCGGCATTCGTCTGTAGTTACAAGTGCTGTATTTAACTCTGATGGAACCCAAATCCTAACTGCCAGTAATGATAAAACCGCCCGCCTGTGGGATACAAAAGGTAATCTCTTAACAGAATTCCGACACCAGGAGGAACGGGTTACGAGTGCAATATTTAGCCATGATGAAACTCAAATACTCACCATTAGTGAGGGTTATAGTATACCCTTCGTCCAACTTTGGGATACCCAAGGCAATCTCTTGGTAGAGTTCTCGGGAGTTGAAGGGTCGGTGGTCAATTTCATATTTAGTCCAGACGGACAACGAATCCTCGTTACCATAGATAATACTGCTTACCTGAGGGATACTCAAGGCAATCTCCTTGCAGCGTTCCAAGGACATGAAGATAATGTCACTAATGCCGTATTTAGCCCCAATGGACGCCAAATCCTCACAGCTAGTAGGGATAACACTGCCCGTTTATGGGATTTGTCCGCAGCGATTGCCATTCAAGCTGAACAAGGGGAAGCTGTCTCAGCCTCTCAGGAAAGTGTCTCTGAGATTAACGCTCAACAGATTGTGTATGAGGGTCGGTTCAACAGTGCTGTATTCAGCCCCAATGGTCGCCAAATCCTAACGGTAGGTGATGATAAAACTGCCCGCCTATGGGATACAATCGGTAATCTCCTTGCAGTGTTCCGGCATGATGATATTGTCACCAGTGCCGTATTTAACCCATTGGGTAACCAAATCCTAACTGCTAGTGAAGATAATACAGCCCGCCTGTGGGATACAAAAGGCAATCTTCTGAAAGAGTTCCGACATGAGTCTAAAGTCAAAAGTGCTGTATTTAACTCTGATGGAAACCAAATCCTCACTGCCAGTTGGGATACAACAACCCACCTGTGGGACATACAAGGCAATCTTTTAGCCGAGCTTGGAGGGCATAAGTATTCTGTCGATAATGCAGTATTTAGCCCCAATGGTCGTCAAATCCTCACTGTCAGTTGGGATAACCCGGTTCGCCTATGGGACACAAAAGGCAATCTTTTAACAGAATTGGGACCTACGTCTGGCTTAATGGATGCAGTATTTAGCCCTGATAGCAATCAAATCCTTACAGTTCGTGCAAATGATATAACTCCTGTCCACCTGTGGGATACTCAAGGTAATCTCCTAGCTGAGTTTCCGGGGTATTATGCATTAGCCAGCAGTGCGGTATTTAGCCCTGATGGGAGCCAAATTCTCACTGCCAGTTTGGATACAACAGCCCGTTTGTGGGATACCAAGGGCAATCTCCTGGTTGTGTTCCAGGGACATGAAGAGTCTGTCACCAATGCCGTATTTAGCCCTGATGGAACCCACATTCTTACAGCTAGTGAAGATAATACAGCCCGCCTGTGGGATACAAAAGGCAATCTCCTTGCGGTGTTCCGGGGACATGTGCATAATGTTAGCAGTGCTGTATCTAGCCCCGACGGACGTCAAGTCCTCACTAACAGTTCTGATAAAACCATCCGTCTGTGGAATGTATCAGCCGCGATTCAAGCTTACACCCGAGAAAAAACATTAAACGAAGGAATTCAACTCACCCAGCAAGGCACCATCGAATCGAGACAACTCGCCCTTCAAAAATTAGAAGAATCCCTTGAACTCTATCATGCAGACAGAAACCACGCCAAAGCCGCCGAAGTCCTATTATCAATCGGCAACATTCACGCCAATCTCGGACAATTCCAAACCGCCCTCGACTCCTACAAACAAGCCTTACCCTTATCCCAACAAACAGGTTCTCAAGCCACAGAAGCCTCCATCCTCAACAGCCTAGGTCAACTCTACAACGAATTAGCCGACCCTGAAACTGCCCTAAAATACCATAACCAAGCCTTACCCCTGTTATATCAACTCAACGACAGAGGAGGCGCCGCCACCACCCTCAACAACATCGCCGCCACTTCCATCACTCTCGGAAAACAGCAAAACGCCCTAGACTCCTACAACCAAGCCCTCACCATCTCCCGCACCGCAGGCGATAATGCCGCCGAAGCCTCTGCCCTAATCGGCATTGGCAACATCCACACCACATCAAAAGACTGGCAAACCGCCCTCAACGCCTACAACCAAGCCCTAATTATCTCCCAACACCTCAACGACACAGTAAAACAAACCACAATCCTCAACCAAATTGGCAAGTTATACGCCGCATCCGGTGATAATGCTACCGCCCAAGACTACTACAACCAAGCCTTAACCTTATCCCAACAACTCGGCTACCAAACCGCACAAGCCAACATCCTCTACAACCAAGCCACCCTCAACCGCCAACAAAATAACCTCACCACTGCCAAAACCCAAATTGAAACCGCTATCACTATAATTGAACAACTCCGCACTCACATCACCAACCAACAACTACGCCAATCCTACTTCGCCCGTAACCAAGATTATTACCAACTCTACATCGACCTATTAATGCAACTGCATCAACAAAACCCCAATAAAGGATACGATGCGCTTGCCTTCCACGCCAGTGAACGTTCTCGCGCCAGAATCCTCATCGAACTCCTCACTGAAGCCAACGCCGATATCCGCCAAGGTGTTAACCCTCAACTTTTAGAACAAGAACGCAATTTACAAGCCCAACTCAACACCATCGAACAACGTCGGGTTGAACTCTCCCAAACAGGGAACTACAGCCAAGAAGAAATCAACCAACTGCAACAAAGCCAACAGAACCTGCTATCTGACTATCAAGACTTACAAGAGAAAATTCGCCGCCAAAGTCCCAAATATGCAGAACTTCAATATCCTCAACCTCTCACCTTAACCCAAGTCCAACAACAACTGTTGGATAAAGACACAGTTTTACTACAATATGCCCTAGGAGAAGAACGAAGTTATCTGTGGGAAATTACTCAAGATAGCATTACCAGTTATCAACTTCCCCCCAGAAGTGAAATCGAAACAGCCGCCCAATCCTTCTTCCGATTAACCACAGATACCAACGCAACAATTCCTGATGAAATTCTGCCAGCTTCTACTCAACTGACAAAACTGATTCTCCCCAACCTAGAGAAACTCTCACAAAAACGCCTATTAATCGTACCCGATGGTCAACTCCATTACCTACCCTTTTCTGCCCTATCTGTAAATTCTGCCGACTATCAACCCTTACTTACAAAACACCAAGTCATTCATCTTCCCTCCGCTTCCACGGTTGCAATTAACCGCAACCAACTCACTCAACGTACTACTGCACCCAATACCCTTGCCATTATCGCTGACCCCGTTTTCTCTCCCGAAGATAAACGCTTCAACGATGAAACTAACCCTCCATCTAAAGGAAATCGTGGTACAGAAAACATTGCCCAACGGAGTTTAGAACGCTCAACCACCACCGCAGAACTCGACTTACAACCTTTACCCTTTACCCGCACCGAAGCCGATACCATTCTTGAATTCCTCCAGGGTCAATCTAGTCTAGGAATTTTCGATTTTGAAGCCAATTTAAACCGAGTCAAACGTCCCGATTTAAGCAACTATCAGGTTATTCATTTTGCCACCCATGGCATCCTCAACCGTGAATACCCCGAACTATCAGGATTAGTCGTATCCTTAGTAGACCAACAAGGCAACCCACAAAACGGCTTCTTACGCCTAAATGATATTTTCAACCTGAACCTACCCGCCGAATTAGTCGTATTAAGCGCTTGTCAAACAGGCAGTGGAAAAAATGTCAAAGGAGAAGGCATTGTGGGATTGACAAGAGGATTCATGTATGCAGGCGCACCAAGAATCATTGCGTCATTATGGAACGTTAATGATGCATCAACCGCCGAACTTATGAGCCAATTTTATCAAAAATATCTCCAAGAAAATCTCCCGCCAGCCGAAGCCTTGCGACAGGCACAATTAGCCATGTGGCAAAGTAATGTTGATTGGCGAAAACCCTATTATTGGGCAGCCTTTACCCTGCAGGGAGAATGGCGGTAAACACAAATATGCCATCATTGTGTAGGGGCGCACCGACGTGCGCCCTTTGCTAACGTGCGCCCTTTGCCGACGTGCAGTGCTATAACGCCTAGCTGGAGAGGGCTGAAGCCCTCACTACGAACCAATTCTAATCCATCAATTAAGGAAGGTGTGCCACACCACTAGGTTTCTTTCATGATCAGCTCCCAGAAGAGAGCGATCGCGGCTTGATTGGGATATAGTGACCGGATAAGCTAAAAAGAACATGATCCCATGAGCGATTTCCTGGCTCAAAATGCTTTATTCCAAGAAATTCGTCAGCTTATTGACGATGCTAAACAACGCGCCGCTGTTACCATTAATTCAGAACTCACCCTCCTGTATTGGCACATAGGCAAACGCATCCAGACCGAAGTCCTACAAGGTCAACGCGCTGAATACGGCAAACAAATCATCCCCACCCTTTCAATGAACCTCACCCAAACCTACGGCAAAGGCTGGAGCGAAAGACAACTCCGACATTGTCTCTATTTTGCCGAAACCTTCCCTGACCCAGAAATTGTCTCTGCACTGCGGAGACAATTGACTTGGACACACATCAAAACCCTGATGTATATCGATGACCCCCTAAAACGAGACTTCTACATCGAAATTTGTCGCCTAGAGGGGTGGTCATCCCGCCAACTCCAAGAGCGGATTCACTCCATGCTCTATGAGCGCACAGCCCTATCCCGCAAACCCGAAAACGCTATCCGCGATGACCTAGAGCGACTGCGCCAGGGACAGCCAATCTCACCTGACCTCCTGCTCAAAGACCCCTACATCCTAGACTTTCTGTCTTTAAGCGATCGCTACCTGGAAAAAGACCTGGAAGATGCCATCCTGCGGGAAATTGAGCAATTTTTACTCGAACTAGGAGCAGGCTTTACCTTCGTAGCTCGCCAAAAGCGCCTACAAATCGACGACGATGACTTTTATATCGACCTACTCTTCTATAACCGTAAACTGAAACGCCTTGTCGCGATCGATCTCAAGCTAGGCAACTTCCGTCCTGAGTACAAAAGCCAGATGGAACTCTATCTGCGCTGGCTCGAAAAATACGACCAGGAACCTGACGAACAGCCCCCCTTGGGCATCATCCTGTGTGCAGGCAAAAAGCAAGAGCAGATTCAACTGTTAGAACTTGACAAAAGCGGTATCCATGTTGCGGAATACCTGACTGTGCTACCGCCCAAAGAAGTCCTGCAAACCAAGCTACATGAAGCCATCGTCACCGCCCGTCGCCGTCTGCAATCTTCAGAAGAAAAGTCACCCTGAACGAATAGCCCGATGAGGATTCTGGCTTTATCCTCTATGAACCCAAAAACCACGCCGTATGTAAACACAAATATGCCATCATTGTGTAGGGGCGCACCGACGTGCGCCCTTTGCTAACGTGCGCCTTTTGCCCATATTTACCCTTTCCCAGCGTGCGCCCAATTTAATAAAATCTATTCCATCGCCTTTGATACTGTTTTCAAAGGAATAAATAATGAAAGCGAATTACTTTGTAACGCGATAAAACCATATCTCGAATAAAACGCCTTAGCCTCCTGATTCAGTGCATCAACCACAACCGCAAAAATACCCACATCCTGAGAAAGACGAATTGCACGACGCAAGCACTCCATCAGCAAAGCTTCTCCCAACTTTCTACCCTGCATTGAGGAATCAACTGCCAGTTTTCCCATCCGCATCGCTGGCACCGGATAACGGGGCAATCCTTTCCCATAACTTTTCGGCATCGACTCCCGTTGAATTTCTGACATACTCACCGAATAATAACCTGCCACATTCGGTTTTCCGTCTTCGGGAATGGCTACGAATGTTTTAGCGATACCCTTTTGATGATTTTGTTTGGCATATTTTTTGAGATAATCATTTAATTCCGGAACGCCGCAGTCAAAGTTATCCCGGTTTACCGAGTTATCTATCGGCTTAAATATCCATGTCACCTCAAGACGATTCCTGTTTACAAAACAATAGATGCGACACCATTCCTGTCATACACGTACCCATTCCCCAATTAATTTTGGTGCTTTTTGAGTGCTTCTTTTAAAACCCTATTGGGTTCAGGAGGATATTTCAAAGCCGAGGCAAAGATATCCCAATCTTGTTCATCTAAAACCATGGGTTCTGCAGTCGCTAATTCCTGAGTCGCTGCATCCAGAACAAGTTCAAGTAAATATTCACTCAGAGTTAAACACCGTTTAGCCGCCGCCTTTTCCAGAGTTTTCTTGTGTTGAGGTTCCAGAATCAGCCTGATATAGGTTTCCTGGGTATCAGGGGATTGACTTCCCTTTGCCAAGGATTGTCCCATCATCCCTACCTCTGACACCGATTGTGTTAGAGAACTGTTCTGTGTAAACAGGTTGGGCGAACTATCATCGTGATACCCTGAACCCAAAGATTGAGACGGTGTAAATGCTCTCGCCTCCTCAGTCTCCTCAATCGCTAGATACTGATTAAGTTCCTGTTGCTCACTCGGCGTCAGTTCACCTGCTTGGCTACGAACCAGAAGCGTTTGCAGACGCTCCTTGTTTTCTTCAGGGACTTCAATCGTCAGTTTTGGCACGGTATAACCTTTGAGTATCGATTCTTACTGTTATTTTATAACTTATGGGCAGCCGCCCTTAGTGTTGTTCGAGGGGAGACTCCGGCGGATGTAAGGCAAGTGTAGCAGCGGTTTCAACTGTCCAGTTAACCGTTAAGTTGACTTCAAGAGTCAGGATGCTGGATAGTTCTTTAAAAAAGATTACAAGTTCAGCCTTGTCTCTTGTCAGGGAAGATAATGAATTGTCTATAATTTGGCGGATTCAGATAAAAACTGTAGGGATTCGTCCACGGGGGACTTGAGTTGAGGATTTGAATCAAGCTGAATTCGGGCAATCCCCCTCGGCGTTGGGTCTAACTCTCTTACAAACAAAATGGTTATGGTTCGAGATCACTCCCGAAAGGTTCATCGCTGTGTTGCACTGGTGATGGGTGTGGTGTTTGCGACTGCCACTAGCACCCAAGTTAGTGCTCAATCTAGGACTGATAGGCTGTCCCAGTCATCGGTTACAGAAACTCCGACGGCTTCAGGCAATCAGCAACTCATTCAAGCATTTGGCGGACAACTGGCAGTGTTTCTGCATGAGGAGTTAGTGACGAGTGCGGTATTTAGTCCCGATGGTAGCCAAATCCTTACTGCCAGTTGGGATAATACTGCTCGCCTGTGGGATGCATCAGGTAATCTTTTAGCAGTATTCCGAGGGCATGAGGGTGATGTCAACAGTGCGGTATTTAGTCCCGATGGTAGCCAAATCCTCACCGCTAGTAATGATAACACTGCTCGCCTGTGGGATACATCCGGTAATCTCCTGACTGAGTTTCGAGGGCATAAGTGGTGGGTCAACGATGCGGTATTTAGTCCCGATGGTAGCCAAATCCTTACTGCTAGTGAGGATGGAACTGCCCGCCTGTGGGATACATCAGGCAATATCCTGACGGTATTCCGAGGACATGAAAGTCATGTTAACAGTGTGGTATTTAATCCTGATGGTAGCCAAATCCTCACCGCTAGTAATGATAATACCGCCCGCCTGTGGGATACATCAGGTAATCTTCTAACAAAGTTTCGGGGGCATGAGAGTTATGTCAAAAATGCGGTATTTAGCCCTAACGGGCAACAAATCCTCACAGCTAGTAATGATAATACCGCCCGCTTGTGGGATACATCAGGCAATCTTCTAACAAAGTTTCGGGGGCATGAGGATGGGGTCACAAGTGCAGTATTTAGCCCCGATGGAGGTCAAATCATCACTGCCAGTGATGATAAAACAGCCCGCCTGTGGGATACATCAGGCAATCTCCTGGCTGTGTTCCAGGGACATGAACAGCAATTGAACAATGCAGTATTTAGTCCCGATGGTAGCCAAATCCTTACTGCCAGTAGAGATAATACAGCCCGTCTGTGGGACTTATCAGCAGCGATCGCTGCCCAAGGCGAACAAATGACCTTCCTCCAAGCCTTTCGAGAGGGAGTGTCTCGGCATAACCAGCAACTGATCATATTCCAGGGGCATGAGGCGTCGGTCACAAGTGCGATATTTAGTCCGGATGGTAGCCAAATTCTCACTGCCAGTTTGGATTCGGAGCAAACTGCCCGGTTGTGGGATACATCAGGCAATCTTCTCACTGTATTCCGGGGGCATGAAAAGGGATCTAATGTTGTACTATACGGTGCAGTATTTAGCCCCGATGGACGCCAAATCCTCACTGCCAGTTCTGATAATACCGCCCGGTTGTGGGATACATCAGGCAATCTCTTGGCTGTATTGCGTGGGCATGAGGCGTCGGTCACAAGTGCGATATTTAGTCCGGATGGTAGCCAAATTCTTACAGCTAGTTCTGATAATACCGCCCGTTTGTGGGATACATCAGGCAATCTTCTGGCTGTATTACAGGGGCATGGGCGTGAAGTGAACAGTGCAGTATTTAGCCCCGATGGACGCCAAATCCTCACTGCTAGTTGGGATAGAACCGCCCGGTTGTGGGATACATCAGGCAATCTCTTGGCTGTATTACAAGGGCATGAGGATGGGGTCAAAAGTGCAGTATTTAGCCCCGATGGTAGCCAAATTCTTACAGCTAGTTCTGATAATACCGCTCGCATGTGGGATACATCAGGCAATCTTCTGGCTGTATTACAGGGGCATGGGCGTGAAGTGAACAGTGCAGTATTTAGCTCCGATGGACATCAAATCCTCACTGCTAGTTCTGATAATACCGCTCGCATGTGGGATACATCAGGCGATCTTCTGGCTGTATTACAGGGGCATGAGGATGGGGTTAGAAGTGCAGTATTTAGCCCTAATGGAGGACAAATCCTCACGGCTAGTTTTGATGAAACCGCCCGGTTGTGGGATGCATCAGGTAATCTTCTTACTGTATTCCGGGGGCATGAAGGTTTGGTCTGGAGTGCAGCATTTAACCCGGATGGCAGCCAAATTCTTACTGCCAGTTCGGATGAAACCGCCCGCCTGTGGGACATATCCGCCACCCAAGCCAAGCAACCAGTTGCTGGGGAAGTCTCCCAGGCTGGAGTGTCTGAGCCTAACGCGCAACTAGCGGTATTGCAGGGACATAAGGATGGAGTCACCAGTGCAGTATTTAGTCCGGATGGCAGCCAAATCCTCACTGCCAGTTCGGATAAAACTGCCCGCCTGTCAGATATCAAAGGCAATCTCCTAGTCGAGTTCCGAGGACATGATAGTTATGTCAACAATGCAGTATTTAGCCCAGATGGAAAGCAAATCCTCACTGCCAGTTCGGATAAAACTGCCCGTCTGTGGGATAACAAAGGTAATCTCATGACTGTTTTCCGGGGACATGAGAAGGGGGTTTCCAGTGCAGTATTTAATCCTAATGGACACCAAATCCTGACTGCCAGTAGTGAGGATGGAACCGCCCGCCTGTGGGATACATCAGGCAATCTCTTAGTGGTGTTCCAGCATGAAGGGCAAGTTATGAGCGCAGTATTTAGCCCCGATGGCAGTCAAATTCTCACCGCTAATCAGGATGGAACCGTCCGTCTGTGGGATGCCAAAGGTAATCTCATGACTGTTTTCCGGGGACATGAGTGGCCGATCTCCAGTGCAGTATTTAGCCCGGATGGTAGTCAAATCCTCACCGCCAGTTTTGATAATACTGCCTGCCTCTGGGGTAGCCAAGGCAACCTTTTGGTGGTGTTCCGGCATAAGGAGTTAGTTAGGAGTGCAGTATTTAGCCCCGATGGCAATCAAATCCTCACTGTTAGTGGGAATAAACCCATCCTGTGGAATACTAAAGGTAATCTCTTAGGGGAAGTCCCTCATGAGGTGTGGGTCAGCAGCGCAGTATTTAGCCCTGATGGACGCCAAATTCTCACCGCTAGTGCTGATACCACAGCCCGTCTGTGGGACGTATCAGCCGCCATTCAAGCTTACGCCCCAGAAAAGACATTAAATGAAGGAATTCAACTCACCCAGCAAGGCACCATCGAATCGAGACAACTCGCCCTTCAAAAATTAGAAGAATCCCTCGAACTCTATCGTGCCGATAACAACAACGCCAAAGCCGCCGAAGCCCTATTAGCAATCGGCAACATTCACGCCAATCTCGGACAATTCCAAACCGCCCTCGACTCCTACAAACAAGCCTTACCCTTATCCCAGCAAACTGGTTCCCAAGCCACAGAAGCCGCCATCCTCAACAGCCTGGGTCAACTCTACAACGAATTAGCCGACCCCGAAACCGCCCTCGATTACCATAACCAAGCCTTACCCCTGTTGTATCAACTCAACAACAAAGGCGGTGCCGCCACCACCCTCAACAACATTGGCGATATTTATACTGCCACAGGAAAACAGCAAAACGCCTTTGACTCCTACAACCAAGCTCTCACCATTTCCCGCACAGCAGGCTATAAATCCGCTGAAGCCTCTGCCCTAATGGGTATTGGCAACATCTATACCACATCAAAAGACTGGTTAACTGCTCTCAATACCTACAACCAAGCTCTCAAGATCTTGATATATCTTAATGACAAAGTAAAAGGAACCACAATCCTCAACCAAATCGGCAAAGTACACGCCGCATCCGGTCAAGAATCTACCGCCCTCAACTACTACAACCAAGCCTTAACCTTATCCCAACAACTCGGTTACCAAACCGCACAAGCCAACATTCTCTACAACCAAGCCACCCTCAACCGCCAACAAAACAACCTCACCGCCGCCAAAACCCAAATTGAAACCGCCATCAATATTATTGAACAACTCCGCACCCAAATCGCCAGCCAACAACTACGCCAATCCTACTTCGCCCGTAACCAAGATTATTACCAACTCTACATCGACCTATTAATGCAACTGCATCAACAAAACCCCAACCAAGGATACGATGCGCTTGCCTTCCACACCAGTGAACGTTCTCGCGCCAGAATCCTCATCGAACTCCTCACCGAAGCCAACGCAGATATCCGCCAAGGCGTTAACCCCCAACTCCTAGAACAAGAACGCAATTTACAAGCCCAACTCAACGCCATTGAACAACGTCGGGTTGAACTCTCCCAAACAGGAAACTACAGTCAAGAAGAAATCAACCAACTGCAACAAAGCCAACAGAACCTGCTATCTGAGTATCAAGACTTACAAGAGAAAATTCGCCGCCAAAGCCCCAAATATGCAGAACTTCAATATCCTCAACCTCTCACCTTAACTCAAGTCCAACAACAACTGTTGGATAAAGACACCATCTTATTGCAATATGCCCTAGGAGAAGAACGAAGTTATCTGTGGGAAATTACTCAAGATAGCATTACCAGTTATCAACTTCCCCCCAGAAGTGAAATCGAAACAGCCGCCCAATCCTTCTTCCGATTAACCACAGATACCAACGCAACAATTCCTGATGAAATTCTTCCGGCTTCTACTCAACTGACACAACTGATTCTCCCCAACTTAGAGAAACTCTCACAAAAACGCCTATTAATCGTACCCGATGGTCAACTTCATTATTTACCTTTTTCTGCCCTATCTGTAAATTCTGCCCACTATCAACCCTTACTCACCAAACATCAAGTCATCCATCTTCCCTCCGCTTCCACCGTTGCGATTAACCGCAACCAACTGCAACAACGTACTACTGCACCCAATACCCTTGCCATTATCGCTGACCCCGTTTTCTCTCCCGAAGATAAACGCTTCAACGGTGAAACCAACCCCTCAGTCGCCAAAAATCGCGGTACAGAAAACATCGCCCAACGGAGTTTAGAACGCTCAACCGATACGGCAGAACTCGACTTACAACCTTTACCTTTTACTCGTGATGAAGCCGATAATATTCTTGAACTAATTCCCAGCAAATCAAGTCTAGGAATTTTTGATTTTGACGCTAACTTAAACCGAGTCAAAGCCCCCGATTTAAGCAACTATAAAATTATTCATTTTGCCACCCATGGCATTCTCAATCGTGAGTACCCCGAACTATCAGGATTAGTCGTATCCTTAGTAGACCAACAAGGCAACCCGCAAAACGGCTTCTTACGCCTGAATGACATTTTCAACCTAAATCTCCCCGCCGAATTAGTCGTATTAAGCGCTTGTCAAACCGGGAGAGGGGAAAATATCAAAGGAGAAGGCATTGTGGGATTGACAAGAGGCTTTATGTATGCAGGCGCACCGAGAATCATTGCTTCATTATGGAACGTTAATGATGCATCAACCGCCGAACTCATGAGCAAATTTTATCAAAAATATCTGCAAGAAAATCTGCCTCCTGCTGAAGCCTTGCGACAGGCACAATTAGCCATGTGGCAAAGTGAAAATATTGATTGGCAAAACCCTTATTTTTGGGCAGCCTTTACCCTTCAGGGAGAATGGCGTTAACATCTGTTTCTGAAGAAAAAACACTCGAATCCCCCTCTACATTCCCCCACAGCGTCATCGGCGGTGGCGCATACGCTGAATCATCCACAGACGCCGCCGAAGTCGCCATCCGTTTTGCCGCATTCCGCATCCGCAGCAGGCGATCCGTATCCGCCATATACAGCGGAGTAATCTCTTCCCGCGCCGCCATCAGCTCATCCAACCCCAACACAATTTCCCTCGCCCCAGCATGGAACTGCCGCTTAGCTGCCTTCTCCACCATCCCCGCCAACTCAGCCCCCGTACAATTAACCGTGCGAGACAGCAGAATCCGCCATTCCTTCATCGTCAACACCGAGCCATGGCGATAGCGGCGGTCAAATCGTGCTAAA
>JGI12048J13642_10344332_pt1 | contig 14813 bp, 8 predicted proteins | sample ElkSlonscriptome_16_FD_13642 | JGI IMG/M metagenome (IMG submission 13642)
CACGGTTTCCGGCGGGATGTTTCTCCTGAGATCGATAATGCCTTCCGGCAGCGTTACCACCTTTAGAAAATCGTAAAGCCGGGCGTAGGCGGCGGCGCGCCCGAAGGGTCGCAATTCGATATCGGGAGAGAGCATCAGCTCCCGAATGGTGCTCGAATCGCCCCCCATGACATAGACGGCGCCGTCTACGTCTCCGCGCAGCAGTGCGCTTGCGGCTTCTTGACCTCCTATGAAGACGCGCTCGACCGCTTCCTCGTCCATTCCCTGAGTTGTCAGCACATCGTCGGCCAGGACGGCGCTGCCGCTGCCTTCCTCGCCGATCGCAAGGCGATATCCCCTGAGGTCCCGCGGATTTGGTGCAACCCGGTCCTTGCGGGCAAATACCCAGAGCGCCTCCGGATAAAGGCTGCCCAGCGATACCAGGCCCGGCGCATCCGTCTGGCTACCGATGCCACCCTGCATGAACGCGACGTCGACGCCATCCTGTTCGCTGGTAAGGAGGACCAAGTTAGCCATGGACCCGTTGGTCTCGACCAATTCGACGTCGATCCCATCGGCGGCCAGTGCTTGGCGATACTTTTCGCCCATGGTCGCATACACACCGCCCGGCGAGCCGGTGGCCATGCGGATACTCGAAGGCGGCGCGGGCTTGATGAAATGGGCGGCAACCGCGAACCCGGCGATGACGAGCAAGGCAAACGGTCCGTAGACCTTAAGGGCGTCCCACATGGGTCCTCAATCTCCACAAATGACATATAGACTGGACGGATGGTTCGTTTCGACTTTTAACCGATATGGGGGCACAGGGGGAGAGGATTCACACGCCAATTGTTATCAATCAGCGTACCTTGTCCACTTAGCGGTACGCTGAGCGCGTTTCCTCAGAAGCCACCACCGGTGCGGAATCCGCCGCCTCCCGACCCACCGCGGGGCATGCGCGGCATCCGCGGCCCTCGTCCGCCGCCGCCCAATCCCCTCGGGAACCGGGGCATCCGCATACCGCCGCCGCCAAAGCCGCCGCGCCGGCGAGGCATGCGCCGCCGGTTCATCTGATCTCTCAGGCCGTCGCCGGACAAGGCACCGCCCAACACCTGCCCCAACATCATCGCCAGCATCCCGGCATCGCCAAAGTCCCACGCATCGGTGTCCTGGCCCTTTCGGCGATACTCGCGGCGTACCCGTTCGAGCTCCGCCATGCGCTTGCGTTGCTCCGCTTGCTGTACCTTCTGCTCGTCAACAGCGGCCTTTACGGCCGTGATCTCCATCTCGATGTCCTCGATCCGGTCCACCACCGTGTCGTCCTCCGGAAGCGGCGTGCGCATGGCTTGGCGCTTGAGCTGTTTGAGGTCGTCGCGCTTCAACGCCGCAACGATCATATCGAGCGCCTCGGTGGTCGCGGCGTCGGCGCCGCTGTTGAGTTCCGCGCGCTGCCGCAGAATTTCGGCACGCGTGTTCTCGGCCTTCTCGATGCGCGACTCGACCGCTTCGAGGGACTGCTGCGCATCCGATAAACGCGTGCGGCTCGCGGCGGGCTCGCCCGACTGAAGAGCATCGTGCTCCAATTCATCCAGCCGCTTGGCCTCTTCGTCGGCCTGAGCGCGCTGGCGTTCCGCATGCGCTTTCAGCCGCTTGGGAATCTCGGTCAGCATGGCGCAGTTGGCCCGGGCCTTTTCGAACTCGATCAAGCGCGCGACCCAGCCATCGACGTACCGCGCGATGAAACCGGCTTTGTATTTGGACGTTCCGTACCCTCGATCCCACAGATACATGAACAGGGGATCGTCCTCATAGGGCTTGCCCTTCTCGAGGCGGTCGTTTTCGGCGAACTCCATTTTCTGCTCGGCATGATGGGCGACCTTCTCGGCGTTTTCGGCCGCTGCCATCTGGGTCTTGTAGGCTTCCGTTTCGGCCAGCGCGCTCAAGACGGCATTCTCGGCCGCCTCCAAGGCCTCGGTCTTTTCATCGACGTCCCTGCCGAGGGCCGCGCGCTCCCGGGCCAACCGCGCCAATTCCGGCTCCAGTTCGGCGAGTTTGGCGTCGATGGCTGTGAGCGCATTGGATCGTTGGTCGAGCAGGTGCCGCGCCTGCTGCTCCGCCGCCGTCAGGTGGTCGACCGCATCGCTGCCCGCGGCGTCGTTCAGCCGCAATCGTGCAAGCGAGAGATAGGCCGCCGCTTCCTCCTCGCGCAGCTTGACGTAGTGTTGCGTGAGCGCGGCAATTTCCGCGTCGATGGATCCAGCCTCCCGGACGGCCTGTTCGTAAGCGGCGTCCATGGAACCCGATACTTGCTTCCCGCTAAGCATTATCGTGTCACCATTCCAGTATCGTGCCCCCCTCAATCGGGATCGTGTATTCCGGCTGGATGTAGCCTCGGCGCTTCACCCCGACGCGGTTGCTTTGGACGATCCCATCATCCTGCTTGTCGGCCCGTACCCGCTCATATTCGGCTTCGCTCACCCGCATTCCCCACATATCGACCGAGCCGCTCCTACCCTGTTCCTCGCTGGTGACGAGAACCTCCACCGTCTGCCCGGCGGGATCGATGGCCTCGACGATCAGATAATAGTTGCGCGCATTGGGATTGGCGTCGGGAACGCGGTATACACCGCTTTGCTCGCCGGGCCGGGAGACGATCCGGATCACGTACTCTTGCTCCAGCATCTGTCGGAGCCCCTGGAGTTGGGCGACCTTCACCGTCGCCGCCTCGTAGTCCCCGGCCTTGGCGGCCGCAATGCCCTCGGCGACCAGGCGTTCGGCCATGTCGTTCGCGCGGTCCACCTGAGAGACCGCCTTGATACGATCCAGCTCGGCGTCGAACTGTCGCGGCAGTTCCACCGTCAACGCCTCGATTCGCTCCGCCACCTGGCTTTCCGCCGGGAGTTTCACACCATAATAGTATCCGGCTCCCGCCACCCCGAGCACGACGATACCGATGGCCAGCGCCGTTCCCCACGTCTTGCGCCGGATCCACAACATCGCAAGCCAGCGCGAGGCCCCGATATCCGGCGGATCGTAAACAAAACGCTGGTCTTCGAGCGCCGCCACGCCCTCGTCCAGGATACGGTCCGAAACCTCCAGGCCCTGGGAGGTATAAATCTGCCGCAACCGTTCCTTGAGCCGGCGCGCCCGTTCATCGGCCGACAGCTCCCGATCCACCAGTTTTTCGGCATGGCGCAGGGTGTCGACAACGTCCATGGCCATCATGACGTCATCGAGCGGCGCCGCCTTGCCGGAGGCGGATGGGGACGCCAAAGATCCGGCCGGCGAAGCCGACGAAGCTGACGAATCAGCCATCGATCAGCGCATTCCCTTGCTGAGCGAGACGGGCAATCCGCTGTTTTCCCTGCTCGACGGCGTCGCGGATTTCCTCGGCATTCTTGGTGCTCTGCTGGCGCATTTCACTGATGATTTCGACCGAGCGTTCCTGATAATTCACCACCGAGTCAACCAACTTGCGAACGGCATCGGCGCGAATGGTCGGCCCGTACCCGGCCTTGAGGGCTTCCTCCTGGACCTTGCCGCCGATATCGGCCAGCGTTTCCAGACTTTGACTGATACCTTCCTTCATCCGGTTCAGGGTCTGGGTGCTCTCGTGCAGGCCGCTCATGCCGGTGAACGAGGCTGTCAGCGCGGTCAGAACCGACTCGTTGGTGGAGAAGAAGCTGACCGATTGCTGGTAGACGCGCTCCTTGGCATTGGTCGTCTGCATCAAGCGCGCCATGATGACTTCGGACGTATTGTAGCCCACGGTCAGATTGTCGCTCAGATCCTTGGCAATCTGATAGCGCTTCTCTTCGTCCTGCAATTCCCGCACCCGTTCATCCCGGGCCATTTCCAGTTTCGCCCGTTCGGCCGGCTCGGCACCCTCGGCCGACGCCACCGCATTCGAGGCTTGGTCGACACGCTGTTTGGCGGCATCGAGCTTCCCTTCGGCTGTCTTCAGCACTTCCAGCGCCAAGACCTCCGATTGCTTCAGCGCACCGCGGAAGTCACGATAGGACTCGAGAATGAGATGCTCGCGATCGATCTGATCATTGGTGTCCTTGGAGACATCCAAATAAGTCTCCTTGATTTTGTCGAACCGGGTGGCGATATCGCCGCGGGTTACCTTCTGCCAGATATTGGATAGGCGTTCCCAGGTATCCACCTTTCCATCATCCATCTGATCGACCATTTCGCGCGCATCATCGCGGATGGAATTGAAAGAGTTGGCGATATCGTCGTAGCGCTCGCCGATGGTCATGGCACTGATTTGCTCGCGCACAACCTCGTTGAAAAACGACATCTGATCGAGGGTGCGCGCGATCACCACCACTTTGTCCTCGTCAAGCCCGGAGATCTTATCCAGGAGAGCGGTCATCGGCGCATCGCCATGCTTCTCGGGAACCAAGCCGAGATCCCTGAGACCGCTCAACGCCTTGTCCAGGTATTTCATGGGTTGGGTAACAATGGACGTTTCCGTCATGCGGCGATCCTCCCGTTGCCTTCCTGTCCCTCAATGGCCTTGTGGCCATATTCTATAACCGTGCCTTTACGCACATAGCGCGAATTTTACCGCACGAATTTAGGCACAGGCTTACATATTTCGGTGCCGAAATACCATAGTCAAGAGGAAGCCCATCGACTGTCCACCAAAAGGTTCATAAAAGTCTTGAAGTGGATAGCCGCCCAATTTCTCCGTCTTTTCAAAATTTATCGATGATTAAGTGTTTAGCCAGTAGAGCCGAGACCGCTTGCGATGGCGTTCAGTGTTAGCAAAAGCTGCGATTCCAGCTCCTCCACCACCCGCGCATCGGCAATGCCGCGCAGGGCGCGCCACCGGCGCAGGGTTTCCACCTGTTGGTAATGCAACGGGAGCAAACCGTCTCGACGCAGGCTCAAGATCGATTGCACCCGCGGTCTCTGCTCCGCCAGGGGGCCGCCAAAAATGGTTTCCAACACCCGCTCGGTCCGGTGGTACTCCTCCTCGATCAATGTCATGAACCGGTCGCGGATCTCCGGATCCTCGACCAGGGCCGCGTACATATGCATCACCTGCGTGTCGGCGGTGGCCACGCTGCTGGCGGCACTGCTGATCATATAGCGGAACGGCGCCCACTCGAAGGCTTCCTTGCACAGTGCGTCGAAGTCCTCGGGCGCGGTGTCGCGCAGGTCTTCAAGCGCACCGCCGACGCCGTACCATCCCGACAGAAAGAAGCGCGACTGGCTCCAGCTGAACACCCAGGGAATGGCCCTGAGGTCGGCCAGTGTCCGTTTGCCCGTGCGCCTCACCGGACGCGATCCGATACGGCTCGATTCGATGGCATCGATGGGCGTGGCCTGGCTCCAAAACTCCAAAAAGCCGTCGGTTTGCAGTAGCTCCTGAAACGCGGCACGGCTTGTTTCGGCGACCCGGTCCATCACCGGTGCAAGGCGTTCATCCTGCTTTCCGTTGTGCCTGCGTTTCAAGGTCACGCCCGTGGTGCCGGCCAACAGCAGTTCCAGATTGTGCGCGGCGGTAATGCGGTTGGCATACTTCTGGCCGATGACCTCGCCCTGCTCGGTCAGTCGCAGATCTCCCTTCAAAGCACCAAAAGGCAAGGCGTTCAAAAACCGGTCCGTGGGGCCGGCGCCACGGCTGGATGTTCCGCCCCGGCCATGGAAAAATCGAATGCGCGTGCCCGCCGCCTCTCCCACACCGACCAATGCTTCTTGAGCACGATAGACGTGCCAAAGGCTGGCAAGCAGGCCACCGTCCTTATTGCTGTCGCTGTAACCGACCATGACCTGTTGGACAGGTTCGTCCAAGCCGTCCACGCGGGCCTGATAGCGCAACGAACGGCTGACCAACGGATGCGCGAGCAGCGCGCGCATGATGTCCGGCCCGTGTTCCAGGTCATCGATGGTTTCAAATAGCGGGACGATGGGCATTTGACACACCAGACCATCGGTGTCCTCGATGACCAGCCCGGCCTCGCGTGCCAGTAACAGGACCACCAGCACATCCGACAGGCTGCGGGTCATGCTGATGATCAGCGAGCCGAGGCCGTCGCGACTGTAGGCCTCGATATGATCGCGCACCTCGCGGTAGCACGCGAGCACGGCATCGGCTTCCGGTCCCACGCTGGCGTCGGCCCGGGCCAACGGCCTCGGCGAGACCAGTTCGCGGTTGAGAAAATCAAGCCGCCTGTCCTCGTCCCATTCCGCGAAGTCGCCGCCATCCAGTCCGGCCTTTGTCATCAGTTGCGCTACGGCCTGATCGTGAAAACGGCTGTTCTGGCGGATGTCCAGTTTAGCTAGGTGAAAGCCGAAGGTTTGGACCGTGTGCAGCACGGGCAGGACATCGGTTTCAGCCAACCGCCGGGCTCCGATTTCCACCAGCGACTCGCTCAGAATGGTAAGATCGTCGATCAGCTCCGATGCCCGGCGATACTCGACCGGGTTAGGGGCGGAGGGGAAAAGATTGCCGGCGGCCCCCTCCAGCGGCAAACGCTCGATCACCAGATTGACAAACTGACGCCACGGTTCTTCCGGGTTGCTTTCGATGGCGTGCCTGCAGCGATCGCCGAGCAGCTTCACCAGATCGGCGATCCGGCCAAGCAGCACGGACGGGGGGTCCTGGAGGCGGTCAGACAGGCTGAGATGGGCGGCAACACGGACCAACTTAGAATGAATGAGCTGGAGTGCGTTGGTCCGAAGTTCCATAAGCGAGTCGTGCGTAACATCGGCGGTAACGAACGGATGTCCGTCGCGGTCGCCCCCCACCCAGTCGCCGAAGGCGAGCCGCGGCCGGCACGCGGGATCATCGAGCAGCGCCGGATCAAACCCCGTCTCGGCCCAGGCCTGGCGCAAGCGCCAGTCGATCCGCTCGAGGATCGTCGGAAACACGTAGCGGAGGTAGTGGACGATGGCGCGCAGCTCCGATGCAACATCCGGCTTTTCGAGGAAAATCTCGCCGGTCCGCCACAGACGCTCGAGAATGGCCTTGATATCGTCGCGGACCACGTCTTGTTCCGCAGACGTGTACATGGTGTTTTCGCGCTGAAGCAAAAGCAGATAAAGCTCGCGGTGATGCTCGAGGACGGTCTGTCGTTTCGCCTCCGTCGGGTGAGCCGTCAGCACCGGCTCCACCCGAATTCCGGAAAGGGCCGATGCAATCTTCTCCCCGGTCAACCCGAGAGATTTCAATTCCCCTAGCATGTCCTCCCAGGCCCCGGGGTCCTCGGAAAACCGGCCCGCCGCCTGAATCGCCCGGCGATGCTGCGCCATGGCATTTTCTTCGACCATCTGCAACAGCTGGAACCAAATGCAATAGGCCTGGGTCAGCGCCGTCGAAAGTCCGGCTCCGCGGTGGGCTTCCGGGTTCTCCGGCAGCGGCAGCGCGCGGGCGAGGTCATGCTCGCCGATCTCCTCGAGAACTTCGCGGAAACATTGACCGAGAAAGGCCAGGTCATCGTCGACCTTGCGGAAATAATTTGTCAGCGGTGCGTCGGCGGCCGGCTCGACCGCTGCACGGAGTTTATTCATTGCCGTCCCCCTGTTGGCACCGTCCGTCATCTTCGTCGGTAGATATTGAACCCATCGGGCATAAACAAGCCCCTGTCCGCGGTTCGGCGATGGGCCTTCACCGATTGGCGGCGGCAGCCAACGGGCACTGACCTAGCCGGAACAGCCGGAAGACTACATGGCGAACTGGGCGCGCGGCGGCTGAGTGTCCTCGATGTCGTAAGTGACCCGGCACTGAACAATGCGCTCGGTGTTGATCCCTTTTTCCTCGACGAAGTATCCGCGAACCACATTGGTGCGTTCCATCGCCAACTCCACCAGGGCCTTGGCCTGCGCGGTCGAGATGGCCGCGCGCGAACCCGCGCCGGCAGCCGCCTGGCCGGCCGGCGCCGCCGCTGTGCTCGCCTGCGTAGGTTGCAGCGGAGGCAGAGCCTTGCTGCCGAACAGAGCCACGAAGTCCTGCACGTTGGCCCGCCCGCAGACGCCGAGCTTGAGAGAGGGTTTCTTTTCCAGCATGGCCACATAGTTTTCGGCGCTCTGCCTGCCGGCGTCGGTCAACTCCGCCGAACCGGGGGCGAACACCACCGGCAACAATTTGAACCCATCCGCACCCTGGAATGAATCCGATCCGAAGATGGATCCGAGAAATCCGCTGATAGCTTTTTGGATCACCGAACTGTAATCCACCTCCGGTTTGTCGAGCGTCCCGGCGAGCGGAAGATCGAGATCGATCCGGCCCTGGTCATCCTTGAGAATGCCGACGGCAAACTGAACGGGAACGCCGATTTGTTTCTCGAGCTTTTCTCCGTCGGCGGCGGTGACAGGGTTCAAGAACAAGTTGTCGACGAGGACACCCACTTGTCCCCCCAAAGCGTTATTATTCGCCGTCGCGTTTACAGTCGTGCTCAAATCGCCGCCATCCAGGTTCCACCCAATTGCGTCGGAGACATAGGACGAATAGGCAGGCAAGGGCAGGGCTTTCAAGTCGACATTGAGATCGAAGTCCGGCGTCGGCTTGAGCGGCATCGCCCACCCGTTCACGCGCAACGTGGACGACTCGTTGATAGTCGCATTGAGCTTGATGTCCGTCTGCTTGCCAGGATTGCCAGTATCGATGTCCTTGATTTCTACTTCATCAAGGCCGACGACGACGATCACCGGCGGATCCACCCCCGTATCCGTGAATTGCACTGTGGACCCCTCGCCCACAGCCAATCGGCCAAGCCGAACCCTCGGTTCTCCGTCCTTCGGGCCGCTCGCCTTGGCAGGGGCCCCCTCGGTCTCGCTGCCGCCGCCGAAAGCCGCGAGATCCTTATCCACAAGGTCGGCGTCGATACCGGCCACCACGATAGCGCCGATGGCAATGGCCAGCGCTTGATCCGTCTTCAGACCATTTATGTTGACCGATCCGACGTCGAAGGTACTTGTCGACTCCGCCGTTTTCAAGCTGGTGGCCAGCTTCTTGACGGCCACATCGGTCGAGACCTTCCACTTCGGCTCGGCACCGGCAACCGAAGCAGCGACCTCTTTCATCGCAACGTCAATAGAGCCAAGCCCGACATTAATCTCGGGCCGCCCCGGGGCCGCCGGCATAATGGTCTTGAAAGCCGCCACATTGGTCTCGCCGGCCAGACTAACCGTCGTGGAATCCGCCGACACTTGCGCATTCACTGAGGAAAACGACGTCTGGACGTCACCCGCTTCCACCGTCATCGCCTTGCCGCCGTCCTGCGGGATACTCGCCGCCAACCCGGCAATCTCCGAGCCGATCGAGCCATTCGCCTTGACGTCACCGCCAGACACTTCGGCATTCAATGTCGGAAAGGAAGTCGCCAACCTGTCGGCGGCAACGGTCATATCACCGCCGGCTTGGGGAACGCTGGCGGCTAGGCCGGCAATCTCCGAACCGATGGCGCCGCTGACCTTCGTGGCGCCCCCCGCCACGTTCGCTGCAAAGTTTTGCAGGTCTAAACGCACGGTATCGACGCTGACATCGGCCCCCGGCTGCCCTTCCGCGCCCGGTGCCGTTAGTTTCACCGCCGCCAAATTGGTGGAACTGCTTGTCTCCACGGAAACGGTCTCGCCCACCAGATCGGCGACCAGCGACGACACTTCCAAAGAAATCTGTTCCACCGAACCCGCCGCCGGCCCCTGCAGTTGGGTGGACGCCAATGTGATCGTGGGGGTCGCGCTAACCGTTATCGAACCCTCCGGCTTTTGCTTGACCGCAATGTCGTCGGTGTCGATGGAGATATTTGCCACCTCAACGCGCGTATTAGGGGCGGCCGTGGCAGATACTTGCTCCAGAAGAATCTTGATGGCGCTCGACAGATCGACTTCGCCATCCGGGCTCTGATCGAAATTGAAGGTATTGATCCCGAATGTGACGACATCAAAATCCATACGCGTTTCCGGATCCACGGTGACATGCAGCCCTGTGACGACGGATTGGTGCGGAGCCGCCGCACTGATGCTCTGGTCGGGATTCACCTCGGCAAAAAAAGTGTCGGAGTTCGTTTGGACGGTATCCAATCGGACCACCAGGCCCTCTTTCGTTCCAAACTCCAGCCCCTCCACCGAACTGGTGAATTCACCGGCCACTTCGGTCCGGCCCTCGGGAACCACGGTTTGCGCGCTCCGCATTCCCAGTGCCGCCGTGTCCAACTTAAACGAAACCCCCTCAGGCGTGACGAGATGAAGGTCCTCGAACGTGGCCTTTTGCTCGCCGTTCATTTCGATGCTCCCGTCCTCGAAAAGGAAGCCCGAAAAACTCAATGTGGTGGAGCCGGTACCTTCGCGGCGGGTGAACATATCCTTGTCGAACACGGCGGCGATCCGGCCGTAGTCCATCGCCCTCGCGATGGGGACGTCCTTGATGCCGGCCTCGAATCGGAATTTGATATCATCGGCAAACGGGCGCGCCGTCGCGTCGAAGAACAGGGTGGCTCCGGCCAGCTTGCCAAGCAGACTGACGACGCCCGGGTCATCCCGGTCCCAGGTGTGAAACAAGGTCACGAACAGGTGATCGATTTCGATCTCAAGCTCGTCGCCCTCCACGAAGTTCTTCAAGATCAGCTTGCTGTCGCGAAACTGAAACTGGTCGATACCAGCACCCCACCCGACCTTCTCTTCTTCTTCGGCTCCTTCTTCCACCTCGACCGCGGCTTCGTCCTCGGCGGTCATGAACTGCCGGATCGAGACGCCATTCACGAATATGCCGTCTTTCCTCTGTTCGATAATGAGGTCGACTTCCTCGATGATGAAGGTTTCGATCAGCGCACGTTTCTTGAACAGGGTCGCCAAACTGAGCTGGGCGCTGACCATGCCGACCTCGCCGCGTTCCGCTCCCTCGGACCAGAACTCCACCGGGCCCATCCGTATCTCGCCGCGCCAGGGGTTGAGATAAAGCGATTCCGTACCGGTTGTCTCGATGCCAATCTTGGCCAATTCCCCGCGCATTATTTCCCGCGCCGCATACTCTGGCACCAGGGTTATAACGAGAGCAAGAATGGCAAGAAAAACGGTGACGCCAAAAATACTCCAGCGCACCCAATTGCGCTTTTTCCGCGCCTTTCCGTTCCCCACCGGACGCGATTCTCCGCCTTCCGCCTTATTCGACCCCGTACCCATTTTCCACCTCTGCGCGCGTTATTTTGTGCGTAGAATATCCCTCAACCATGGATAAATCACACGGGTATACTGTACGCAAGTAGGTTTGCCTCGGGTCACCCGAAGTCAAAGAAAAATTATCGCTTGAGAGGCAGTTCTCGTCGCTGCCGGAGACGTACCGTTGGGGAACGCGATGCAAGGAGACATAGAGATCGCCGCCGTCCTGGCGTTCTGGTTCGACCATCTTTCGGCTGAGCAATGGTTCGAGGCCGATGCCGAGGTGGACGCGGCATGCCGCGACCGGTTTAGCTCGCTGTACGAGAGGCTGGCATCACAGGCATCGAAGCTTCCGACGGCGTGGCTCGGCGCCGCCGACGGATCCCTTGCCGCGGTTATCGTCCTCGATCAGTTTCCGCGCAATATCTTCCGCGGTTCGCCACGTGCGTTCGAGTCAGACAAGGCAGCGCTGGCCATCGCCGAACAGGCAATCGATCATGGCTTCGACGGTCAACTCGAGCCCCCGCGAAGGGTGTGTCTGTATATGCCGTTTCAGCACAGCGAGGACACTGCGGTGCAGGCGCGATCCGTGGAATTGTTCGCCAGCCTCGGCATGCCCGAGCCTTTAGAATGGGCCAAGCGCCACAAGGCCATCGTCGATCGGTTCGGGCGCTTTCCTCACCGCAACGCTATTCTCGGCCGACCGTCCACCGACGAAGAGCGGGCATTCCTTAAGACCCCCAGTTCGTCGTTCTGATCGGCCGCCGCCCTTGTTATCGAGGCCGATGGAGGTGCTATGAGCGGGGGGTATCCCGAGCCGACATCGAAAAATCGGTACCATGACCACGAACGCGTGCCCATACTCATTTGATCGCGACGGCATATGATGGCAAAGGCGACCGAAGGGCAACCGCGAATGACGCTGCCAAATCACAAGACCAAGATCGTGTGCACCATCGGCCCGGCATCGGCGTCGTTGGAAACGCTGACGGCAATGATCCGCGCGGGCATGAACGTCTGCCGGTTAAATTTCGCTCATGGCGATTTCGAAAGCCACGGCAGGACCATTGAGCTGATCCGAGAAGCCGCCCGAGCCGAGAACACCCGCATTGCGATCCTCGCCGACTTGCCCGGCCCCAAAATGCGCATGGGCAAGTTCGCCGGAGACCAAGTGACCCTGAACAACGGCGAGACGGTCGTCCTCTCATCCGAACCCTGCGATGGTTGCGATAGCCGCTTGCCCATTCAATTTTCGGAGCTTCCCCGGCTGGTCAACAAGGGCGACCCCATCTTTCTCAACGACGGGTTCCTGCATCTGACCGTGGAAGAAGTCGGTGAGTGCGATATCCGCTGTTGCGTCGAGGTTGGCGGCGTCCTGATGTCTCATAAGGGCATCAATGTGCCCGGTCAAGAATTGGGCATCAGCGCGTTCACGGATCGAGATCGGGAGCTCCTGGATTTCGCGATCGGCCAAGGGATCGACGCGGTCAGCATCTCATTCGTTCAACGACCGGAGGATATCGGGGCCGTTCGCCAAGCTGCCTCGGCCGCCGGCGGCAACCCTTTCATCGTCGCCAAGATCGAGCGCGCCATCGCCGTCGGTCGCATCGACGATATTCTCCGCGTGGCTGATGGGATCATGGTGGCGCGTGGCGATCTCGGAGTAGAGACCCCTATCGAGTCCATTGCACTTGTTCAGAAACGCCTGATCGAAAGCGCCAACCGTGCCCGAAAACCAGTCATTACGGCGACCCAGATGCTGGAATCCATGGTCGACAATCCCCGGCCGACCCGGGCAGAGGCCACCGACGTGGCCAACGCCATCCTTGACGGCACCGATTGCGTTATGCTGTCGGAAGAATCAGCCATGGGGAAGTATCCCTTGGACGCCGTCCGCATGTTGTCGCGGATCGCCGAAGCGACCGAACACGACCGCGCCACCAGAGCCGCGCGCGCCGATCAGCCCGTAGCCGCGCAGGCGTTCCATCGCATCCATCAGGGGGATACGCCTGAAGTGGTCGACGTGATTGCCTTGGACGTGGCGGCGGCGGTCAGCCGGCTAGCCACCGAGTTGGTGATTGCCCCGACCAACTCAGGGAAGATTTCCCGGCTGATCTCTCATTACCGGCTTCCCAAATGGATTGTCGCCTTCAGTCCAAACAAAGCCACCTGCCAGCGGCTATGCTTCTGCTACGGCGTACACCCCGTGGTTCTGGACGCCGATGTTGACGGTTGGGTAAAAGCGGCCGGCGCCTGGTTGCGAACGCACGCGATAACCGACGGATTAGCCGTGGTGACACACCGTTGGCACGACGGTCAGCACAGCGGCACAAACCGCATGGAGATCGTCGATCTGCAGACGTATTTTTCCTGAGCTACAGCCGAAGTGGGGCACCGTCCGCCGTCATGGTCGGTGATCGCTTGAACAACGCCGATGCCCCCTTTTTCGATGTCGCGGCTATTCGTCCTTTTTCGTATCGCCAGCCGCCTGTGGCTCTTCCGCCTGTGGCTCTTCGATGTCCACCGTCGGCACGGTCACGGTTTCTTCCTTCATTTTCACTTCCGGAACCGTCACGTCGACTTCCTCCTCGCCAACCTCGACATCGACGGTGTCGACCTTGACCTCCGGCAACTTGCCTTCTTCGGTTTTGACATCGACCTTGGGCAGTTCGCCGCCTTCGACCTTGACTTTCGGCAGCTCGCCTTCCTTGACGTCGACATCGACCTTCGGCAACTCCCCCGAGTCCGTCACATCCATATCGACGGCCCAAAAGACGGCCGCGACGATGAGCACGACAACGATCAGGCCACCAATTAGTACTCCCGGTTTATTCATGATATATAATACTCCTGGTTGCGAACGGTTATGTGATCAACGCTCGAATTGCCTAATGGTTCCCTCGCACTTGCGAGATCCAGCCAATCAGTATTCTCCATAAGATTCCCCGATCGAGTAGCGGAGACTGCCGACCCTGTCAAAATTTAAGTTTGTAATAGCTTCAGAGCCGAGTGACCCGTCGAACATTGCCACCAGCGCCCGCACATGAGACGTCGACATTTCCCGCAGCGAGACGGTGTTCAGCACCGAGACAATGGAGTAAATTACGACGATGGCTTGCCGCTCATCAGGTGTTGCATTTCCGAGAAAGGAACGGCGTCCGCCGCGAAGGTGAAGGTCCCGCTCTCCCGGACCTCGCGGGCCGCTCTCAGGAAGCCGCCCAGGGCCGCCCGCGACAACGAGGAACCCAGGCTTACCCGTTTAACCCCGGCATCACCGAGTTGGTCCACGGAGAACGCCCCGCCCGCCAGTCCCATGACCACGTTCACCGGGCAGCTGACCGCGGCGCATACCGCGCGGATGCTCTCCATATCCGCGAGGCCGGGGGCAAACAGGACATCGGCGCCCGCCGCTTCGAACGCCTGCAACCGGGCGATGGTGTCGTCGAGATCGGGACGATTATGGAGAAAGTTCTCAGAGCGTGCCGTGAGAACGAACGGCCGGCCCACGGACCGCGCCGCCTCGACGGCGGCGGCTACCCGCTCGACGGCATGGCCAAAATCATAAATCGGCCGGGCACGGTCACCCGTGGCATCCTCGACGGAGCATCCGGCAAGGCCCGCCTCCGCGGCCATGCTCACCGTCTCGGCTACGGTTTCCGCGTCGTCTCCGAAACAGTTCTCGAGATCGGCGCTGACCGGCAGAGGTGTGGCCTCGACGAGCG
>JGI12048J13642_10025165_pt1 | contig 14808 bp, 14 predicted proteins | sample ElkSlonscriptome_16_FD_13642 | JGI IMG/M metagenome (IMG submission 13642)
GGCGGTGTGGAGCTGAGTGGCGGCGAATGGCAAAAGATTGCTTTGGCGAGAGCCTACATGGGCAATGCACAATTGATGATACTCGATGAACCGACCAGTGCCCTGGACGCTCGAGCGGAAAATGAAGTGTTCATTCGCTTTGCCGAATTGATGGAGGGAAAGAGCGCGGTTTTGATCAGTCATCGCTTCAGTACCGTGCGCATGGCCGATCGGATCCTCTTTTTGGAAAACGGAAAGCTTTTGGAGCTTGGTAGCCACGAAGAATTGATGGAGAAAGATGGGAAGTATGCAGCCTTGTTTCGACTTCAGGCAAAAGGATATAAATGACATTCGGGTCCTGGCTGAAAGCCCGCGCCTTATTATCTTTGCAGACGATTTAATTACTTATTACTATGAAACAAATAGCTATCCGGACGATTCTTATTTTACTCTTTGGCAGTAACTTCTGTGCAGCTCAGAGTTCTTTTGGTGATATCGAATACCGCTCAACGGGTTTTGGACCCGTGTTCAGCCAGAAGGGGCAACCATTGAAAATGAGAGACCTAAAACGAATTACCCAAAATCATCCTGAAGCATATCAATACATGGAGAAAGCGGGTACCAATAACGATTTGTCAAACGTATTTGGCTTCATAGGAGGTGCTTTGGTTGGATGGCCCTTAGGTACCGCTATTGGCGGAGGGGACCCCAACTGGACACTTGCCGCAGCAGGAGGAGCATTAATTGGTATTTCAATCCCTTTTGCGATCGGATTCAAGAAAAATGCAATTAAAGGAGCCGAGCTTTATAACCAAAACAGGGCGGCCTCTTCGTACCAATCAGTTTCGATTCAACTGCATGCCGGGAGTTCAGGAATCGGAATCAGTCTCGCTTTTTAGCTGCTTTTAACTCCTCGCGTTTCTCGCGAATAAGCTCATCGACTTTCAAAGTTTGATCTCTTAAGTCTTCGGTTACGGTCAAAAGCAATACTTTCTTTCCATCTATTTTGCAAAAGATCTCCTGCCCTACTTTCAGGTCTACTCCGCTATTGGACATGGGTGAAAGATTTGGATTCATCACTCCCGGAATTTTCAAGGGAATTGACTTTAGAGAATTATTTCTGAGCGTAAAGGGAACGGCCAATAGGCTGAGAGATAAAAGAAGTGCGGTTAAAAAGAGAAGGTACTTCATAGTTGAAATTTTTTATCGGATTAAGGTAACTGTTCCTGTAAGCTCTTCTATTTTATCTAATGGTCTGAAGGGATTATTGTACCTGAGAATATAATTGTAAATGCCTTCAGAAGAAAAATAGTCCTCGCTGCCAAAATTATTTCCGTTCCATCTGTTTTTTATATCTGTAGAGGAGAATACCTCCCTACCCCATCGATTGAAAATAACCAGCTCAAAAAACTCGGGTTCGCATTGTATTTCGGGAATGAATAAATCATTGAGTCCATCCCCATTAGGAGTGAAAGCATTAGGCACGTAAACGAGACAAGTGCAGTCTTTAGTACCGACGTTGACCGTAAAGAACGAAGCGCCACATTCGTTTTCGGCGGCTACTTCATAAGTACCGGGTTGGGCTACTTCCAAAGTGGCTGTCTCAGACAATTCGGGCCAAAAAACATCTCCGTTAGGGGATTGGCCGACAAGCAACAGAACATCTCCATCGCAAATCACCGTATCTTGCGCGAAAACAAATGGTTCCGAAAGAATGTCGATTAAAACTTCGGCCTGTACCTGACAACCACCCTCGGGAATGAAATTGACTGAATATGTACCCGGTTCATCAATGACTAGTTCTGACCCGCTGGTGCCATCATCCCAAATATAGCTACCCGACTCATTTGCAGAAGCAAAAAGCGAAACCGTTGCATTTGGACAGAGCCCATCGGGTCCGATAATTTCTAATTCAGCCGTAGCACCGTCTATCACGTTCGATGAAGCAATCGCCGTGCATCCATCTACAGATTCTGCGGTGACCGTATAGGTTCCGAAACCATCTATTTCGATTAAACTTCCCGACTCGCCTGTGCTCCATTCATATGTAACATCGGGTTCGGGTATGACTTCGAGAATTCCGTCATCTCCCGAGCAAATCACTAATTCTTCGGGAAGAGCTATCGTCGGCACCAAACCTTCGAATAGTTCAATTTCGTCCGTACCATCCCCGCATGCTCCTTCAATGGTTACGCTGTATAGCCCCGGTTCTGTGGCTATGTAAGTCTCTTGACTGGACTCATCTTGCCAAATTCCCGAAACACCCAAGCCCGGATCAAGCAGGACGGTTTCTCCCGGACAAATACTCTGATCGGGGCCCAACGAGACCAATGTTAGGTCCAAGGGAGGAAGGTCTATTTCGGCATCACTTCCTAAAGACATTGTGAATGCATCAAAGGGTTTTAACGAAATGAGTTCCGACCAAAAAGGCGAGGCAGAGTCTATGGAGAGCACTTCGTCTAGGTCATCGATTTCAACTTCAGCGTACGATAATTCGGGCTGACTATCGAAAGGCTGCCATGTCGTGACAGCACCTCCGTTTAGACTGAGCCCTGCACTATCATCTGTCAACATGACTAAATGGACTACATGAATGGTTTCACCGCCGTCATCCTGCAGGGGATTCTCAACCCTTAGCTGAATATTCGTGTTACCTTGTTTTAGGGGCAAAAGCATACGCATGTTGGGGTCTCCCGAGTTTGTCCCTGCGCAGCTATTTCCTCTCATATAAGCTGCGACGGAAACGGGTTCTGAACTAGTAAGAATGAAAGGAGAGGTATAAAATTCTTCGTAAAATTCTCCTGCATCAATCGTGGCAATCAACTCACACCCCGAATACAATTCAGTATTATCATTTAAGGCGAGGATTCTGAATAAGTCGCCATTATTATTATTCAATGGAAAAATGGGATAGCTTGTCGTCCAATCTGAAATGGGAATGATCTGTTCCCAAAGGTGGCTGTCTGCACTGCAGCCATTTGGCCCCACCAAAGATTGCTGGTGGCCACCCGAAACGGCAACGGGGGCTCCTTGGGAGGTGACTCTGCTCCCGGTTAAGTCGCCTGAAGAAGAGATGGAAATCACTTCTCCTGCATCGAGATTTACAGTATAGGTATCCCCTGCTCCACCGAGCAAGGTGCCCGAAGTTGGTGTGATCTCTACTGCAGTATTGTCTGCCGTGCCAATGACATTAAAAAGAGATGGAAATGCCCCACCCGTTTGCTCAAAGGAGGTCACCAAATAATCCGTTCCCAATGACGCCGTTGGTAATATCGGCGATGAATCTGCAAAATAGAGGCGATTGTGAAATGCATAAACTCTGGCCTCTCCCGTGGTGGTGACAAGAAAAGACCTCGTTTCAACAACATTCAATGTTTCTTGATTCAAAAACTCATCTTGATCGAAACTCACTACTCCAACCTCATTTGCATTGATTGAAATCGTTTGCACTTGATAAAAAGGATCTGCCGGAAGTCCATATTCTACAGTTGCCTCCAAACTTTCCAAAGCATGAATGGAAATATCAAATATGGGGGGAGTATTAAATGCAGGATTTAGATTTTTTAAAAAGCCAAGTCTAAACTCACTACCGACAAAGCTTTGGGCATTTGCAAAAAGCGGAAGAAAAAGGACAAAAAGGATTAATCTAAAAAAACTAATCATGGTTGAGAGTGAGTTGGTTATAACAAAAAACGCAAAATCCCTGTATTAGTTGACTAGACCCGCCCGGGAAAATTAAAAAATCGAGGAATCCTATTCATTAGCCATTCATAGATCGGAAGAAAAGGTCTGTCCACAAAATGATTAAATTTCAGAACATTGACCTATTCTTCGTGTTGCTAGGCTATTTTAGCCCGAACCTTACTAATTGAATTAAAAGGATGAAACCGGCATCATTAGCAGAAATCAGGAAAGAATTAAAAACGCGGGATCCAAAAGAGTTGGCAGAGATTTGTCTTCGGTTGGGTCGGTTCAAGAGGGATAATAAAGAATTGCTGACCTACCTGCTTTTTGATGCGCACAGTGAATCGGCTTATGTCAAATCAATAAAATACGATATCGATGAGATGATGGCCGAGGTGAATACGAGTCATCTTTATTATGCAAAAAAAGGGCTTCAAAAGATTCTCAGACAACTGAATAAGAATATTCGCTACTCCGGGAATAAGCAAACCGAGGTTGAGGTGCGGCTATATTTCTGCAGAGCCATCAAGGATTCAGGCATTCCCATTCAGAGAAGCAATGTATTGGCAAATATGTACGAACGGCAACAAGTAAAAATAGAAAAGGCGCTAGCTTCATTGCACGAAGACTTACAGGCAGATTACATCCAAGAATTGGCCGATTTAAATTAAAAACTACCGCGAAGCTTCGCCTTATTCGAAATGGCTTAGTGCTTTACGACTTTCACAGTTCTGCGCCCATTATCAGAAAATTTGACATGAAGAAGGTAAACACCTTTTGGCAATTCGCTCGCGTTGATAGGTTCTTGGGCAGAGCCCGTGGCTTTCTTTACCAAAGCTCCGTTCAAATTATAAAACTCTACACTGAGCTGCTCTGACCGGGATTCAATTAGGAGGTATTCTCGAAAAGGGTTGGGATAAACCTTCATGTTGAAGTCAGGAGTATTCTCACTATTCGTTGTTCCCCCGATTAAATCAATCGTTTCGTCTTCTCCGAAAGGATCAGACCATTGGGCGGCACTGTACACGTCAGTACCCGAAAGTGTTTTGAGAAAAGCGACCAAAGCAGCTTTTTCGGTATCAGTAAGGTTTAAAGGAGGGCCTTGAAGTCGCGGATCGAGATTGGTATTCTCAGGGTTGGGCACGATAAAGTCATAATGATCAATGACATCAGCCAATGTCTCAAGGCTGGCGTCGTGCATGAAAGGACCGTTTTCTTCACCCGATGGATTCACCAATTCACGCAGTGAAGGTGACTTGGTATTTGTCAAATCCGTTTCATCGGTATCCACCATACCTATAACTCCATTATTTAACGAAAGTGGGTCTATATTGAATTCAGGTGGTGAATGACAGCCGGCACAGCCTGCACCACCTTGAGGTCGCGGGAGGAGAAATAATTGCTTTCCAAGATTTTCCTGATTCGTAAAATTTGGAAAGGGAGCCCCTACCGATGGTGCCAGGTTCATCCCATCGTCGAATGGCGTATCGAATGATTGAATGCTTCTAATAAATTGTGCCAAAGCAAATTGAATTCTCTCTTCGGTAATTTCAGATGAGCCAAAAACGAGCGGAAAGAGTACTTGGTAGTACTCTATACCTGCCATTCTATCAAATAAAGAATTAATGGTAGGATGGCCGCCAAAACCGCTAAAGCCCATTTCAATATGATCTTTTATTGGCATGGTGGTTTGCTCTTCCAGAGATTCGGCTCTTTCGTCCCAAAAGTAGTTGCTCTCTTCTGAGAAGCGCGCATTCACCAGTCTCATAGAATGCCTCCCTGTTAAACCACTGACGCCAATACTCTGCTTTGCCGTGTCTCCAAACGCAAATTCTTGGTGATGACAACTTGCACAAGAAACCGTCATATCTTCAGATAGTTGTTTATCATAAAAAAGTACGCGTCCAAGCGTGGCTCCGGCATCGGTGATTGGATTATCTGAGGGGGTATTGTCAGCGGCTACATACGACGGAATTTCTTGCTGACTGTAGGGAAATAGGTTGTCGATATCTATGGTAGCGGCTACACAGATTATTCCAAATACCAAAAGGATGAAAGCAGGTTTTTGCATTATGCTTGGTTTAAGCTACTGACTCTCATCAAGTATAAAGGTTTAACTCGGATTTTAAAACTTTTCATCCCGCCTTCTGTTCTACTGTTGTTAATAAGCGCGAAGACTAAATTTAAATCTTAATCGCGACCTTCCCATAATATGTTAATGACCACCTTTTTAAACTTTGAGCACACTTATTGCGTACTTTTGCGCGGTCAGGTTGTTCATTATAAATTGAATCTTCTTGTGGCGGGTTTATAAAAATTATCATTTTTGCATCGTCCAAAGAATACCTGTGCAGAAGCCTTTACAATAATTATGATGAAACGATATAAATTCTCTCGACAGATAAATAAAGACTTTTCGATCGAGCTCAGAAAACGTGTTAATGCCTATTTTAATGAAAATCAACTAAAAAAAAGCGGTAACTCATTCATGAAGCTGAAGACCATTTCAGCTCTTTTTCTCTATTTCGGCCCTTTCATAGTCATTCTATTCGGAGGATTTGAATCGATCGGTTTGTTGTTTGCCTTGTGGTTGATAATGGGCGTCGGTAAAGCCTTTATGGGTACTTCCGTTATGCACGATGCTCTTCATGGTTCTATGTTTGATAAGAAAACTGCAAACAGACTTTTCGGGTTTTCCTCAGTAGCCTTGGGAGCAGATGCTAAAATGTGGAAGATTCAACACAATGTTTTGCACCACACCTATACCAATGTGGAGAACGGAGATGAGGATATCGAGGTGAAATACTTGTTGCGCTTTTCGCCCAATCAGCCTCAATACTGGTACCATCGCTACCAGCATGTTTATGCTGTTTTTTTCTATGCAATCAGTACATTTTATTGGGCTACAGCCAAAGACTTCTTAAAGCTTGCCAAATACAAGGAGAAAGGATTCGTAAAATCAAACAAGGAATATCTGGGAAGACTATCAAAAATCATTTTTGGTAAGATTCTATACTTTTCCGTTTTTCTCGTTTTGCCGATGTTAGTGGTAAACGTGCCAATGTGGATGACGTTTCTCATGTTTATGAGTATGCACGTGATTGCGGGAGTAGCGCTCAGCATTACATTCCAATTGGCTCATGTTGTGCCCAGCTCAGAGTTTGTAATTGCCGAGGGAGAAGAAATCAAACAAAATTGGTCCGTACATCAGCTGTTGACCACCTGTAACTTTGCTCCCAAAAGCAAAATTGTCGGATGGTTTACCGGTGGGCTGAATTTTCAAATAGAACATCACCTATTCCCCAATATTTGCCACATACATTACCCCAAATTATCCAAAATCGTTCAGGAAACTGCGGCTGAATTCAATATCCCTTACCACATGGAGAACACTTTCTTTGCTGCAGTTAGGGGCCATTTTAAGATGCTGAGAGATTTAGGTCGCATGGAGCGGGTTGCAGCCTCTTAAAATAACCGATTTGCTTTTAAGTACGTATGTAAAAACTCTGCGTACCCCATAGCATTGGAACACTTAAATACCTCCTTCGGTAAATCGATCATGTCAATGATTTCCTTCAGCAGTTTTTGAGGGTTATTTGTATGGGTATCTCTGGCTTCCAAACAAACGCTGTAATACTTACGCGAACTAATTTCAACTTCGGAATATTCAAATTGGCATCCTTGGTTGGTTTTATCAACTTTGGCAGTCCAGATGGATTCCCTGGCGTGATATGTCTTCAACCATCTTCTTTTAGTTACCGCTAAGAGGCCTTTTCCCGGCATGTCTCCGTTATCCAAATTTGATTTATGACTCTCCTTTGCATAAACTTCTAAAACTCCTATCGGCAGCTTTTCCAAGGCGCGCCTGACCTTAACTTCCAGAAAGCCTTCACGCAATTTGATCCCGACTCCGGGTGTTTCCAAGCGAAAATAACAATCAGTTCGAATGACTTCTTCAGTACCATGCCCCCCGGGCCGAAGTTGATGAAACCAGCTCAGGAACTCTTCGGGTTTCTCTGACCACCATCTTAGCTCAGCGGTAATTTCCAACATAGTCCAAAATAATAAAGCTTAAGTAGTAATTAATTATCCTGTCCCTGCAAATCAGTCTTCCTGTCTAAATTAATACTCATCATCTGAAATCTGCTTATCGTAGAGATTCTGGACAAATAGAACCGTAACACCGAAAAGAACTGCGACAACGATGAGCAAGGTGTTGAGGAGTCCCTCGGCACCAAAGGATAGTTTGATAAGGATCGTAGAAATCACAAAACCTGAATTTCTAATTACTAAACTGAACTTATTGATATGAAAGAAGGAAATCAGGAGTAGTAACACGTCTGCCATGATTAGTACTCCAAAGAAATCATCGAAGAACACCTTGTTTACATCGCGAATGGTATCCATCATTTCAGATAAGGTAAAGCTGCGGTATACCCATGTGGACAGGCTGTAAATAGCCATAAACACAAAGAAGGGCGCTAGAAGAACGGCAATCACTTTTTTTCTTAAAATGAAGGTTTCCGTGGCTTCTCTCAAACTGTCTTTTGAATGAGGCTTCTCTCTTCTCGAATTTAAGCGGTAAAAGAGGAAAATCAAAAAGAACAAAACAACGGTTCCAATGAGATCGTAGGTAAACTGCAAATCATTACTCACCTGAAACCAATCTTCCGTGAATTCAAGATTGGCCAAATCTTTAAAAATCCTACGGATGACTATCAAAGTGATAATCTCATATTGCTTACCTATGTAAAATGACGTCGATTTTGGCAAATAATAAACCAACAGATAAGCTTCATATAAAAGGATGAACGAAAATGGAGTGTAGATGGCAGCAATGGGACTGGAGAATAATTCGGGATGCGCATCAATCTCTAAGATCCCAAACCTTTTTAAATAAATCCCAATTAAGTGAATGATAAAAGAGACTATGGCAAGCGTGATGATCACCATTTCACTTTTGCGCTTTGTCTCCGGCGAGAGAAATACTCGGAACAACCGATCTATAATTCCGTGTATTTTTACCATCTTGAGTTTTTTTAACAATCAGAAAGTCATTTCGTTTAAACTTGATTAAAATTTGAAGGGTATTTTGTGGCTGTGCCGTTGATTAAACCTTTTCATAAAATCATGGTCGAATCAATGATATAAATGAATTCTCTGAAAAAAATAAAACACTATAAGTCGCGGTTTGCCTTTGGCCTGAGCCTCGAAGAATACCTTGATTTCAAAAATTTCGATTCATTTAATGCTTTGGCGGACCTACGCGCTCAGATCGAATCGACGGATTCCCAACCCTTAAGTATTTCTCAGTCCATTTCTCCGCTCAGTTTTCAAGAAATGAAGGGAATGGAAAAGTCAGCCCGCAGGGCTATGATGAAAGATGACCGCAAAGTGATCATTGAGATCAGCGGTGAGTGGATAGCCGAAATGACCAATACAAAGAATCCTCTCCGTGAAAAGATGAGTCTTTTTTGGCACGATCACTTTGCCTGCAAACCAAGAACCTCCTACATGACCTTATCCTATTTGGAAGTGTTGAGAGAAAATTCACTGGGGAATTTTCGAAACCTATTGCATGGCATCGCAAAGGAGCCTGCTATGCTACTCTATTTGAACAACCAACAGAATCGAAAAGGTCATCCCAATGAGAATTTTGCCCGAGAAGTGATGGAACTGTTCACTCTGGGGATTGGCAAGTATTCTGAACAAGACATTAAGGAGTCAGCCAGAGCATTTACCGGATGGAGTGTGGGAGCCGATAAACAGTTCAGACTGAACGAACGGCAGCATGACGGAGGTACCAAAACATTTTTTGGTGAATCCAAGCGCTGGAGCGGTGAAGAGATCATTGACAGAATTTTGGAAGAGAAGGCGGCCGCTGAGTACGTTTCGAGAAAAATAGCAAAGTACTTTTTGGGCAGACCTCCAAGCGACGAGTTGCAGGTTACACTAACGAAGGTCTTCTACGAAGAAAATTATGAGATAGCTCCGGTTATTCTCGCTATTGCAGCTTCCGATGAGTTTTGGTCAGATGAGATTATAGGCCAGGATATCCTGTCTCCTGTAGAATTGCTCGTGCGATTGGAGCGTGACTTTCACCTTCGTGCCGATGATAACTTCTACCGCTTGGCGATTCAAAAAAGCTTAGGCCAGATTCTCTTTCAACCACCGAATGTGGCAGGATGGCCTTCAGGCAAAGACTGGATCGATGCGTCCACGCTCACAACTCGACTTTCTCTGGCTCGAGCTATTTTATTGAACAATGATTATGAACTGAAAACCAAAAAATCATATGCACAAGGCGAAGACTTAACGGAAAAACTTTCGGGAAGATTGAAGAAAGGGCTACAAGTCAAGGCTGACATTTCGGATGTGGAAAACGCATTTGGAACATTGTCTTACAGCGATCAAACCTCTCATATTGCAAAATGGCTGATTCCTGAAACTGTTCTTAACGAAAACGAGATGATTGAAGAAATCAAATTACTCCGCTTTGGTCGAACGAAGGGTGCCTTAGCCCTCATCGCCTCTCTGCCTGAATACCAACTCAAATAGCCATGCCAAACAGGAGAGACTTTTTAAAAACAACAGCGCTTGCAGGAACCACCTTGATGGTTCCCAACCTGTTTAAATTTTCAATCACTCCGTCCTTCGCGGGTAAACGGCTGGTAGTGGTGCAGCTCTCGGGAGGTAACGACTGGCTAAATACAGTCATTCCATATAGAAATGATAGCTATTACAAAAGCCGACCACGATTGGCTATAAGCCCCAACGATGTGACGCAACTGAACGATGAAATAGGGCTCCACCCGGCTTTGGGTTCTCTAAACCAATTGTACGACAGTGGCGAGTTGACCATATTCCAAGGTGTGGGTTATCCCGAACCAAACCGATCGCATTTCAGAAGCATGGACATTTGGCACACGGCTACCGATGGAAAATCCCACTCAGACCAAGGGTGGCTGGGACGATGGTCCCAAAAAAGCCAAGCCGACTTTCCTTCCTTGGAAATCAACGAAAGCTTGAGTTTGGCTATGAAAGCTTCTAAGGGTAAATCATTGGCCTTAGCAAATTTGAATGGCATTAAGCGAATCAAGAATGATAGAGTTTTGCAGGCCTTAGCGCATAGTGAAAAACACGATCACGACATGGCCTCTTATCTTTATCAAACCGCTACCAGAGTCACTGAGGGTGCAGACTATCTTTCAAGTTTGATTAAGAGCAATTCCAAAGCCGGCAACTATCCGCGAAATTTGTTGGGGAGCGATCTGCGCATCGTTTCCAATCTTATCAAATCGGGAGCCGAAACACGGGTTTATTACACTTCCCTCTCCGGTTTTGACACGCATGCAAATCAAAGGGTCACACACGAGCGCTTGCTAAAGCGTGTGGACGAATCTTTGCTGGCATTCAGAAACGACCTTAAAAAGGCCAATTTATGGAATGATACGCTGGTCATGGTATTTAGTGAATTCGGGCGTAGGGTGGCCCAAAACGCCGGTGGCGGAACTGACCACGGAACTGCAGGTAATCTCTTACTTCTGGGTGGCGGATTGAAAAAGCCAGGATTACGGGGAGAATTTCCCTCTTTGCAAAACTTGGATCAGGGCGATTTGATCTACCATACCGACTTCCGAGAAATCTATGCGGGAATTCTTCACCATTGGCTGGAAAGCACTGATGTTCATGAAATAGTTGGTTCAGGTGTAGGAAAAGCAATGATCTAAATGACAGGAGGACTTGCTATCAAACAGCTTCGCCTTCCATTTCTTTTACCTTCCTTAAAATAAACTCTCCTTCTATGCCCTCCTCAGCCTGGTAAATGAGTTTGTTTTCTCCGACTTTGAATACCTGGTCGTTTCCTTTGAAACTCTTTAAGGTAACGGTCGAGCCCGCTTCATTCCAATCATATTTACCCGCGCTGAGTAAAGGAGTTTTCGATTTACCCGTATAAATTAGTTTACGTGAAAACCGATCATTCTCTTCCAGCGTAATCGTAGTTTGAATTCCCTCGCAATCCTCGCAGGGTAAAACCCCTTCATAAGTCCCGTGCCAATCGAGGGCATTTCGGCTGTTGTGGGCAGGATCAGCGATCGCATCCTCTGTGTTCGAAGTATCCTCGGAGCTCAAAGTCTCTTCAGAGCTCGCTTTTGTTTCTCCCTGGTCTCCCGAATCACATGATTGAAATAGCAAGGCACAAATTAACAGGCAGTATAAGTACTTTTTCATGATTTCTATATTCTTTGTGTTGGTCATTGTAAGGTCGTAAATTACTCATCCTGTAATTCTTTCTTTACTTCCGCGAGTCTTTTTTCTTGTTCCTCGGATATTTCAGGAAACCTTAAATCAAGACTCCTGATTTTTTCAGTGATAATGGAAGAGACCAGTATTCTCATTTTCCATTTATTATCAGCAGGGATGACATGCCAAGGCGCCCATTTAGTAGAAGTGGCACATATCGCTTCTTCGAAGGTCTTCATGTAATCATCCCAATATTGCCGCTCCTCCATATCACTTTCGGCAAATTTCCAATGCTTCCCCCGCTTACTGAGCCGATCAATAAAGCGACGCCTCTGTTCGGCTTTGGACACATTTAAGAAAAACTTGAGAATAACCGTGCCACTGCGGCACAGATGGCGTTCCATACAGTTAATGTCTTCGTAGCGAGCCTGCCAAAACTCTTCTCCTCTAAGACCGTAAGGAATAGGCCGCGAGTCAAGTATTTCCGGATGGACCTTTACAACCAATACCTCTTCGTAGTAAGAGCGATTGAAAATTCCGATTTTGCCGCGCGCAGGCATTCTGGTCCAATAACGCCAGAGAAAATTGTGGTCAAGTTCTTCTGCTGAAGGCTTTTTAAAACTATGCACAGCCACACCTTGTGGGTTCACACCGGTCATTACATGTTTTATGGTGCTATCCTTTCCGGCAGCATCCATCGCCTGAAAAATAACGAGCAGGCTTCTCCTGTTGCTGGCCCAAAGAAGCTCCTGCGCTTTTTTAAGCTGCTTCAGATTGTCCTTCAAAAACTTTTTAGCAGCTTTTTTAAGACCGAGTTCAAAAAGCTCCTCCAATTCAGTCGGCGCTTCCCAATTATGTTCATGATCAGTTAATTGAAAACTACCATCAGAAGGAACTTGAAACTGAGAGTAGAATTGAGGTGGATCAATCATGGAATGGCGGCTCAGGGTAGCTGAATGGCTTAGTTAGTCTTGGCTTACGTCCCTTTCAAAAATAAGCGATTCCTCCGAAAACTCAAGTTTTTCAGGCACAGAATTACGATCCCAAATCTCTATTTCGGCTCTGTCTTTACCGAGCATTGCTATCAAGCCAACTACGTTTGCCGAATAATTATTTGACAGATTAATGTATTGCATCTCGATCCTGTAGCGATCATTACCCAAATCTTTCAACGTGTATTCTACCGGATCAGCCGTGGGTAACTCTTTGCCGGCATAGTATATCTTCAGCACATTCTCTTTCTGAAATTCATAGGTCATATTTGACTCCCCGGTGAATCCCCTATTAACCCATTTACCTTCAAGGTCTTGGCAATAAGAAAGTACTGAGAGAATCAGAGCTAGAAAGGTCAGTTTAATTTTCATGGTCGTTTTGTTTATCAATTTATTTCCGCGAAAGCTACAAAAAACTGCGGTCAAGCAATGTACCTTTCATTTGATGAAATATCAAGGCCTCGACTCAATGATCCACCTTGTAGGCTCTATCTTTTCAATTAACTTCGTCCATTAATTTCACTGATAAATGGAGTCAATTCTTATTGAAAAGCAGGGGGGTGTTGCTTCATTAAAGCTTAACCGACCGAAGGTATTCAATAGCTTTACTAAGGAGATGTCATTCGCATTGCAGACCGCATTGGATGAATGTCAAAAAGACAAATCCGTTAGAGCGGTAGTCATTCAAGGAAGTGGCAAGGCCTTTTGCGCGGGCCAGGACCTTCAAGAAGTTACCGACCCCGAAGGACCATTGCTCACCAGCATTGTTCGAGACCATTATAACCCAATTATTGAGAAAATCAGAAACCTCGATAAACCGGTCATTGCGGCCGTAAATGGTGTGGCCGCGGGAGCAGGTGCCAACATTGCATTGGCATGTGACATAGTCATTGCCTGTGAGTCATCATCATTCATTCAAGCATTCAGCAAAATCGGATTGATCCCCGATAGCGGAGGAACCTTCTTTTTACCGCGATTGATCGGTTTTCAGAGGGCTTCAGCCTTGATGATGCTCGGGGATAAAGTTTGGGCCAAGGAAGCTCAGGATATGGGAATGATATACAAGGCCATTCCGGATGACGAGTTTGAAGATTTTGTTCGTTCTATATCCATCAAAATGGCAAATATGCCTACGAAGGGATTGGCTTATACAAAAAAGGCATTAAATCGGTCTATGCAAAACAATTTGTCCTCTCAACTTGCTTTGGAAGAACAACTCCAAACAAAAGCAGGAGGAACCTATGATTATAGTGAAGGGGTAAATGCGTTTTTAGAAAAACGAAAAGCTGAGTTCAAAGGAGAGTAAACTATGAGTAAACTAGATAAAGATTCGAAAATAGCCGTTATCGGAAGCGGGTCGATGGGCACCGGGATAGCCCAAGTGGCCGCTATGTCGGGTCACACCGTTTGTTTGTTTGACAATAGCGGTGAGGCTTTAGAAAGAGCTTCCACCAAGTTGAAAAAAATTCTCGATCGACAAGTCGAGAAAGAACGAATGACACAAAAGGAGGCGGACAACGCTTATGGCAAAATTTCTTATGGCAGCAATCTGGAAGATCTTTCAGGAGCTGATTTGATGATAGAAGCGATTATAGAAGACCTTGAGGTAAAAAGAAACCTATTCAGCCATTTAGAACTGATTGCCGACGACAACACTATCTTGGCGACCAACACATCCAGCCTGAGCATTGCAAAAATTGCTTCGGCATGCTCAAAACCACATCGGGTTCTGGGCATTCATTTCTTCAATCCCGCTCCATTAATGCCTTTGGTCGAAATTATCCCGGCCGTGCAAACTTCAGGAGATGCATTGGTTGAAGCAAGAAATTTGATTGATTCTTGGGGGAAGGTAACAGTGATTGCCAAGGATACGCCAGGCTTTATCGTCAATAGAGTCGCTCGCCCGTTT
>JGI12048J13642_10752555_pt1 | contig 14795 bp, 9 predicted proteins | sample ElkSlonscriptome_16_FD_13642 | JGI IMG/M metagenome (IMG submission 13642)
CAGCTACGTGGGCAATCTGGTCAACGAGTGGCGGCCCCATCTCTACATCGACGGCCACAACGGCGGCTCCCGGCCCTACAACCTCAACTACCAGTGCCCGAGCCACGCCGACCCGGCCCCGGAGATCACCCTCCTCTGTGACGACGAGATCTTCCCCGCCATCGACGCCAAGCTCGACGGAGAAGGCTACCGATCCTGGTACTACACGGGCGGCAACGAAGAGGCCTGGCGGGTGGGCGGTTCCCAGGCCCGGATCGGGCGGAACTACGGGGGCTTCGTGAACTCGGTGGCCATCCTCTTCGAGGCGCCGAACCAGACGCTGGACGTGGGTGCCCGCGCCGGATACCTGGGCTACCTGGCGGTGGTGGAGTGGGCGGCGGAGAACGCCGAACTGCTCACGAGCGTCATCGCCGAGGCCAACGCCGAGACCATCGCCATGGGTGCCGAGCCCCGCGGGGAGATCACCACCGAGATGGAGTACGAGGCGGAGGAGTACACGGTGGACTACCTGCTGGTGGAGGACGGCGGCCGCGGGACGGACCCCGAGGAGGCAGTGGACGCCGTCCTCATCGAGGGGGCACAGCTCATGAAGAAGCCGGTGGTGCTCGCCAGCCGGCCTCGTCCGTGGGCCTATGTCCTGCCTCCCTACGCCACCGACGCCGTGGCCATGCTGCAGCGCCACGGGATCGCGGTGGAGCAGCTCACCGAGGAGACCGAGCTCACGGTGGACGCCTACACGGTGGCCGGGGTGAGCCACGAGCGGGCCTACGACCACGCCGCCGCCACGGTGGTGGACGTGGGTGAGGTGGTGACGCTCCAGGAGACCTTCCCACCGCACAGCTACGTGGTCCGCACCGCCCAGCAGCTCGGGCGCCTCGTGGGCCACATGCTGGAGCCGGAGACCGAGGACAACGTGGTCTACTGGAACACCCTGGACGCCTACCTGCCACGGTCGGCGGACGACGTCCAGGGGGACGGCCCGCCTTTGGTGCCCATCTACAAGCTCATGAGGCCCATGGCGCTCCCCACGGAGCTCCTGCGGGACTGACGCCCCGGCCTCCTTGGAGGAGGCCCGTGGGGGGCGGCGCCCCCAGGGACTTCCCTAGCTTCAGGGCATGAACCTCCTCGCCGAACGGTCGTGGCTCCCCCGTCTCGCGGCGGGAGGTGGATTCGTCCTGGCCCTCCTGGTCTTCAGGACCGAGTTAGCCTCCCTCCCGCCCGGTGCCGTCCGCCATGCCCTGGCCTCGGTGGAACCGGGTGCCGCGGCGGCGGCGCTCGTTCTGGCCACCGGGGCCCTCCTGGCCCTGATGGCTGGAGAGCGACAGGCTGCCCGCCGACAGGACGGACCCGTCCTCCCTCCGACGCGCACCGCCTGGGCCGCCTTCCTGGGCTACGCCTACAGCCAGGCCTTGGGCTCCCCCCCTCGTCGGTCGTCCACCGGTCCGGGACCGCCTCTACACCGCCTGGGGGCTCACCCCGGAGGAGGTGGACCGCACGGTGACCGGTGGCCGGGTGACCATCCTGGTGGGGTTGCCGGTCGTGCTGGGGTGGGCGCTCCTCGGACTTCCGGGCGCGACCCTCGACGGTGTCGGGACCCTCTCCGGGGACGGCCTCCCGGCCCGCCTGCTGCGCCTGGTGGGGGCGGGTCTTCTGGCCTCCGTGGCCTTCTGGGCGGCGCGGGTCGGTCGGGACGCCCTCCTCCGCCTCGCCATCTCGCTGGCGTACTGGCTGGCCTCGGCGGGCGCCCTCTTCGTCCTCCTGCCCACGAGCGCCACCCCTGGCTTCGGCGCCTTCGTGGCGGTCTTCGCCCTCGCCTGGGCAGGTGGGCTCCTCTCCCGTGTCCCTGCGAGCCTCGGAGTCTTCGAGGCGCTCCTTCTCCTCCTCCTTCCAGGAACGCCCGGCGTGGCCTCGGTGCTGGCGGCGATTCTCACGTTCCGGATCTGCTATCAGTTCATCCCGCTCCTGGTGGCCGTGGGCACGGTGGCCGTGTCGGAGCTGGGAGCGCGGCGCGAAGGCGCGGGCCGAGCTCTCTCCGTCGTGGGCTCCGGCGTGTCCAGCGCCGTCCCGCTGGTCCTGGCGGGGGCGGTCTTCCTGGCGGGCACCGTCCTCCTCCTCACCGGTGCCCTCCCGGTGGGACCCGTGGCCGGGCGCCTCCCCCTGCCCCTCGTGGAACTCTCCCACTTCCTGGGGAGCGTGGCGGGGACGCTCCTCCTCATCCTGGCCTGGGGACTGGCCCGCCGGCTGGACGCCGCCTTCACTGCCACTCTGGTCCTCCTGGGACTGGGCGCCCTCCTGGCGGGCCTGCGCGGCGGCGGGCTGGCCCCGGCCACCGTTCTCCTCCTGGTCCTGATCCTGCTCCTTCCGGCGCGGAAGGAGTTCTTCCGTCCCGCCACCCTTACCGGAGAGCCCCTCTCCCCCGACTGGTTCCTGGGCGTGGGAGTGGTCCTCACCGCCACCCTCTGGCTCGGCTTCTTCGCCTACCGGGACGTGGCCCTCACCGGAGAGCTATGGTGGGAGTTCGCCCTCCGAGGCGATGCCTCCCGCTTCCTGCGCGGATCGGTGGGCGCCGCCGCCGTCCTCCTCGTCTACGCCGGGGTGCGACTCCTCCGGACCCCCGAGCCCGACGACCCGGATCCGGAGGGCCTTCCCGAGGAGGAGGTCGCCGCGGTGGTCGCGTCGAGCTCCCGGGCGAGCGCCAACCTGGTCTGGCTCCAGGACAAGCGCGTCCTCTTCTCCAAGGGCCGCGGGGCCTTCGTCATGTACGGGATCGAGGGGCGGAGCTGGGTCTCCATGGGCGACCCGGTGGGCGATCCCGACGACTTCGACGACCTGGTCTGGATGTTCAGGAGCCGGACGTACCGCCACGGGGGCTGGCCGGTCTTCTACCAGGCGACGCCAGCCTGCCTTCCTCTCTACGTGGACGCGGGGCTCAACCTCCTCAAGCTCGGCGAGGAAGCCGTGGTGGACGTCCAGAGCTTCGGCCTCGAGGGAGGGGCTCGAAGCGGGATGCGCAAAGCGGTGCGGAAGGCGGAAAAGGACGGCGTCTCCTTCCGGGTCCTCGCCCGCGACGAGGTGGCCACGGCGCTACCCCGGCTACGAGCCATCTCCGACGCCTGGCTCACCGCGAAAAGGGCGCGGGAGAAGGCGTTCTCGCTGGGCGCCTTCTCCGAGGCGTACCTCGCCCGCTTTCCCATGGTGGTCGCCGAGCACGAGGGTGCGGTGGTGGCCTTCGCCAACCTCTGGCTCGGGCGCGAGGGCACCGAATTCTCCCTCGACCTCATGCGCTACGATCCGACCACCTCCCCCCAGGGGGTCATGCAGTACCTCTTCGCCCGGACGCTCCTCTGGGGGAAGGAGAAGGGATACCAGCGCTTCAGTCTGGGGATGGCGCCGCTGTCGGGGCTCGAAGCCGGCCCCCTGGCGCCGCTGTCGGCCCGGCTGGGCGCCGCCCTGTACCGGCATGGGGAGCACTTCTACAACTTCCAGGGGCTGCGGGCCTACAAGGAGAAGTTCGACCCGGTGTGGGAGCCCCGGTATCTGGCCTCCCCCGGCGGTCTCGCCCTTCCGCGCATCGTGGCCAACATCGCCGCCCTCGTCTCCGGCGGCGTGCGAGGCGTGCTGGGGCGCTGACACCCGGATTCCGGGTGGGCTCCCCTTCTAGTTGAACGCCCTCAGGACCTCGCGCGTCAGGTCCCAGCGGTCGAAGCCCTGGCGGCCCCAGTCCAGCCCACGCCGGACGATCACCAGGTCGTGGGAGGGCACGACGACCACGTACTGTCCCCGGTTGCCGGCCGTGGAGTAGGCGTCGGCGGGGACCTCGTCCTTGCGGTCGTCGGGGACGAGCCAGAACTGGCCGCCGTAGAAGTTGCCGGTCTCGGCCGTGCTCGGCGCCGGGGTGCGGGCGAAGTCGATCCACTCCTCGCTCACGATGCGCTCGCCGGTGGTGGGCCACACCCCGCCGTTCTCCCACAGGATCCCGAAGCGCCCCAGGTCCCGGGCGTTGGTGTAGACCTGGCTGGAGAGGATGAAGTCGCCGAAGCGGTCCGTGGAGAGGAGGGTGTTGCGCATCCCGACCTTGTCCAGGAGGGCCCGGCGGGGGAACTCGAGGTAGGTACGTTCGTCCCCCAGCACCTGCTTCATCTTGTAGACCGCCAGGAGGGTCTCGTAGTTCTCGTACTCCCAGAAGGTGCCGGGCTCCCGGATGAGGCCGCGGTCCAGCGCGCCCTCCACCGACGACGTACCCGCCCAGTACGACATCCCCGAACCGGTGGCGTACTCCAGCCCCCCGGCGTCCACGGGGTAGAGCCCGCTGGACATGTTGAGGACGTGGCGCAGGGTGATGGCGTCCCGGGGATCGCTGGTCTCCCGTACCTGCGGGTTCCAGTCCAGGCCCAGGGCCTCGTCCAGCGCCATGCGCCCGTCGTCCACCAGGATCCCGATGAGGGTCGCGGCGATGCTCTTGGCGGTGGACCAGGTGCGGGTGCGGGTCTCGATCTCGACGCCCGGTGCGTAGCGTTCATGGATGATCTCCCCATCCTGGATCACCAGGAGGGAGAGGGTCACCTGCTCCGGCGTGTCCCGCTCGAAGGCCCAGTCGCTGGCCGCCGCCAGCGCCCCGGCATCCACCCCGTCCGGCACGGTGACCTCATCCACCAGGTCTCCATCGGGCCAGGCCATCTCCGCCGGATCACCGGGGGGGGACGGCAGGACGATCTCCGGGAGCGCGCCGATGTCCCCGAAGTCCTGATCGGGGGGGAGGATCACGCAGCCGATCCCCTCGCGGAAGGCAGCGCGCATGGCCGGCACGTCGTCCTCCGGATCGCCGATGCGCACGGCCCGCCGGTCGCGGTCGATCTCGACCTCGCCCCGGACGGTCCAGCCCTCGCCGTCCCGGGCGGGCATGAGCTGCCCCACCGGGTCCGGGAGGAAGGCGAGCTCCTGACGCCACACCTGATCCACCGTCCGGTGGGAGGTGAACAGGCCGTTGCAGCTCAGGATGGCCTGCTGTCCCCGGCGGATCATCTCGCGCTGAGGTGCCCAGTAGTCGTAGGACGCCTCCTGCTGGGCCGCGACGGACGTCGGGCTCAGTGGGGTCAGGTAGAGCATACCCAGCAGGAAGAAGGTGGAGGTGGGGCGTGGGAAGACGTTCATCGCGGCGAGGGCTGTTCGGGGAGATGTTGCCAGAGCGAACGGGCTTGGGCATCCTACACTGCGCCGGACGGTCGGGGCGAGCCCCCCGGGATCTCTTTCGGCTCCACGTCCCCGCACAACGCGGGAATCATCACGTTCCGTGCCTCGAGGCTCCTCCACGGAGGGCGAGGCGCCCAACCAGGAGAGCCGCATGGCAGGCACCTTCGAGATCTTCACCGACAAGTCCGGCGACGTCCGCTTCCGGCTGAAGTCCGGCAATGGCCAGATCGTCCTGAGCAGCCAGGGATATTCGTCCCGGGCCTCGGCCGTGAAGGGCATCGAATCGGTGCAGAAGAACGCCGGTACTGCCGAGCGCTTCGAGAAGACGGAGACCTCCAGCGGCAAGTTCCGCTTCAACCTCAAGTCGGGAAACCACCAGGTCGTGGGGACCAGCCAGAGCTACGAGTCGGCTTCGAGCCGGGATAACGGCATCGAGGCTGTGGGTCGGGCCGCGGACGGCGCCAAGGTCGTGGACGCCGAGGGCTGACCCTCCGACCTTCGAGCGGCCCGGGGACGGACCGGAGACCGGTCCGTCCCCGCGGCCCCCGGGAGCGCTCCCCAGCTCCCACCCCGGCTCTCCTGAGCCTCACTCCCGGTCCAGCAGCCACCAGACCGCCCACCCCGCCGCCACCACGGCGATGAAGACCTCCAGTCCGGACACGGCCTGGAAGAGCTGCAGCCACCAGAGCGGGGCCCACACCGCGTTCATGATGGACTCCACGAACTCGGCGACGAGCCAGCGAATGGCCGCCGAGAGGGGGCTGGCCAGGAATTCGGCCAGCGTCACCCCGCTGTCCAGCAGCGACCGCGCTTCGGCTCGGAGGAAGGCCGTCAGAGAGGCGATGCCGTAGAACTCCAGGCCCCATCGGTCGCCGAGCTCCTCCAGGTGGTCCACGACGGCGGCCAGTACCGGCGGCAGCTCCCGGGAGTCCAGGTCCTGCAACCGCCGCATGGTCGCAGCCACCGCCAGGAAGAAGGACCCGGTGAGCACCACCCCGCCCGCCGGGAGCCCCAACCCCAGGACCAGCACCACCATGGCCAGGCTCGCGACGGCCGAGGCACCGGCATAGGTCGCCAGCCCCGCCGGCTCGGCGCGCACCAGCTCCCCGGCCGACTCCTTCGTCCGCTCCAGCTCCCCACCGCCCTCCTCCGGCACTGAAGGGACCTACTTCTTCCGGTGGTGCAGCGGCACCGGCGCTTCCGGCTTCCCTCGGCTGCGCTCCCACCAGTTCTGGTACAGGTCCACGCTGAACATCAGGAGGAGCATGAAGATCACGATCCACTGGGGGATGTAGGGGAAGGCCGTCCCGTTCACCTCCAGATGGGCCGTGTGCCCTCCCTCGAGGACCAGCACGAAACCGATGAGGAGGAGGACGAAGAGACCCAGGATCTCGAATTCCGGATTCTTGGAGAGGAAGGTGGACAGGGGGTCGGCGAAGATGAGCATGAGCGCCACCGAGATGACCACAGACCCCACCATGATGGGAAAGACGCTGGTCATCCCCACGACGGTGAGGATGGAGTCCACGCTGAAGAGCAGGTTCATCCCCACGATGAGCATCACCACGTCCTTGAAGCGCGCAGCCTCCTTCACGTGGTCTTCCACGCCCTTGAGCTTCACCCGCAGCTCCTTGATCCCCTTCCAGACCAGGAAGAGGCCACCCAACACCAGGACGAGGGCCTTCCCGTTGACGTCCGCGGTGACACGTGCCCAGGGGAGGACCGCGCTGTCCAGCGTGAACAGGCGCGCCGTTGCGGCGGTGAGGATGAGGCTCACCCCGAAGAGGAGCACCACGCGGAAGGCCATGGCCAGGATCAGGCCCCAACGGATCGCCTTCGTGCGCTCCGAGCCCGGGAGCTTGTTGGCGATGATCGTGATGATGATGAGGTTGTCGGCGCCCAGGGCGATCTGGATGAGGGTGATGCCGAAGAGGCTCGCCCAGGCGGCGGGATCCAGCAGGAGTTGGGTCATATCGGGAGACGGCTGGCGGACGAAGCGAAGAAAGGGGACACCGAGCGAGCGCCCGGCGGACGTTGCTGGCCCCGCCGCGGGTAGGCAAGGGAGGTGGGACGTGTCCCGGGGTCGCTAGCTCCCCGCCGACAGCGCCTCGGCGGCCCGGGCACGCCCCAGGTGGTCCGCCCATCCCGCCGGGGTGCTCTCGTGCTCCCGGTCCTGTGCTTCCGGGTCGGCGCCCGCCGCCAACAACGCACGCACCGCCTCCGGTCGGTTTCCCATGACGGCCCAGTGGAGCGCCGTGCCCTGGTGGTCGAAGGGCGGGCGGTGGTCCGGGTCCGCCCCGGCCTCCAGGAGGAGGTGGAGGGCCTCCACCCGCCCATGGAGGGCGGCGTAGACCAGGGCCATCCCCAGCCGGTGAGCCGCCTGCTCCTCCCGGGGTGCCGACCGCGGCCAGGGCACCCGGGAATAGTGGTGCAACCAGGCCCCATCCAACCAGCCGTCGGGACCCTCGGCGAGGAAGCCTGCCAAGGCCTCCACCCGACCCAACCCCGCCGCCGCCACCAGATCCAGTCGGGCCCCGGCATCCGCCAGGTGGCGGGCCGCGGTACCTTCCCCGTAATAGAGGGCCCCCATGAGCCCTCCTCCCTTCCGGGCATCGGGGTCCGCCCCCGCGTTCAGGAGGAGGTCCAGAAGGGGCCGTTGCTGCTCCCGCTCCCGGGCATGGGCGCTGGTGGCCACCAGCCCCAGGGTCGTCCAGCCCACGTCATTCGGCTGGCGCGGTCCGGCGCGGGTGACCGCGTCCACCTCCGCGCCGGCCTCCAGGAGGAGCCGGGTCCGCGCCACCATATCGTCCGGGAGCGGCCGGATCAGGGGATTGCCCGCCGTGTGGTGGAGCAGCGTAGCCTGGTGGAAGTAGCCGTCGTAGGGTGGCTGGTCCCCGGGCCAGCGACGCCGGACCACGCCGGGCTCGGCGCCGAGAATCCTCTCGAGCTCCCCCCTGCCTCCCTCGAGGAGAAGGCGACGAGCGCCCGCCAGCGCTCCCGGGGTCGCAGCGGATCCGCCCCCGTCCTCCTGCTCCTTCGGCCGTCGCTCCATCCCGCCCCTCCTGGCTCATGACCGGCATCGGCGAGGACCCCGTCGCTGGCCCCCTGCCAAGAGCCCCTACGCCCCGACGAACGTTCGGTTACGCCCCCCTCAGGAGCGAGGTTTGAAGCCGCCTCCGAGGGACGTTACGATTCCGTTGCAAAGGCGTGTCGCAACCCACGCGCACGGCTCGAACCCTTCCCGGGCGACAGGGTTCTTCTCGACCGAAGGACACACGCATTCTCGTTCCGTTGAACCTGTAGGAACTGCAGGAGATCGACATGAAGCGATATCTGTTCGTACTGCTCGCCGTCCTGGGCGCCGCCTTCGTCGCGGCCCCCCAGGGCGTCGAAGCACAGGCCGTGACCACCGCCTCCATCACGGGCACGGTCACGGATGAGTCCGGCGCCGCCGTCAACGCGGCGCAGATCGTGGTGACCAACGAGTCCACCGGCTCCCGCCGGGCGGTCCTCAGCCGCGAAGACGGTCAGTACCTCCTGCCCGGCCTCCGCCCGGGCGGCCCCTACACCATCACCGTCACCAGCGTAGGCTACGAGGAGAGCCGCACGGAGGGCATCCAGCTCGCTCTGGGCTCCACCCGTCGCATCGACCTGAGTCTCTCCTCCAGCGCGGTGGAGATCGAGGGGCTCACGGTGACCACCGCCGGTGCCGACGCCCGGAACTCCGGGGTCTCCACCGTGGTCTCCGAGCAGGACGTCCAGAACTCCCCGACCATCAACCGCGAGATCGTGGACATCGCCCGGCTGACCCCCTCGGCCTTCGTCTCCAACGAGGACAGCGACGGGGCAGCCATCTCCATCGCCGGACAGAACAACGAATACAACGCCCTCTACATCGACGGAGTGGTGAACAACGACGTCTTCGGGCTCTCGGCCCAGGGGACCAACGGCGGCCAGACCGGAGCGCCTCCCATCAGCTTCGACGCCATCGAGCAGCTCCAGATCGCCATCAGCCCCTTCGACGTGACCCAGAGCGGGTTCACCGGTGGGGCCATCAACGCCATCACCCGCAGCGGCTCCAACGACTTCACCGGTTCGCTCTACTACCAGGTGCGCAACGAGAGCCTGGCCGGGGAGAGCGTCTGGCTGGGAGACGAGGCGTCGCCCCTGGCGCCCTTCTCCACCGAGCGCTACGGCTTCCGTCTCGGCGGTCCGCTGGTCCAGGACAAGCTCTTCTTCTTCCTGAACGGAGAGCTCTTCCGCTCCGAGACCCCGGCGCCCTTCGACCTGGGGGCCTACCAGGGGGACTCCGGTGTGGAAACCTTCGAGGAGATCCGGTCGGTCCTCCAGAACGAGGTGGGCTACGATCCCGGCGAGTTCGGCGACAAGGCCTCCACCCTGGACGACGATAAGGTCTTCGCCAAGATCGACTGGAACATCAACGAGGACCACCGGCTGGCCTTCCGCCACAGCTACTCGTCGTCCAACAACACCGACGCGCCCGGCGGCGGTGGCTTCGATGTCGCCTACGCCAACGGTGCGGAGGTCTTCCCCAACGAGACCAACTCCAGCGCGCTGGAGATCAACTCGACCTTCGGGGACAACTACAGCAACAAGTTCCTGGCCGGCCTCACCTTCGTGCGGGACGACCGGAACTTCGCCGGCGATCCCTTCCCCGAGGTGACCATCGACGACGGAGAAGGGTCCATCAGCCTGGGTTCCGAGCCCTTCTCCACGGCGAACATCCTGAACCAGGACATCCTGAGCATCACCAACAACTTCACGATGTACGCCGGGGCCCACACCATCACCATCGGAACCCACAACGAGTTCTACGACATCGGGAACCTCTTCCTCCGGCAGAACTTCGGCGCCTACGACTACGACAGCGTCGAGGACTTCCTCCAGTCGGTGCGGGCCGTGAACAACCCGAACATCGATCCGGTGGAGCCCCGCGACTACGATCGGGGCTACTCCCTGGTGGACGGCATCTCGGGGGACGCGTCCAACGCCATCGGCGCCTTCGAGGCCTACCAACTCGGCTTCTACCTTCAGGACGAGTGGCGTCCGAATCCGCGGCTGCGGGTGACCGCCGGTCTCCGGATCGACATCCCCAAGCTCACCACCGAGCCCCGGGTCGCCGACGACGCCAACAGCGCCACCCTTCCCGCCCTGGCCCGGTACTACGACCTGCAGGGCGTCCAGGCTGGCCAGACACCGGATGCACAGGCCTACTTCGCCCCGCGTCTCGGCATCAACTACGACCTGGCGGAGGACGGCTCCACCCGTCTGCGGGCCGGGGCCGGGGTCTTCACCGGCCGGGTGCCGTTCGTCTTCCCTGGCGCGATGTACGTCAACAACGGCGTCACCGCCGGCTACCTCAGCGGCGCCACGACGCTGCCCGACGGCAGCCCGACGCCCTTCCTCCCCGACCCACAGGGCCAGCTCACCGACGCAGACTACGGTCGGAGTGTGGTTCCTTCGGGTGAGCTGGACCTCTTCGCCAGCGACTTCCGGTACCCCCGGGTCTTCCGGGCCTCGGCGGGGATCGACCACCTGCTCCCCGGCGGGTACCTGCTGAACCTGGAGGGTCAGTACACGAAGACGATGGACAACATCACCGTCCGGAACGTGAACCTGCGGCCGCAGAACGATCAGCTCGACGGTCCGGACAACCGGCCGGTCTACAACTACGGGCTGAACAACTTCGGTGGCCTGGAGCACTCGTATATCGACAACCGGTACAACAACATCCTCCTGATGGAGAACACCAGCGAGGGCTACACCTACGACGTCACGGCGCAGCTCTCCAGGAGCTGGGCGAGCGGCCTCTCGGCCAGCGTGGCGTACTCCTACGGGGACGCCTACAGCGTGAACGACGGCACCTCCGACCAGATCTACACGGTTTGGCGCTTCAACGAGAACATCAACGGGCTCAACAACTTGGAGAACGCCCGCTCCCAGTTCTCGCTGGGGAACCGGATCGTGGCCACCGCAGGGTACCGGGCCGAGTTCTTCGACAATCTGGCCACCAGCTTCCGCGCCGTGTACACGGCCGAGGCGGGTCGGACCTACTCCTGGGTCGTGGGTGGCTTCACCACGGACATGGTGGGTGAACCCAGCGGCTCCAGCCCACTGGCCTACATTCCGGACAGCGCCAGCGAGTTCCTCTGGGACGACCCGGCGGACGCCGCGGCCTTCGACGCCTTCGTGGATTCCAACGAGTACCTGAGCGGCCGCCGGGGGCAGTACACCCAGCGGAACGAGCAGCGGGCCCCCATGGAGCACGTGGTGGACCTGCGGTTCAGCCAGGAGCTCTTCGGCAACGTCGCCGGGCGGCGGAACACGGTCGAACTCACCCTCGACATCTTCAACTTCACCAACCTCCTCAACGACTCCTGGGGTCGCCGCTACAGCGTCGGCTTCAACACGCTGAGCCTGGTGGAGTTCGAGGGCTTTCGGGATGCGGAGGCGGGTGACCTGACGCCCATCTACTCCTTCGCCTTCGACGACGACCCCACGGTCGAGGACTTCTTCGAGGGACAGGTCCTGGACTTCGGGAACTACGGATCGCGCTGGCTCATGCAGTTCGGCGTGCGCTACACCTTCTGACTCTCCAGGAGGTGGCTCGCGGACGGTGATCCGATCCGCGAGTCCGTAGCAGGAAGCAGGAACGACGGGCGCCCCGTCCACCCTTCGCGGTGGGCGGGGCGTTCCGCATCGGGGGAGGTGTGCAAGATCCGGGGGCTCGGACGTCCCACCCCATGAATCGACGTCCCACGGCCCCGGTCCTGCCGGGGCGAGACCCGGAGGAATCATGAGATCCCATGCCTTTCCCGCGAGCGGCCTGTTCGTCTTGCTCGCCGCCCTCCTGTTGGGCGGCACCCCCCACCCCGCCGCAGCCCAGGGGTGGATCGAACGCCCGGCGGACCCCACGACGCCGCTGCGAGCCTGGCAGGTGGTGCGGACCCACAGCGAGGTGGAGGCCCGGGTGGAGGCAGTGGCCGGCGGCCGCGTCGTCCGGGTGGAGGTCACCGAGTGGTTCCGGAACGAGGGCGGCGCCGTCGCCGAGGGTCACTATCTCTACCCCCTCCCCGGTGAGGCCGTCTTCCAGGGGTTCTCGCTCTTCCAGGGCGAAACGGAGCTCCGGGGGGAGGTGATGGACGCCGGAGAGGCCCGGCGTATCTACGAGGAGATCGTGCGACGGAACGCCGATCCGGCCCTCCTGGAGCTGGCGGGCCACGGACTCCTGCGGGCCCGGGTCTTCCCCATCGCCGCCGGGGAGGAGCGGAAGGTCACACTCCGCTACACCCAGGTGCTGGAGCGGGCCGGAGATGCCCTCCAGATGGTCTACGCCGGCGCCGTCCGGGGGACACCGCGCGGTCCCGGGATGCGACCCACGGGGACGCCGCGCGGCGAGGTCCCCGGCGCGGTCCACTTCCGTCTTCTGGCCCAGGAAGGGGCCGGCTTCCTGGAGCCATTCTCCCCCACCCACGACCTCTCCGTTCGGCGGGGTGCCGGGCAGCTCGAGGTCACCGTGGAGGGAAGCGTCGAAGAACGGCTCTCCCTCTTCCTGCCCCTGGCGGTGGCTGAGGTCGGGCTGTCGCTGTCGACCCATCGGCGGCCCGGCGAGGACGGGTACTTTCTCCTCACCCTCAGCCCCGGTCGGTCACCGGAGCCTGCGATGCCTCGGGACCTCACCGTGGTCCTGGACGTCTCAGGCTCCATGTCCGGTGGGAAGCTCCGCCAGGCCCAGGCCGCCCTGCGCCAGCTCCTGGAGACGCTGGGTCCCGACGACCGCTTCCGCCTCCTCACCTTCTCCAACGCGGTGCGGAGGGAGGCGGAGGGCTGGTCCGCCGCCACCCCGGAGGCCCGCCGGCGGGCCACCCGGTGGATCGACGGGCTGGTAGCGGAGGGCGGCACCAACCTGGAAGGCGCCCTGCATTCCGCCTTCGAGGCCGCCACGCCCCAGGAACGACTCCCGGTGGTGCTCTTCCTTACGGACGGGCTTCCGTCGGTGGGAGAGGAGGACCCGGAGCGGCTGGCGGCGCGGGCCGAGGCCGACGCGGGACGGGCGCGGGTCTTCGCCTTCGGCGTGGGGCATGACGTGGATACCCGTCTCCTGGACCGGCTGGGACAGGCGGGCCGAGGCGCCACCCAGTACGTGGAGCCGGGCGAGGACGTGGAGCGCGCCGTCGGGCTCCTGGCCATGAAGGTCCGCCACCCCGTCCTCACCGACCTGACGGTGGCCGAAAGCCCCGTCCGCCTCACCGAGATCCATCCCGTGCGCCTCCCCGACCTCTTCGCCGGCGAGGAACTCCTCCTCTTCGGCCGCTACACCGGGGGGGACGAGGGTCCCCTCACCGTAGAAGGCCGGAGGAGCGGGGAGACGCTCCGCTACCGCACGGCGGCGGCCTTCCCCCGCACCGAGGAGGGCAATGCCTGGATGCCCCGGCTGTGGGCGGCCCGGAAGCTCGGGCACCTGAATCGACAGCTCTGGGTGGAAGGACGGACGGAGAGCTTGGTGGAGGCCATCCGGGAGCTGGCCCTCCGCTACGGCCTCCCCAGCGAGTTCACCTCGTACCTCGTCACCGAGCCCGAGGCCGCGATGGCCCAGGGCGACGTCGCCACCCACGGCGCGGAGGCGGTGGCACGAGCCGAGTCGGCCCGGCGGCTCCGGGACGCGCAGAACGGTATGGCCCTCTCCGTCGCGGAAGAGGTCTTCCGACAGCGGGTGGAGGCCCCTGCGCCGTCGGGGGCGGACGGGGACAGCGTGGCGTCACGTCCCGAGACCCGGTTGGTGGGTGGGCGGGTCTTCCAACGCCAGGACGGGCGGTGGGAAGACCGCTCCCGGGAGGCCGCCGAGGAGGTGCGGACCGTCCGCCGTTTCTCGTCGGCGTGGTTCGACCTCGTGACGGCGCTCCCGGAGCTGGCCCCGGTGCTCCAGGAGCTCGAGGAGGTTAGGCTGGCAGGGGCGGAGGTGGACCTGGCCGTCGGGCCCGAGGGCCAGGAGACCCTCGACGACGACGAGCTCCGCCGCCTGGTGCGGGCCTTCCGTGGAATCTGAGACGAGCCGGTGGCCATCGACTGGAACACCCTGTATCGAGAGACCTTCCCGGAGCTGGTCCGGTTCCTCCACCGCAAGGTGTGGGATCCGGACCGGGCCCGGGACCTGGCCCAGGAGGCGTTCGTGCGTGCCCTGACCCATCGACCCGAATCGCCACGGAGCTGGCTCTTCCAGGTGGCGGCGAACCTCGCCCGCGACGAGGCCCGGACCGCCCTTCGGCGCAAGAAGCACCTCACCCTCCTGGCGGGAGACGCCCGGGGAGAGGCCCACGCCGCCGATCCGGCGGAGGAGCTGGACCGGAGGGAGGCCGCTGAGCGGGTGCGGGCCGCGCTGGAGGCGCTGACCGAGCGGGACCGGGACGCCCTCCTGCTGAAGGAGGCCGGAATGAGCTACGCGGAGATCGCCGAGCAGCTCGAGCTGAGCGTGGGGTCGGTGGGCACCACGCTGGCCCGGGCCCGGACACGGCTGGCGGAGGCCTACGGGGCCCAGGACGGGGAGGCGGACGATGTCGCACGCGGATGAAGGACGGCTGCACGCC
>JGI12048J13642_10216888_pt1 | contig 14790 bp, 17 predicted proteins | sample ElkSlonscriptome_16_FD_13642 | JGI IMG/M metagenome (IMG submission 13642)
CACCAACGGAGGCGCGATGGTGCTCGATCCAGATTACTATTCGGAAAAAGAGCTGCGCTTCGAGGAAGACGATAACGGCCAGATCACCGTCGGCGCGTTCGAAGCTCCGACCACGAAGTCGGGCGGAGCCGCGAAGCCGAGCAAGCCCGAGGCCGCTGCGCCTGGCGGCAAAGCGGTCTCCGCACGTCTGTTCGACGAGCTGGCGATTCAACGCCGCAACGTGCTGGCTGCGTCTCTGCTCGGCGACCCCGGCTTGGCCCTCGACTATGCGATCTTCGCGCTGGCTGATGCGCGCGGCTACGATCCCAAGGGCACCACCATTCGCGGCGGTAGGGCCGACGATCCGGTGCGCGGCGAATGTCCGACCGGCGAGGCCGATCAGATCCTCGCTGATGCTCATGACGCGCTCGAGCGCGCGTGGCAGGAAGAAAGCGAGCTTACAGCCCGCTTCCTCGCCTTCCGCGCGCTCAACGACGAGGCCAAGGCAGCATGGCTGGCCTATTGCGTGGCGATCTCGCTCGAAGCGAAGAAGGGCTATGCCAGCGAGCACCATCCGATCCACGCGCTACTCGGGACGATCCTCGATATCGACGTCGCGGCACTGTGGCGTCCGACCTCGGAGAACTTCTTCGATCGGATCAGCAAGGCTTCGTGCCTCGCCGCCTTGACTGAGATTGGCGGGAGCGAACTTGCAGCGCGCTACGGCGCTTCGAAGAAGTCCGAGCTGTCCACTTCCTGCGCGCGGCTTTTTGCCGGCGATGCGATTGTCGAAGAGGACATCAAGGAGCGCGCGATGCGCTGGGTCCCGGCACCCATGCGTTTCGAGCTGCCGGTGGCAGATCAAGCTGAGGCCGGTGGGGCCGAAGCCGACGCGCCCGATGGTGTGGACGATCCGGCCGACGAGACCGCAACCGATGATCCCGGTGCCGACGAGAGCGAGGCCGAGGAACCGGAAGCCGACGAGGCTGAGCCGCTCGCCGCCTGAGCATCGCCATCACCAGCATCCACCGACAAGGCCCGGGCAACGCGTCCCGGGCCTTTTTCGTTTCAGCATAAGGAGACGTCGCCATGGCGAAGAAACCCCGGCGCGATGCCGCGCAAGCGATCACCGATCTCATCATTCGCAAAATTGAGGAGGGCACGCCGCCCTGGCGTAGGCCCTGGACAAAGCGTGGTGGGGGTGGGGCACCTCTGCGCGCCAATGGCGTGCGCTATTCGGGCATCAACGCGCTCTATCTCTGGGCGGTCGCCGACACACTTGGATATCGCTCGCGCTACTGGATGACCTATGCGCAAGCTCAAAAGCTCGGCGGTCAGGTCCGCAGGGGCGAGGCCTCGCAGCCAAGCGTCTACTTCAACTCGGTGAAGAAGGAAGAGCGCGACGACGTGACCGGCGAGGATACGGTTCGGACGATCCGCTTCATGCGTAGCTACAGCGTGTTCAATTGCGATCAGATCGATGGCCTGCCGGTACACTTCTATCCCGATGATGTGGACGAAGAACCGCTTGAACCTTCGGCCAAGCGCGAAGCGATCGCGGCCTTCTTCGAACCGATCCCGATCGAAGTGCGCCATGGTGGCGACCGTGCCTTCTATGCACCCGGCGCCGACTATGTGCAGCTGCCGCACAAGACCGCCTTCGTAACGGAAGATCACTACGCGGCGACGCTCGGGCACGAGCTTAGCCATGCAACCGGGCATCCCGATCGGCTCGATCGAACCTTCGGCAAGCGTTTTGGCGACAAGGCCTATGCGTTCGAAGAATTGGTGGCAGAGATCACCAGTGGGCGGATCTGCTACGAACTCGAATTGCCGCCCGAGCTGCATGACAGCCATGCAAGCTATGTCGATCACTGGCTGCAGATCCTTAAGGCTGACAAGTCGGCGATCATCACCGCGGCGGCGAAGTCTGAGCAGGCCTTCGCCTGGCTGGCGGCGCATTCAGGCTATGGCTGCGAGGCCGACGAGCCAACAGCAGCCGTCGACGCTTTATCACCCGAGAAGTTCGCCGCCTGAAAAGGCACCGAGATCATCGGTCAAATCACCACGCATGATAGGAGGCCGCTATGGGATGGCTCTTTATGACCCGCACCGGGATGGGCGAACACACAACGCCAAAGGCCTATCTCGATGCGCAATTCACCTATGAGCGCGAAGCCAAAAGCGAGAATAGCGGCGACGCCGAGTTCATCGGACTGCGCGTGCTCGACAGCGCCTGTCCGGGCAACCGGACCTGGTACGGAGCGATCGAGCGCTACGACGAGGCTGGCGCGCGCCTCTATGTTTTCGCCGGAATTTGCCTCGTTAAATGGAACCCGCGCGCCAAGGACGACCTTGTATTCGGATACAAGGATATGGACGAAACCGCCGGGCCGAGCGAGGCTGCTTGCCCGCAGAGAATTCTCGATCTGCTGACCAGCACCAACGAGCCTTACGCGCTCGACTGGCGGCGGCGCTGTCATCTCACGGCTAGGCTTCGCGCTCGCAAACTGCCCGACGGAACTCTCATTCGATTGCCGAAAGCGATGACCTTCACCGACGGGTCCAAGCATTCGGAGTTTCGGGTTCAGCGCGAAGGCCGGCGTCTCGTGCTGACCGATCCGGAAGGGAGAAGGCGCTATCGCGTCTCGCGCCTGATGGACCGCGCCTTTGAGATCATTCCCGAACCCGTGCAAGCGCGGACGTTCTTTCCTAGTGCGGGTACATGAGGAGGTTGCCGTGCTGCCTTTTGATCCCCGCCGCTTCCAGCTGTGCGGACCCGTCCACGCCGCGCGCGTTGCGCTGCGCCTTACCGAAGAAACCTCTCGTGATCATGTGGTGATCCGCACGCGGGAGCGGCTGCAACCTTTGCGCGTTTGCCGCAACGGTGAGACCGATGGAGCTCAACCATTGCTTACGGTCGTCATGCTTTGATTGGGTATCGTTTGCGACGCGGCCATTCCGCTTCCGGCCCAAAGATCAAACATGGAACAACGCACTCTGAACGTTTCGATAGTTTTCGAATTTTGGCTTGACCTACAGCACAGTGCCCGTATTTCGATATTTCTCGAAAGGTGGTGCTGGTGGACGATCTCAACTCTCAGGTCTGGGCCATTGATGCGCTTGGCGCGCTCGCCCATGAAACGCGGCTTTCGGTGTTCAAGGTTTTGGTGAAGGCCGGAGCGCAAGGCATGGTTGCGGGCGCTATCGCCGAACATTGCGGTGTGCCGCCATCGACCATGTCGCACCATCTGGCCACCTTGGAGCGTGCCGGGTTGGTGCATTCGGAACGCGAAAGCCGATTGATCCACTATCGGGCTGACTTTGACGGGATGCGGCGCCTGCTGACCTTCTTGATGCAGGATTGCTGCCAGGGTGCACCGGAAATGTGCGGCGACCTGTTGGGTGAATTTCAGGGCGATCTTGCCTGCCTCGCCGAACAACCAGCCACCGCTTGAGGCCGATCATGACCGACAAACCTTTCACCGTTCTCGTCCTGTGCACGGGCAACAGCGCCCGCTCGATCCTCGGCGAGGCACTGTTCAATCATCTGGGCGGCGAGAATGTGCGAGCATTCAGCGCAGGCAGCAAACCCAAGGGGGAGCCGCATCCCGGCGCACTCAGATTGCTGGCAAGGCGGGGGATCGACACGGGGCCCCTTCGCTCCAAAAGCTGGGACGAGTTCACTGGCGCAGGCAGCCCGCCAATCGACCTTGCGATCACAGTGTGCGGCAATGCTGCGGGGGAAGCGTGCCCTGTGTTTTTCGGCAGTCCACTAAGAGCGCATTGGGGCTTGCCCGACCCCGCTGATGTGACCGGCAGCGAGGCTGAGGTCGATGCGGCATTTGAGGAAACCTGGCGCCTGCTGGAAATGCGGGTGAGGGCGTTTCTTGCGCTCGACCGGACAGCGATGGATCAACCCGCTTTGCAGGTCGCTCTCGCCGATATCGGCGCGATGGAAGGTGCCGCATGAGCGCCGAGGCATCGCCCATGGGCTTGTTTGAGCGATATTTGTCGCTCTGGGTGTTTCTCGCCATTCTCGTAGGGCTTGGGCTTGGCCTAGTCGCTCCGGATGCGGTCGGGGTCATGGCCGGGCTCGAATACGCGTCGGTCAATCTGGTGGTTGCCGTGCTGATCTGGGCGATGATCTTTCCGATGATGGTCGGCGTCGATTTCTCCAGCGTGAAGGATATCGGCCGCAAGCCCAAGGGGCTTGTCATCACGCTGGTCGTCAACTGGCTGGTCAAACCGTTCACGATGGCGGCGCTTGCGGTTCTGTTTTTCGATTACGTCTATGCAGGGCTGATCTCAGCGAGCGATGCCGACCAGTATATCGCCGGGCTCATCATCCTTGGCGCAGCACCATGCACCGCCATGGTGTTCGTATGGTCGCAGCTGTCGCGGGGCGATCCGGCTTATACGCTGGTACAGGTTTCGGTGAACGACCTCGTGATGATCGTCGCCTTTGCGCCCATTGTCGCCCTGCTGCTGGGCGTGACCGACATTGTGGTTCCGTGGGAGACGTTGCTGCTCTCGGTCGTGCTCTATGTCGTCATCCCGCTGGTCGCAGGAGCCATCGCCAGGCGGCAGGTTATTCGCTCGCACGGTGGGGATGAAGCGGCGGTTGATGCCTTTACCGCGTGGCTCAAGCCGTGGTCGATCATCGGCCTGCTGGCGACCGTCGTCTTGCTGTTCGCGTTTCAGGCCGGGACCATCCTCGCCAATCCGCTGCTGATCGTGTTGATCGCCATTCCGATCATCATTCAGTCCTATGGCATTTTCGCGGTCGCCTATGCTGCGGCCAAGGCATGGAACGTGCCGCATAACATCGCCGCGCCCTGCGCGCTGATTGGCACGTCCAACTTCTTTGAGCTGGCGGTGGCCGTCGCCATCGGCCTGTTCGGGCTGACCAGCGGCGCCGCGCTGGCGACCGTGGTCGGCGTGCTGGTGGAAGTCCCGGTGATGCTGTCGCTGGTGGCCTTCGCAAACCGCACGCGCGATCGCTTCCCCCAATCCTGAAATCGAGCGAACTTATGTCCCGCCTTCGTATCCTGTCCGATCCTGAATACCTGCCCGCGCTGCGGGCCGAGTATCTCCATCGCAATCCCGCGATTGGCCTCGGCACTATGGACCCGCCGCCGCGCATCCTGCTGCTCTATGGCTCGCTGCGGGAGCGGTCCTTTTCGCGGCTGGCGGTGGAGGAATCCGCTCGTTTGTTGCAGTTGTTCGGCTGCGAGACGCGGATTTTCGACCCGTCAGACTTGCCGCTGCCCGATCAGTTCGCGGGTGACGACCATCCAGCCGTCCATGAACTGCGCGAGCATTCGCTGTGGTCGGAGGGGCAGGTCTGGTGCAGTCCCGAGCGGCACGGTCAGATGACGGGAATAATGAAGGCACAGATCGATCACCTGCCGCTGGCCTACAAGGGCATGCGCCCCACGCAGGGACGCACACTGGCGGTGATGCAGGTCTGCGCTGGTTCGCAGAGCTTCAACACGGTCAATACGTTGCGCATGCTGGGCCGCTGGATGCGCATGTTCACCATTCCCAATCAGTCGTCGGTGGCCAAGGCCTATGAAGAGTTCGACGAAACGGGACGGATGAAGCCGTCTGCCTATTACGACCGCATTGTTGATGTGATGGAGGAACTTGTCCGGTTCACGGTTCTTCTGCGACCTCATGGGGATCAACTCGTCGATCGGTATTCCGAACGCGTTGAACGCGATCAGCCGGTCGAAACACCAGCGGACAAAGCTGGACTTGCTTCCGCGTGATGAGTGCGAAGGAGCAACTCTCCACCCCGCTTGGCGATACTAATCAAGCGCTACGATCTTGCGATTCAATTGCTCAGACGCAATTGTTTGGCGTATGTGGCTCGTTCCGAAGGATACACATGGTCTATCTGCCCGCGTCGAGGTTCCCAAAGAACTGGGTGCGGGACTGGTACGCTGGTACTTAGGCGAAGGCACTGAGGCTGATCATCGCGCTTCGGTATCGCTGGTAGTCACCGCGCGCGAGAACGGGAAGTGGCTCGCCTGCGATTGCTTGGGTGACGACGGAACGCCACCACTGCTAAGCCCCGCCTATCTCAGCTCGCAGGAGACCTACTATCTAAGGCGTCTCACCAGCAGGCCGCAGCACCGACGCGATTGCCCATTCTTTCTGCCGCAAGCGCCCGACCGCATTCGCGAGAAGGCTGATGGCGCGCATTTCGAGATCGACTATCCGCGCGGGCTTTTCAACGCCCACAAGGATGCGCCCGAGAAGCTGGCGACCAAGCCCGACGAAGCGGAGCCCGATGATCGCCGCCGAGGCGTCACGATTCCAAGGCTCGGCAAGCTTCTTTGGATGTTGCTCGAGGCCGCCGGCACCAATGTGATCGCTGGCTTGCCTGCCGAAGGCAGACCCTCGTTCGGGATCGCCAAGGAACTTGCCCGCCTGCGCGAAGCGGCGCGGCGCTTCGAGATCGCACCTGGCATCCCGCTCGCTTCGCATCTCTACACAAATGCGGTCGATTACGAGCGCACCCGGCTCCATGCGCGTCTGCGGGAGGCCGCCAAGGACTGGCCCGTCGGCTACGCATCGCAGGCCTTCCTGCTGCTCGAAGCGAGCGCTGTGCACTCGAACACTTTGACAACAGGGCTCGGCGATGTCGCTATCCGCAACCGCATCCAGCAGGCCGGAGTCAGTGCAAGTGCAGGAGATGGCCAAGCAAATGGACCTTATCTGGCGCTCGCTGTGGTTGGTGAGCATTCCAAACGCGAGGGCTATCTGGCGCTGCGCGCCTATGCGCAGCCGATTTTCAAGGGCAACCAGTTTGTGCCGGTCGAACGCGTTTCAGAGCGGCGCCTGTTTGAGCTGCTCACGCGGTTCCAATATCTGATGCGCGCCAGGCGTGTTGCAATCGCGATCAAAAAGCCGCTGTTCGATATCCTCACTGACAAAGGGTTTGTGAGGCCGCAGGCTATCGTTGCCTTCCGCGATTACACCACTGGCGAGGATGACCAGTTCGCGCTCCAGCTGATCGATGGCGATACGCCGGAAGACTATGAAGCGCATACGCGCGAGCAGCAGCGCATCGCTGAAATCGCGCCCGTGCTGAGCTTTACGCAAGACGAGCTCGCAGGCGACGGGCTGCTTGCCCGTCTCGAGGCCATGATCGGTTAAAGAGAAGGGGGAAGGGCATGGACGTAAGGAGATTACGTCATGGCCCGCTTCGCATCCTCACCCAGACCCACGCACTCGATCTGGGGGCCTATTCAGATGGCCGAAGAGTTCCTCCCCGGCCTGTGGGTGGTCACCACCGCGTCGCATGGCGGGATCATGCTGTCGGCACACCGGCAGGCGGCCATGCCCGAGGCCTTGCAGCTCGGTACGGCCGATTACGAAGAGGACTGCGACTGGGCTCTGCCCGTGCTCGCGTTCCGCCACGAGTTCGAAGCCGCGCGGCCCGATCGTGCCTCCTGGCTGCAGCTCGCCGTCGACACGGCGCGATGCTGGCATCCCGCCCGCTATGAAGCCTTTACAGGCGAGGCCGTGCCCAAGAACGCCTCGCGTGTGCTTCGCCAACGCGCCGCCTACAAAGCCGCGATCGGCAAGCATTGCGTCACCGCCGCCTGGGGCGATTGGGCGGATTGGGTGCCGGAAGGCAAGACGGGTGTCGTCGCGTGCAAGGTCCTTTCCGTCGATCACCTCGGCAACGCAATATATGGCGAGGAGCGCCGCTACGCGCTGGTCGACAAGCAAGCCTATTCAGAGCGCGGCGAGGCCTTCTGTCTGGAGGACCACGAACACGAGCTCATCGAAATGCCAGAGGAGTTCCGACCGACCAAGCGAATCCGGTGATCCGTCTGCATTTCAAGACAGACGTGGACCCTTCGCTGCCGCTTCGGGTCCACGGTGGCGCGCGGGCGAGCGCGCGCTGCCGGGCCGGGCGGCCCGGGTGAGGAGGGGGATGAAAGACAGTGGTCCGGGCAAGGGGCTCGGACGAACCAAGGAGACGTTCCAATGAATATCGGCAATCTCAAGACCAACGAAGAAGGTATTTTCGTGGGTCGCATCACCACTCTCGCATTCACGGCCACAGTGGCCCTGCGCGAGTTCACTTCAAACAACGACAAGGCGCCTGCCTATGACGTCATGGCGCTTTCAGCCGATCGCCGAAGCTGGGTCAAGGTCGGCGCGCTGTGGGAATACGCCTCGAACGAAACCGGCGAGATGTTCCTGTCGGGCCGGATCGATGATCCCAGCCTCGACAAGCCGCTCGATATCGCGCTCTTCAACCAGGACGATGGTAGCTACAATGTTGCCTGGCGGCGTCCGAAGGCAAAGCGCAGCCTGCCAACCGCGACCAATGACGAGAGCTCGCTCCCGTCGCTACCCGGCTTTGGCGAGGACAGCGAAGATCAGCGTCCCGCAGGCGATGGCCTTGGCGAAAGCACCTATGGCGCTGATCAGCAACAGGCTGCCTGAACAGCATCCCCCGGCCGGCGTTCCTCCCGCGCCGGCACCTTGGAAGGCCCGTCCCGCGCAAGCGAGGCGGGCCTTTTTCTTGCCGCCAGTATTTGCATGAAATGTTAATGAGAAATCTTGCATGAAGCGATGACGGATGTTATAAGTGCCCCGGAGACTGAACCATGAACGCGCGCACCAAACTCGACCAGCATTTGCGGCCCGGCCAGGTTTACCGGCGCAAGGACCTTGCGCGTCTGACCAAAGCTGTCGACCGGCATTTGCGTGAGTTGGTCGATGAAGGACGGCTCACCAAGGTATCACGCGGCGTCTATATGGTCCCGCGCAAGACGCGCTTTGGCAGAGCGCCTGCATCGGATGAGAAGCTGGTCGAGACGTTTCTTGGAGATGATCGCTTTCTGATGGTTTCGCCCAATGCCTTTAATGGCTTGGGCGTTGGCACGACACAGCTTTACAACGAACCGGTGGTCTATAATCACAAACGGCATGGCCGCTTTAAGCTCGGCAGTCGCACATTTGATTTCAGGATGCGGCCGTCTGTTCCGCGCAAGCTCACGACCGAGGTTCTGCTCGTCGATCTTTTGCACAACGCGGACAGGCTGGCCGAAAACCAGGCAGAACTCGTCCCTCGCGCGCTTGCACGCGCGCAGGACATGGACGCTGCGCGACTTTCCCGCGCGGTCCGCGACTATGGGTCGGCGCGCGCGCAACGACTGCTCGAACCGGTTCTTGGCGCCAGTAGCTGATCGATGTTGCTGCATGACATGGACGATTTCGGCGATCTAATCGCTGTCACTGCCAACGAACTCACCATTGATCCCGGTCTCGTCGAAAAAGACTATTGGATCATGCATAGCCTGTGGGGCTTGCAGCAGCTTGGCATAGACTTCGCGCTGAAGGGCGGGACATCTTTGTCAAAAGGACACGGCCTCATTCACCGCTTCTCAGAAGACATAGACATTCTGATCCATCCCGAATTCGAACTCCCGACAAATCCGAACCAGAACAAGCCTGCGCATGTCGAGGCTCGCCGGGCCTTTTACGATTCACTTCCAAAGCGCCTCGCCATTGCCGGGATGAACGCAGAGCGAGATCGGCAATTCGATGACGAACGAATGCGCAGCGCTGGCATTAGATTACAGTACGATGCGCTCAAAGCGCTTCCCGAAGGCGTAAAGACTGGAATTCTGCTCGAAGCGGGTTTCGATCAAGTCGCGCCAAATCGACCATGCCTGATCAGTTCGTGGGCCTATGACCACGCTCAGCGAAGCGGAATCGAAGGCCTTACCAACAATCGCGCTATCGACGTGCTTTGCTATGACCCCGGCTTTACCCTAGTTGAGAAACTGCAGACCATCTCGACCAAATTCCGGAAGCAACAGGAAACGGGCACCATTCCAACGAATTTCATGCGGCACTATTACGACGTACACTGCTTGCTTGCAGACGATCAGGTGCAGGGCTTTATCGGGTCCGAAGCCTATCACAAACACAAGAAACGGCGATTCCGGACGGCTGACGAGCCCAACTTGATGCGCAATGAAGCCTTTCTCCTGACAGATGCGGTTACGCGCGATCTGTTTGAGAAAGCATATCTGGCCACGCGCGCACTCTATTACCGCGAGCAGCCAACGCTCAGCGTTGTTATGGACCGCATCGCTGGGCATCTTCATCGTCTTTGACCATCGCGTTGGCCGCTGATCTCTCAGGCCTTACTGAACATCCCAATGTCGTTTGGGCCTGTCTCGCGCTCTGCGAGGCAGGCCTTTTTCTTGCCTGATGCTTCCTCACTTGAGGCACTATGCTAGTAGACCATCCGGAAGTGAAAAAGGATCGCGCTCTATGAGCTCACAATGGCCAGCATCAACGATACCATCCAATCCTCAGCTGGTTGCTTTGCTTGAACCCTTGGCCCTCAGCCACCAAGACATGGTGGTAGGCACGATACTAGCCGCTGAGCGCCTAGCGCAGCGTGTGCGCAATCATTCGCTCCGCTTCGACCAGACCAATCGCGATCCGAAGGTATAATTTGTGACCCGATTTTCCGAAAACGCCGGGCAAGCCAATCTCCCGCTCTTCGAGAACACGCGCGACATGCCGTTCAACCGCGAGCTCGCCGACGGGTCATTGCCAACAGAGAAGTTTCGGCACTACATGATCCAGGACGCGCATTACCTCGAAGGCTTTGCGCGGAGTCTCTCGCTGGTCGCCGCCAAGGGTTGGGACGCGGATCATATCGTGCAATTCGCCAAGGCCGCCGACGTGGCGATCATTGTCGAACGCGAGCTTCACGCCGAGTATTTTGAGCGCTTCGGGGTCACGCCAGACCAGTTTGCAGCCGCCGAACTCAGCCCTGCCTGCCATCACTATGCGAGCTTCCTCACGGCCACCTGCGCGCAGGAACCGTTCGAAGTCGGCCTGGCTGCTTTGCTGCCGTGTTTCTGGATCTATCGCGAAGTCGGCACGGCCATCCATGCAAGCGCACGTCCTGACAATCCCTACAGCGCCTGGGTCGAGACCTACGCGGGCGAGGATTTCGCCGAAGCGGTTGATGAAGTCATTGCGACCCTCGATGCGCTGGCCGCCGACTGTTCGGTGCGCAGCATCGAGCGGATGCATCTGGCCTATCGACGTTCGGCCCAGCTCGAATGGATGTTTTGGGACAGCGCCTATCGTCTGGAGACCTGGCCGGTCTGATGCGCGATCAGGCGGCTAAGCGTGAGCCGCAGCTTACAAGCTTTGTGGTTTCGAGAGGCCGGGTGGGATTGCCCGCACCGGGCTTCTTCATGATGATGCGCGAGATGGGTCTCTATGACGGTCCGGACACAGGAACTGAGGCGCGAAAGCTGGTGGAGGATGAGCGCGCGCGCTGCGCGCAATTGCTTTGATCGAGTGCGTCGATCACCGACTGTATCTGTGATTCAGTTTGCGCGCTGGACGCAAAGTGCGCCGAGCACTGGCAGGTCCTGAACACTGCGCTCGACCTGAAAGGGGAGAGGGTTACTCTCACTGATAGACCAAGTTTGGCACGCGGGGTTGGCGCTCCGTCAAGGATCCGCGGTCCCCCCAATTTTTGCGTCCACTTCCGCTTGCGCGTCCGTTCCCGAAAAAATCGGCTCCCCCACGGCCCGCTTCGCGGCACCGACCGCTGGCCGGCGTCCCTGACCTCGCTGACCGCCGCGTGCCGGAAATGAGATGTCATCAAGAGGATGACGATTTCAAAGTGGAGGATATTCCCATGACTACTTTTGCATCTTTCGAAGAACTCGCCAACGCACGCATTGCACGGGCCGATGAGCGTTCCAGCACAACCCAAAGCTATGACGGAGCCTTTGTCGAACCATCAGACATGGCCAAGCTTTCGGTCATCGACGGACCGACGGCGACCGAGATGCCAGATCCCGACATGGCGCGGCGCGCGGTCGAGATGGCGATCGGCACGATCTTTGATGTCCTGAAGGATACACGCATGGAAGAATTCGCGCGGCAGCTCGCTTGGGGCATGGTCAATTCGTTTCATATGACCGCCCGGATTGCCGAGGGGCGCGAAGACGAAGCTGCCAAGAAGCTGGGCGAGATGGCCCGCAATTACGACCCATCGGAAATCTACGCCCACGAGCTCGAAGAAACACAAATGCTGTGCCAGACCTTGCAAGAGTGCAGGGAAGCGTTGGAAGCGATGCGCGATCACGCGGCTGATGTTTATCGCGTCGAAACCGGCAAGCCCTTCACCGCTACACGCGGAAGCCAGGTCAGCAAGAACGGGGTCACTGCGAGCCAGGTGCAGGCGCGCGACTTTCTGGCCTCACGCGCTAAGGAACGTCGGGCCCAATTCCAACCAGAAGGCCCGATGGTCGTGGTCTCGGGTGGACAGGATGGCTGGCACGATCACACCATGATCTGGGCAGTGCTCGATGAAGTGAAGGCGCGCATTCCAAACATGGTTCTGGCCACAACCGGCATGCGCAAAGGCGTTGATGCGATGGCCTGCGCCTGGGCTCAAGCGAATACGGTCAACGCGGTGCTGTTTGTGCCAGATCGCAAGCTGGGCAAGCGCGCAGCCTTTGTGCGCAACGAGAAGCTGGTGAACATGCGCCCGGTGGAAGCGATCGTGTGCGAAGGCTCGGGAGTCCAGGCCAATCTCGCGCAGCGGCTCCGGGCCGCCGGCGTTCCGCTGCATATCCGCCGGATTGCCGATCAGCGAAGCGCAAGGGTGGCCGCCTGACCGCTTCTTTTTGGGAGACCTTGGCTCTCTGCCGGGGTCTCCCATTTTTGTGCTGCGTAGGTGCGCGCTTCATCGCGGATGGAGCGTGCTTTTCTCTTGCAGCGCTGGGCGGCACGTCAGGGGCATCGAACCCCTGCCGCGCCGATCAGTACGGCCTGCATTGGCAGGCGACTCTGACTCGATCCTCAGGCGCCGTGAAGCCGCTTGATTGCGGTCTCCGGCTTTACCTTCCCGGCGGCCTCGAGGATCGCAAGCGCGTTGGCTGGGCCAACCTTTTTGATCGCTTTGTCGAGGCTCTTTTCGAGCTCTTCGGCTTCCAGTTCGGCTATCAGCTTTTTCTTCTCGGCAACCGCCGCCTCGGCTTTCGCCAAAGCTGCTTTCTCGCGCTCCACTTTCGTCACCATTTCCATCTCCTGTATCGATCCAATCGGGGCGCAAATGCTGACGCATTCGTGCCCCGATTTCCAGACTGATTTATATGAAAATTTGGTCGGCTTGGGTGCTGGGTCTGGCACTCGGTTTGATGGTGTTGGTCGATGGTTTGGTCCCATCCTGAACGAGCCATATGTCTCGCTCGGGACCGCGCTCTACTGCGCTAGGTTCGTCGCGCGTTCGCGCTCCTCACCAAGCTCCGCCGAGCCTTCCGTCTCGCTTTGCTCGTCGTGCGTCTCGGCCCATTCGGGTGACGATCGCTTGGGGGGAAGGAGCAGGGGAGGTGGGCTTCATTTTATCGAGCCAGAAGGCTAACGTTCGGCCTTCGGCCGATCCTCGCTGGATGAGTTCCGACCGACTCGCCGAGCTTCTAAGCAGATTATCTCAGCACGAAGCCACCAAGTCCCTGATCTTGCACACCGAACACGGGTCCCCCGTATTTTTAAGGCTTAAACCGTTGAAAGAAAACGATGTTAGTCAGGCGAATCATCGTGTCCCCACTTTCAGTTTTAGGCCTCGTGTTTGCCATGCCTGTCCCGAAAATCGCTCACCTTCGAGCGGTTGGACAGCACCCTATCACAAGGGCGTGGCAACATGGTTCAACAAGCGAAGCGCACAACACTCAGAGCGCATCTCAACGGCAATTTCGTCCGCCGCAAACTCCCACCTACCGGAGGTGAGTATGCGATCCACGATACCAAACTTCCCGGCTTCGGTATCCGCGTCAGATCGAACGGTAAAGCCTTCTGGTTTGTGCGACCAAGACGGCGCGGCAGGAGCCGACGGATCATGCTCGGCGGTGTCAGCGAGCTCGATGCCACAACCGCGCGCAAACAGGCGAAGAAGGTGCTTGTCGAAGCTGCGCTCGACGGTCTTCCCCGCCAGCGCAAGCCCGCCCGATCGCCCACCTTCGCCGAGTTCGTCGACACCTATTGGGGCGACATTGCACGTGGGTGGAAGCCATCGACGGTGGGGCGCAATTGGCACGCCTGGACAAATATGCTCATGCCCGAGTTTGGGCCGTGCCGTGTAGCGTCGGTCACGCGTGAAGACATCGTTCGCTGGCGCGATGGGTGCGCGGGGGCGGATGCGTGCAAGTTCAACCGTTCTGTGCCAGTTTTGTCGTCGCTGTTCCAGTATGCCGAAGCGCTCAAGATCACGCCGAAGGGCTCTAATCCATGCCGGGGTATTCCGCGCTACAAGACCCGGCTGTGTGAGCGCTATTTGACGCCGAAAGAGTTTCGGCGCTTGGGGCGCGAGCTGGCCGAAGCGGAAGCGGAGTTCCCGGCACAAGTGGCGATCATTCGACTTCTGCTCTTCACTGGTGCGCGGATTTCCGAGATCCGCGATCTTCAGTGGAACTGGGTCAAGCCGCCACACCTGATGCTGCCTGACAGCAAGACCGGACCTAAGGTGATCTATCTCAACAGCCAGGCGATTGCGGTCTTGAATGGCGCCAAGCGCATCAAGGGCTGCCCGTTCGTGTTTCCGAACCCATCGCTAACCAAGCCAATCACGATCGTACGCTGGTGGGCGACGTTTCGCAGGCAATGCGCCTTGCCCGATGTCCGCATTCATGACCTGCGTCACAGCTTTGCTTCAGTCGCGATCGCACAGAATGTGCCGTTGGCAACGATTGGAACTCTGCTGGGGCATGTGCTCCCGGAAACGACCGCGCGCTA
>JGI12048J13642_10200065_pt1 | contig 14780 bp, 15 predicted proteins | sample ElkSlonscriptome_16_FD_13642 | JGI IMG/M metagenome (IMG submission 13642)
GCGCCGATGGTAGTGTGGTCCGCCCATGCGAGAGCAGGTCGTCGTCAGGTTTCTATTACAGAGCCCCGTCCTTTAACGGGGCTTTTTTTTGCCCGCAAACAAGCTGGCCACATCAAATTAAATCAGGACACGATTATGCATACAAAATCGCAACTAAATTGATAGTGAATCACTGACACATCTTGGGAATAAACAGGGTTGATCGATTTTGATCCGGTGTTTTTTCAAGAGCATAACTTTCTAGTTTTCTGAACTTTATTTGATACTTAACTAAGCCGGTATTATTCAGTTTCAATTAACTAATCTGTTGCCCACGGTAGGTTCTTCTTGGTTTTTTTGAGGTTTTTTCGGATTCGGATGATTTTGAGGTCGCTATATTTTGTCCCCGGTAAGTGATATTGCTGTGTTTTTCCGAGGTGTTTTCATCAAATGAGTCTGAGTCACCCGGTTCATTCTCAGCTGACAGGTTGGCGATCATAAAAGTTTGCCCATCGATAGTGACACTTCTTCCTTGAAATTCAATTTGTTCCAGTGCGGTTAGTGCTAGTTTTCTGGTATCAGCGTTGGCTGAGCGACTCGCCATCTTAACAATATCAGTAATTATGTCCTCGCTACTTAAGCGTAGCGCGCCAAGTCCTTCTTCCTTAAAGCTTCTTTGCAGACTTTTAAGTGTATCAATCGCTTGCTTGTCAACGTTCATTATTTCGTACTTTACCTGATTATCGCTAAAGGCCGGATGAGGTTTAATCTGAATTATTTAGCATTCTTGCAGCCAAAACATTGATTACATCAGAAAATCAAAAAGATAAAGAAAGCGTGCCTGTGTGTTCTTGTATAAATTATGGGTCTGAAGTAATTGCTTCAATAAACTGGTTCATTGCTGGGCATGAATGGTTGAGAGTGCACTATATTGGGGTTTGTGTATTTTATGTTTTGCGGGCAAAGTAAAATCGACATTTTACTTTGCGACTGCGCGAAACGGCATGGAAGCCGTTTCAGGATGAAAACCAGATAGCTGATTAACCTATGGCCGCAATCTGGATCTGTGAGCTAAGGCATTAATACGTTATCTGAGAAATAGAAAGTACTTGTTGAAATGTCAGGTGCTGAAGGCCTGTTCGAAGGGGTTTTTTAGGTATGATGAGGCTGTTAAGTATTTGATTTAATGAGGTTTGCTAAGATTTTGGGCCGATAGCTGAATTTTCTGCACCATAGATCGTAATCCATTACCACGGGTGGGGCTCAGATGTTTCAGCAAATCTAATGATTCAAATAAAGCTTCCATGTCATATTCCGCAATTTTTTGCGGTGACTTTCCATTGAGTGCTGTCATCACTACCGCTGCCAGCCCTCTGACAATCATGGCGTCACTGTCCACTACCACATAGAGCCGGTTATCACCCGCCTCGTAGTGATAGACAAACCAAACTTGACTTTGACATCCATGAATATAATTTTCCTCTGTGCGAAATTGATTTGGAAGAGAGGGTGCTTGCTTGCCCAAGTCGATGACATAACCATAACGCTCTTCCCAATCATCTAAAAATTCAAAGTTTTCTTTGATTTGCTCAACGGTGGTGCTGGTGCCCAGAGGGTTGTCAAGAAATAGCGCATTATTTTCTGCTGACATTGGTTACCTGGTTTTTTAGTTTGGAAATGTGGGCTGTGATTACTGAATGTGATCTAAATTCTTTAACGTGTTTATTATGCTAATTTGTCTATTTAAAGCATACCCAATTCTAATTTGGCTTCTTCGCTCAGCATGTCATTGTTCCAAGGTGGATCAAATACAACGTCAACTTCCACTTCATCTACGTTAGGTACTACGCTGACTTTGTGTTTGACATCGTCAGCTATGACTGGCCCCATACCGCAACCAGGAGAGGTTAGCGTCATTTGTATATTGACGATATTCTTCTCAGCTTGTTGCTCGATTTTCAAGTCATAAATTAATCCCAGATCGACTATATTCACTGGAATTTCGGGGTCGTAGACTGCTTTAAGTACTTCCCAAATATGATTCTCACTAACTTCCCCTTCGCCTATTTCGGTAAAAGAAAAGTCAGCACTGTTCTTACCCAATGCGTCTGCATCTCTGCTAGCCACACGCGCAAGATTGCCATTAACTACGACTGTAAACGATCCACCAAGTGCTTGGGTGATGGTGACGAATGTATCGGCTGGGATTGAAATCTCAGTCCCCGCCGGAACTAATAGAGCGGGGCAATCCCTTTTAGTGAGAACTACTTCCCGTTCCATAGTCTATTCTCTGGTTTTTGGTTTATTTGTTAGTATATTGCTTATGCCGGTTGCTTGATCGAGATGCTCTCACCACAGCCACACTCTGATTCAGCGTTTGGATTACGGAATTGAAACATCGAATTGAGTCCTTCGGTTACGAAGTCAATCTCAGTGCCATTTAGCAGTGGCAAACTTTTGTTTTCGACAAATAAAGTCACGTCGTCTGCTAGTTTGAATTCACGATCTCCTTGTTCGGGCTGATCGACTAAATCAACGACATACATATAGCCTGAGCAACCGCTAAGTTTCAGGCTCAACCGAATGCCCTGTGATTCAGGACTTTTTAACAACTGCTTGCGGATATGGTTGGTAGCACTCGGGGTTGCACGGAGTCCTAATTCAGGGGTAAAGGTTTGTGCGGTCATGGGTATTATTCTCCATTACCTGAATAAACGAACAATTCTATGAATGGAATCAAAAAATTTGTCTACTTCTTCAAGAGTATTGTAAAAAGCAAATGAAGCTCTGCTAGTGCCTGGAATGCCTAAGTGTGCCATCAGAGGTTGTGTGCAATGGTGACCGGTCCTGATGGCTATGCCTTGTTGGTCGAGCAGAGTACCCATATCGCTGGGATGTAACCCATCGATAACAAATGAGAACACAGACACCTTGTCTTCAGCGCAACCAATTAAGCGTAGACCCTCGACGTCTCTTGACAGCTCTATAGCATGAGTCAGTAAGTGATCCTCATGAGCCTTCAGCTGAATTTTGTCAAAATCTTTCAGATAAGTTAATGCACTTGCAAATCCAATAGCTTCTGCAATTGCTGGGGTACCCGCTTCGAACTTAAAAGGCAAGTGATTGTAAGTAGTGCCTTCGAACGACACTTGCTCAATCATTTCACCACCACCCTGGTAGGGTGGCATGCTCTGCAAAAGTTCCTCTCGCCCATAAAGCGCGCCAACACCCGTTGGACCAAAAACTTTGTGTGCAGAGCAGGCATAAAAGTCACAATTTAGTTGTTGAACGTCAACAGTCAGGTGCGGAGTAGCTTGGGCACCATCTACGACAACAATGGCTCCTGCATCGTGAGCATGTCGGGTGATTTGCTGAATCGGGTTCACTGTACCCAGAGCGTTTGAAACATGATTGACTGCAACGATACGAGTGCGACCAGAAAGCAAGTGTTGATAGGCATGTAAATCCAACTCGGCTTGCTGGTTGACCGGAATCACTTTAATGATGGCGCCGGTTTGTTGAGCTAACATTTGCCAAGGCACAATATTGGAGTGATGCTCCATTTGGCTAACCAGAATCTCATCGCCCTCGGACAGTCTTGACCTGCCATAACTTTGAGCAACCAAATTGATGCCTTCGGTTGTACCTCTGACCCAAATGATCTCTTCCCGCTTGTTGGCGTTTAAAAAACTGGCAACCTGATCTCGCGCTTGTTCAAAAAGCCCAGTGGCTGTATCGCTGAGCGCGTGAGCACCACGATGCACATTTGAATTAGACTGCTGATAGTAGCGAGTCATGGCATCAATAACGACAGCGGGTTTTTGGGTTGTGGCGGCATTATCGAAGTATATCAGGGGTTTCCCGTTTACCCGCTGGCCCAGGATAGGGAAATCTTCTCGTACAGAAGCTACATCGAAGGGACGCTTAATTGCCTGACTCATCATTATTTCCTGACTTCTTTGCTGGCATGCAAGTTTGTATGTTGCCGATTTAAACAAACCAACCTCATTTATCCAGTTGTATCGCTTGCTAGGAAGTCGTCGGTTAGTGCGGTGACATATTGCCGGACGGCTCCTACTTTGATTTCATTAATTATGATATCCACAAAGGCATGACTAAGCATTTTGTTGGCGGCCGCTTTCGAAATGCCCCGGGTTTGGAAATAGTACAAGGCATTTTCATCCAGTTGACCAACGGTTGCTCCATGTGCACATTTGACATCATCAGCATAAATTTCAAGCTCAGGTTTAGTATTGACTTCTGCTGTATTGGTTAACAAGAGATTCTGATTGTTTAGTTGAGCATCAGACTGCTGTGCATCTGGATGAATATGTATGCGTCCATTAAACACGGCTTTTCCCTGGTCGGTAATAATGCCCTTGAAAGTCTCTTCACTGGTGCAGTGGGGAGCTACATGATCAAGGGTTGTATGGTAGTCAACGTGGTCTTTGCCACCGATCACGTAGGCTCCATAAAGCTTGCAGTCAGCCTGCGGTCCAAGCAGTTTTACTTGAATGTCCCGGCGCTTGAGGTGGCTGCCAGTGGCAAAGTTGTGCTGGATGAACTGGCTACCGGATTGCTGTTCCACAAACACAGCGCCGGTGTGTAAATGATGGCTATCCTCTCCGTTGACCGCCAAATGAGTCAGGTGGCTGTTCTCGGCCAGATAAACTTCGTTTAAGACATTAGCCATGGTTTTAAATGAAGTTTCAGTTGATCTGTAATTTTCAATAACTGTCGCTTTCGACCCTGCTTCCGAAACAATCAGAACGCGAGTATGGCTGGATGAATTTTGTTTGTGTGCATTGCTGATATGGTTAATGCAAATGGGTCTTGCGGGCTGCTTGTCAGAGTGAATTCTAATCAACAAGCCGTCTTGCAGAATGCTGGCATTCCAGATGGCAAAGGGGTGATCACTTAACTTAAAAGCTTTATTGAGGTACTTTTTGATTAGCGCCTGATTAACTGTGGCGTCAGTACTAAACGGGATAATGTCAAAGGCATCGTCTTTCACCAGATCATCAGCAAAGACGTGGCCATTAACAATATCGACGTGATAGTGGTCACCATCTAAACGCTGACCAGTAGTCTTTTCAGGGCGATGTTCTACATTGAGAAGATTGCCTTGCACAAACGGTGTGATTGGTGAGTATTTCCAGCTCTCAGTTTTACGAGTGGGCCAGTTTACCTTCTCGAAACAGGAAAGACCCTGCTGTCTTTCGTCGCTGAGCCACTGAAGATTTGCGGGCGCTTCGGATTGCCATGTCCGACTGGAGTCAACGCATTCCCTGTGAAAATCTTGATATGGATTTACTTGAGGTGCCATAACACGCTAGTTCCTGGTTTGATGCAGATGGAAATGGATTTTGATATAAGAACTTTATGCAACGTCCTTTTCATCGTCGATATTCAACCAACCATAGCCCTTTTCTTCGAGTTCTAATGCCAGTTCTCGTCCACCGGATTTGACGATCCGACCATTTGCCAATACGTGGACGTAGTCTGGCACCACATAGTTCAGCAAGCGCTGGTAGTGAGTCACCAGAATGACGGCCCGCTCCGGGTGGCGCAACGCATTGACCCCGTTGGCGACCGTTTGCAATGCATCAATATCCAATCCTGAGTCAGTTTCATCGAGTAGGGCGAGCTTGGGTTCCAGCATGAGCATTTGCATAATTTCATTACGCTTCTTTTCACCACCGGAGAAACCTTCATTGACCCCTCGTTTCAGAAAGGAGGGATCCAGGTTCACCATGCCGATCTTTTGTCGAGCCAGTTTCAGGAATGTAGCTGCATCCAATTCTTCTTCGCCTCGGTGTTTGCGGATACTGTTCAATGCTGTACGCAAGAACTGAATATTACTGACGCCTGGGATTTCCACGGGATATTGAAAGGCCAGGAAGATTCCTTCTCTGGCGCGTTCTTCCGGATCTAATTCCATTAAATCTGTATTGTTGTAGGTGATAGAGCCAGAAGTGACATCAAAACCTTCTCTTCCAGCCAACACATGGGTTAGCGTGCTTTTGCCAGAGCCATTGGGACCCATGATCGCGTGTACTTCGCCGGGATTAACATTAAGTGTTAATCCTTTGAGGATTTCTTTGTCTTCTACACCAACGAATAAATCATTAACTTTCAACATGCTAATACCCAGGCAAATAATTCAATTAACGGTTGCTGTGTTTATGATGGATGTCTGCCAGAGCGCTGAGAGAATCAGCGTATAAACAGAGCAAAATATCAGAACTTTTTTTGTTAGCCTACGGAACCTTCGAGGCTGACCTCAAGTAACTTGCCGGCTTCCACTGCAAACTCCATTGGCAATTCTTTGAACACTTCTTTACAAAATCCATTAACGATCATTGACACGGCTCGCTCTGCATCAATGCCCCGTTGTTGGCACAAAAAAAGCTGTTCATCGCTGACTTTTGAGGTGGTGGCTTCATGCTCTACGATGGCTGTGTTGTTCTTGCTTTCAATGTAAGGAAAGGTGTGGGCGCCACATTTGCTGCCGATTAATAAGCTGTCGCATTGAGTGTAGTTGCGGGCACTGGCCGCCTGAGGACCAATTCTGACCAAGCCACGGTAGCTGGAATCGCTGCGTCCAGCCGATATTCCTTTAGCTATGATGGTACTCTTAGTTCCTTTGCCCATATGGATCATTTTGGTTCCGGTGTCTGCTTGTTGCAGATTATTGGTCAACGCCACGGAATAAAATTCGCCGGCACTGTGATCGCCTTTCAATATGACGCTGGGATACTTCCAGGTGATGGCAGATCCAGTTTCCACTTGTGTCCATGAAATCTTGGAATTGGCGCCCGCGCACAATCCCCGTTTGGTAACAAAATTATAAATGCCACCTTTTCCTTCCTCGTCGCCCGGATACCAATTCTGCACAGTGGAATATTTTATTTCAGCACCTTCCAGCGCGACCAATTCGACCACTGCCGCATGAAGCTGATTTTCGTCCCGCATGGGAGCAGTACAACCTTCAAGGTAACTCACATAACTGCCTTCATCGGCAATAATGAGAGTTCTCTCGAATTGCCCTGTTTTTGCGGCGTTAATTCTGAAATAGGTAGACAATTCCATGGGGCATCGAACCCCTTTTGGAATATAGACAAACGAACCATCGCTGAATACTGCTGAGTTCAGGCTGGCGAAAAAGTTGTCGCGCACAGGGACCACACTACCCAAATATTTCTGCACTAATTCCGGGTGGCTTTCTACTGCTTCTGAAATGGGGCAAAAAATCACCCCTGCCTCAGCCAGCTTTTCCTTAAAAGTAGTGGCTACCGACACGCTATCAAAAACCGCATCCACGGCCACGCCAGCCAATGCTGCTCTTTCGTGCAGGGGAATGCCGAGTTTCTCATAAGTCCGGAGCAGCTCAGGATCAACTTCGTCCAGACTTTTTGGTCCGTCCTTTTGAGACTTTGGTGCTGAGTAATAGATGATGTCTTCGTAATCAATTTTGGGATAGTGCACATGAGCCCAAGCGGGTTCATCCATTTTCTGCCATTGACGATAGGCTTCCAGACGCCAGTTCAACATAAACTCAGGCTCATTTTTTTTTGCTGAAATAAAACGAATGACATCTTCATTAAGGCCGGGTTCGAGCGCGTCACTATTTATATCGGTAATGAAACCGGCGCTGTATTGTTTATTAATGTATTGGTCGACGGAATTTTCGGTTGTACTCATGATATATACCTAATCGATCGTTAACTTTAGATAGTGACGTTGTATCGCTGTTAGCCCCCAAGAATTGGCAAGCTCTTATTGCTTGTGTATCCAATTGTTCGCAACATCATTTGTCCGAACAGTGTCTCGTCATCAGTACCTCTTATCAGGTATCAGGCAATTCTTCCTGTACAACGACTTTCAAAAGCTGCCTTCGTCAGTTGTAGGTGCTATGCGAAACATTGAGTTATCAGATTAAATCATTACGAATAAGGTTACTGAATGGTCCTAGTTTAATCAATACCAAATTGGTAATCAATCGGAAAAGCCGCTAGACTATTTGCTTAATCAGGTGGGTAATGTTGGATTGCGACCTGGCTTTAGTGCACTGCAGTCGTTGGTTTTTCAGTACTGTCTCACAAGGGTTTTTTGCTATGATTCGACTCGCTAAATTAGCCGACTATGGCTTACTCATTGCCGCTTCGCTCGATGAACCCGGCCGCGATTTGCTGAAACTTGATCAGGTCGCTGAATTTACAAGGCTCTCAGTGCCGACCGTTCGCAAAGTGATGAAACTATTGGTAGATGGAGGCGTCGTGCATTCAGAGCGTGGTGTGAAAGGAGGTTACAGTCTTGCAGCGCCCGCCCACTATATTAGTCTCGCAAAAGTATTGCGGGCAGTTGAGGGCGGTGTAGCCTTGACCGATTGCTGTGCTGAACAACGGCTTTGCGATGTGGAAAAAACTTGTACTGTGCAAACCAATTGGTCCGTGATTAACCAGGCCGTTAATGATATTTTCGAGCGGTTGACGCTCAAAGACATGGCTAGCAGGCTGACCAAGACTGACGTGATTCGAAAAGTCAGGCTGGAAGAGGAGGTCGAGCTGTTGGTACTGGAAGGGTAGATATATGCTTAGCTCTGGCTATCTCCCTTCTAATCGTGCCGTATTATTCGCCAACCTTGGACAAGCCTTGAATACTGGAGAGCGATTTCCGGAATTGTTCGAAACCTCTTCAGATATCTCTCCCGCTTGCTATAGAGCCTCGCTGAGAGCGCTTGCTACCCGAATCAGAGAGAGGCCGGAGCAGCCACTGCTTGAGCATATTAAACAATCCTCGGTTTTTCTTCCCTGGGAAATCAGGTATATCCAATTTGGCCTTGCCACTCTAAAAATAGCTGAAGTGTTCGCAAGACTTTGTGATTACTATGTGTTGATCGGTAAAGATACCAATCGACTGATGATTTACTCAGTCTGCCTTTGGGTAGTAATGAGTGGTGTGCTGGGCCTTTTTTTGTTTCAACTGCTGCAGCATATTGTCAGCGGACCCGGGGCGGTGTTGTTGAGTATATTGGGTTTCCTTTCGATGTTGGTTGGCCTGTGGTTGGCAATGCCGCAAATGTTGAGAATCTGGATTGAGCCGGACTCAAAATTTTGGCTGTTGGCGGCCAGATTGCCTTTGATTCGCTCAATGATGGTGGCACGGAGTGTTTACCAGTACCTGCTGAATCTTGGTTTATGTATTCAAGGTGGATTTGATTTCGACCGGTCCCTGAAAGTGACTGCTAAATCGGAGGCAATTCCCTGGCTTCGGCATCGCTACCAAACCGTTGCTGTCGATGTGGCGGCTGGAACTCAGATTTCGAAAGCTTTTATGGACAGTGGCATCCTGTCTGAAACCAGAATCTACGCGGGTCAATTAAATAGTAATCAGGCCATTGCGATTTGGGAGCCGGGCATCATTGACGTGGTGCGCGAATCTTACGCCTTGCAGTTGAAGCGAGTAGTCTACTGGTTGCCCTTAACTCTGGTACTACCGATGTTTCTTCTGGGCCTGTTGATGCTTTACATTGGCCATGCTGGAGCGTAATTTAACCGCATAAGCAGTCCAATTATAGCAATCAGCTGTGCGCGGTCGGTAGTCAATGGCGGTGGCTCATGTCTGTTGTTAACGCACTTGTTCGCCAGCGTTGGTGACTAATATGCCCTCTTGGGTGGTTATGCTCAGAAGTTACATTTCACAGCAATTATTGATCGTTGCTACCGCGCTTTCAATAGTGCTTACCCAGTTAGTGGGAGCACAGGAAGGCAATTCTGTACCTACGATCAGTAAGCAAACGCTAATAATCGACGTTAGAAGTCGTGCTGAGTGGGACATTGGCCATTTGCAAAATGCCCAGTGGATACCCTGGCGTCAAATAGTGGCGGGCGTCGATGATTTAGAGGTGCCAAAGGACAGACAGATTCTGCTTTACTGTGCCTCTGGCGTTAGATCTGCCAAGGCTGAAAAGGCTTTGCTGGATGAGGGCTACCAGAATATTAACAACCTGTTTAGCCTCGAAAATGCAGCCATTGTTACCAAGCAATCCATCGTCCATTAAATCCATTCCATTGACTTTGAGTTTGATCAGGGATTTTCAAACTATCCTTGATAGCGAGACAGTGCTTTGCTCATGTAGTCAGCCACATCATGACGCAATATAGCGGGTTCCAACACTTCACATTCTTCCCCCAGGTTAATAATCCAGTTACGTAGTTGAATGGTTCGTCGTAGCGAAGCGCGCATCAGATATTCGTTTTCACCTTCCTGGATGATGCTCTGATTCTTATGCAGTGGGTTTTCCGACAGATCAGTGAGAAGATTGCTGGCGTTGTATTTAGGTCTGATCATGATGCTGACTGAATACTGCTGATTGTCATCAGGGTCGATGAGTACATCCATATATCCCTGCTCAAGATAGTTTTGTAAGGTGAAACCGTCGAGGATAATTGCCGCTTTTTCTTCGATTTGAATGCTGTCTATTTTGTGCAACAGGAAATGGCGGTAGCTTGCATTGTCAAAGCTAATGCCGCTGTGGATATCTTCGTCTTTCAAAGCGACTAAGTAGATTTTAGGCAATAAGATGGCGACGCCGAGAGGGTGCAATTGATACGCTTTATTGCGGTACATCAACGTGATTTGCTTTTGACGCAGGATAGCCCGGTAAACAGAGTCTAAATGCTCGATATCATAATCAGCGGCTTGCAGGCGTTGGCCACGCTGATAAAACGCTACCGCCTCCTTAAGACGGATGTAGGATGGGTTACTTAGCTGGTTGGCCGTTTTTTGCAGCTTGTCGTTAGCACGGCTAAAAAAAATATCCAGTTCGGTCAGCGTGTTTCTGGGTAATAGGGTGGACAAGTGTTTCTTGGTCATGGCGAAGGCCATAGCCATATAGTGAGGCATTTTTTCATAATCAAAGCGTCGCTGATTGTAGGGGTCCAGTGACCATAACCAGGACTTGCCTGGCCCTCTTTTGCAGATTAAACCAAGCTCATTCGTGTTTTCCTCTTCACCCTCGTCATCTGCACCATCCTGATTGTTTTGTATATACCTGTTGTCGACGTCGTCGCTATTCCGTTCTGAACGGTCTCCCGGATCGTCGCCATATAAAAATTTCATGTCTCGCTGCACAAGACGCATCTGGGCCGACGTTTTTTGCTCCTCGTCAAGATATCCACTGTTAATCAGGTGGCTAAGAATGTCTTCTGTTGACTTTGGTTGGCGGCTTGATCTCAGGTATTCCAGTATTGAGAGCCTTCGCAGGAATGATGTCATCGCTTATGTCTCTGAATGTCTCCGATTGTCAGGGTATATCTTACCTTGTTATTTTTAGTTGCAAAACGACGTCTTTTGACGTTCCGAGGAGTAATATGGTTAATGTAAGACGATAAAACAATTTAACAGAGACCGTTAAACCAATGGTCGGGAGTTTGGATATGTTTCGAATAAAAGCATTTACTCATAAAGGCACTAAGTTTCGATTTCGTATCAAAAGTGACAGTGTTCAGGATTTGCAGGATATTCTCGATCAAATATTTGCTGGCAGAAACTTGCGTATGATTCTGGTTGAGCCTGTGGTTTAAATGGGTTGCTAAGCAATCAATCAGTTTGGGTCTGAGGCATCAGTCAATGGACTGTGACATGGGTGTACCGCCTTGAAGGCCCGGCTGATGAGCATTTATTGTATTGCTGGATGGCAGACGATAACCGTTAGTCATTGTGGGCATTAAAGATAACAGCTCTATATCTTTCCACTTGGATGGTCTGTACAATTAGACTCCATTTTTTAGCCACTGCTCATCTTTTGCAAGCGGCCATTTTTTGCGGGTTGATGAATGTCATCTGAGTCAGACAATAACGATTTTTCTTCTCTTGAACTACCTGAAACCATACTGAGTGCCCTACGGGATCTTGGCTATGAACAACCTTCCCCGATACAAATAAAAAGCATCCCCTTTCTACTGCAAGGCAAGAGTATATTAGGCGTCGCTCAAACTGGTACCGGTAAAACTGCCGCTTTCGCTCTGCCGCTGCTTAGCCGCCTCGATCTGTCGTTGGCGGTTCCTCAGATCATTGTGCTGGCACCGACCCGCGAATTGGCTATTCAAGTGGCGGAAGCTTTTAAAAGCTATGCTAAGAATCTCAAAAATTTCCGCGTGTTACCGGTCTATGGTGGACAAGACATGCGGACACAATTGCGAGCATTGAGTCGCGGAGTACATGTTATCGTAGGCACGCCAGGCCGGGTGTTGGATCATCTGAAGCGAAGAAGTCTGGACTTGTCGGGCATCCGTGCTGTGGTTCTCGATGAGGCTGATGAAATGCTGCGTATGGGTTTTATCGATGATGTTGAAGATATTCTCTCCAATACTCCTTCTGACTGCCAGTACGCACTATTTTCAGCCACTATGCCTCCCGCCATTAAGCGGGTCGCCAGCAATTACTTAAAAGATGCGGAGGAAGTTCGCATCGCCAGCAGGACATCCACGGTAGAGCGCATCAGCCAGAATTTGTTAATGGTGGATAATGCTCACAAACTAGAGGCCCTCACCCGGGTGTTAGAAGTAGAAACATTCGATGGTATGTTGGTGTTTGTGCGTACCAAATCCGCCACAGTTGAGCTTGCTGAAAAGCTTCAGGCCAGGGGTTTTGCCGCAGATGCGCTGAATGGTGACCAAACTCAGGCAGTTCGTGAAAAGACCGTGGACCGCTTAAAAAAAGGCAAGCTGGACATTCTGATCGCTACCGATGTAGCCGCCAGAGGGCTGGATGTGGAACGTATCAGTCTGGTGCTGAATTATGACATCCCCTACGATTCAGAATCCTATGTGCATCGTATCGGCCGCACCGGACGCGCTGGCCGTGAAGGTAAAGCCATTTTATTTGCCACGCCCAAAGAGCGGCGTTTGCTGCGGGATATTGAGGCGACCACCCGACAGCAGTTAACCAATTACGAAACGCCCTCGGCAGAGCAAATCAGCGAGCAGCGCATCCAACAGTTCCATCAAGGCTTGCTTGATACGCTGGAAACTCAGGATCTTGATCGAATCAGTGAGGTGGTTAACCAGTTTATCGCGGAGAAAAATCTGGCTATCGAAGAGGTAGTGGCGGCATTAGCTTTTCAGCTTCAGGTTGAACAGCCTTTATTCCCCATTTTGAAAGATTTGCCCAAGCTGGACAGAAACAGCAAGCGGCGGGAGCAGGGTTCCAGAGATCGCTCTCAGAGTCGACGCAGAGGGCAAAGTAGCTTCAGTAATGACGGTGTGGAAATGCAGCGCTTCCGCATCGAAGTAGGCCGCAAACATGATGTGGCTCCCAAGGATATCGTGGGTGCCATAGCTAATGAGGCGGACATCAGTTCCCGTCATATTGGCAATATATCCATTTACGATGGCTTCAGTCTGGTTGATCTGCCTCAGGGGATGCCTAATGAAGTACTCCACCACCTGCAAAAGGTCAGAGTCAAGCAGCAGCCCATGCGTATAAAGTTGGACAAACGAGTGCTACCCAAGCGGAATCAAAAAGAGGGTCGCTACCGCCAGAACAGTAAGCGTTAGGTTAGGCTGGCGCCAGTTCTGCTAAAGGCGCTCCGGCTTATGGATATATTAGCCCTGCACATAGTCGACCCCCAATTCCTTTTAGCTTTTCCATGGTCTGTTGGTTTTCAACAAACTCGGCGACCACGCTTAAGCCCATGGTGTGAGCGACCTGAGAAATAGATTTCACCATGGCAAAGTTCACTGGGTCTTTGTCCACATTGCGAATAAAACTGCCATCAATTTTTACCGTGTTAACAGGCAGTTTCCTTAGGTAAGAATATGAGGAAAAACCACTGCCAAAATCATCCAGTGCAAACTGAAAGCCTTTTTCTTGCATGCGGTTAAGAAAAACGCTGGTTGGACCAATATTGGAAATGGCTGAGTTTTCTGTGATTTCAAAACAGATTTTTTCAATTGGAATGGCATGAGCGGCAAACAGTTCAAGCAAGAAGTCCTCAAAATCAGTTTCTTCCAGGGTTTGGCTGTTTAAATTAATATTGACTTGTTCCAGCTTACTTAGAGTGTCGGGATGAGCGGTCAGCCAGCGTAAGGATTCTTCAACTACCCAGCGGTCTAATAGCCGGATCATGTTGTAGCGTTCGGCAGCGGGTAGAAAAGCTCCGGGAGGTAATATTTTACCCTCATGTTCCATGCGTACCAGAATTTCGAATCTGGCTCCCACTGAGGGTATTTCCAGAGGTTGTATATTTTGCTTGTAGAGAAAAGCTAACTCACTGAAACTTAAAGTATAGTATAGCGGTTGTCGGAGATTCTGCTAACCGGGCCCTGGCGGGCAATGATTGGATTTATGGATTGCTCATCCTGTTGTTATACTCCTGCTTATCTTCTAACCCGATGTAAAGGCGCTTTAATGCTTAAATATGAAATAGTTCCTGTCACCCCATTTGCTCAGAACTGTTCCGTCATTTGGTGTGCTGACACCCAGAAAGCGGCGGTGGTGGACCCTGGTGGAGATATTCATAAAATTCAGGCGGTGATCAAAAAGCATGGTTTGGATTTGGAAAAAATCCTGCTGACACATGCGCATATCGATCATGCCGGTGGCACGGCTGAGCTATCTGACGCGGCTGATGTACCCATCGAAGGGCCGGAGTGGGAAGATAAATTCTGGATTGATGCCTTGCCACAACAAAGCCAAATGTTCGGCTTTCCTCAAGTAGGTATGTTTGAGCCTGGCCGCTGGCTGAAAGAGGGGGATCAATGCACGGTAGGCGAGCAGATGCTGGATGTTTATCA
>JGI12048J13642_10416674_pt1 | contig 14778 bp, 17 predicted proteins | sample ElkSlonscriptome_16_FD_13642 | JGI IMG/M metagenome (IMG submission 13642)
GCGGTCGTTTGCGCCACGGCTTGCAATGACCCCAAGCCGACCGAATCCAGCGGGCCGGCTTCGCCCGAAATCGACCCGACCCTCGTACCCCACCTCGACATCCCGACAGCTCACTACACCCCCCTCGACGATGCCTCGCTGAACCAACGCGCCGGCGAGGCCCTCGGCGATGACGCGCGGTTCGCCTACCTCGACGTATTCGTCGTCGACGGCAAGGCCGCAATTCGAGGAACCGTCGAGCGTCTCGCCCACGCTCGAGCAGCGCGACGGCGGCTCGGTGAGCTACGCGGACTACGTGCGACACACGACTTGACAGAAGTCGCTCCCAAGAAACGCTGGGAGAAGCAGAAGTTGGTCAAGCATCTCGAGGTGGATCTGAAGGACGTCGAAGGCACCGACGACGTCGACGTCGACTACAGCCTGGGTACGCTCAACCTCACGGGTACCGTGCCCAGTCGTCGCGTCGAGGTTGCGGTGCTGGATGCGGCGCGCAACATCGAGGGTATCTCCAAAGTCGTCGACCATGTTCGCATCGAATCGGTCGCGCCCCGCGCCGACCTTGCCATTCGAGGAGACATCGTCGAAGCGCTGGAGAAGGAACCCCAACTTGCCGACTACACACACGTCTCGGTCGTCGTCGAGGATGGTGAGGCTTTCATTAGCGGTAAAGTGTTCGACCTGCGGCGCTACTACGAAGTTCTGGAACACGCCTATGTTGATGGTGTGCATCTGGTGCACCCGCATGGCCTCTTCGTCGACCCCAGCGCATTCTCGGTACCCGAGTCAGGGTCCTGAACGAGAGGCTTTCGCGGGAATGGAACACGACTGGACACCGACGTAGCCCGGCGCAACCCTCTTTGCGTGGCCACGGGGAATGTCCGCCACGAATCCGTTTACACCGCTGGATTCTTCGCCGGCGCACCGGGAGCTTCGCTCTGACGATCGCCGATGCGGACCACGTGGTGGATCCGGAAGCCGCTCGCGACCCTCGCGGGGATGCGGCGCCGTGAAACGGATAGGTCCTGGCCGGGAACGACGTCGTACCGGATCTGCTGGGTGAGCAATTGGACCAATCTATTCAGAACTCGCTGCGTCGCAGCTTCACCCGCGCAGCGGTGATGTGACTCGACATCACCTCCGCCTTGAGGAATCGCGGCATGAGCGAGCGGCTCGTCGGCAAAGCGTTCTGGCTCGAATCGGTTCGGGTGTCTCCACGAGCTCTCGGTGTGATTCGTTCCATAGAGGTCCAACACCACTCGCTGGCCCGCTTTGAAGCGGTAACCGTCGTGTTCAAATTCGGCCTTCACCCGCGCGGCGACGGCGGGGAAGAACGGATAGTGTCGACGGATCTCCTCGACGAACCTGGCCCGCGCCTCGGGCTCCCCGAGACGCCGCAGCAGGTGGGGATGTTCGTGTATGGCATGGGCGGCGAACATCCCGTAGCGCGCGATGGCCACGGTGGGTCGGAGCAGGTTCAAAGCTTCCACCGCAGCCACATCGCCGCGAAGCTGGGCCCCGCCAGGATCTCGGTGAAGCGCTACCTCTCCCAGCGGGTGCTCTTCGGCCCGGGGCAAGCGCCCCCGACGCACATCTGCGATGATGGCGGAGAGCCACCGCTCGCAGCGGCGGCGGGCAGCGATACCCCTGAGATGCTGCCAGCCCACTGACCCCGCGCCTTCGATCATCGACTCGAGATCATCCGCGCGAGCGGCTAGGCTCACGGGGTGAAGCGAGATTCCCATCCAGTCGCAGGCCGCGGCGGTGAGGATCTCACGAAGCTCATTGAAGAGCACGACTTCGGAGGCAACACGCCACCGATTGAGACGTCGCTCAAAATGTTGCTCTACCCGTCGCACGAGCTGCTCCTGCGATTCGGGACGCAGAGCAGTCAGGAACATGTGCTTGCGATGCCGATGGGCAGTCCCGTCCAGCCCCTGCACACCACCCTTGCCGAAGAGCGTGCGCAGCACGTGACGGGGCGCCGCTTTGCTGCGTACAAACTTGCTCGGGTCATAGAAGACTTCGGCCCAGCGAGTCCCCCGCATGAAGATCGTGGGAGAAGTGAGAAATCGAGCCTCGTAGATGTCACTCCCGAGCGCGTCGCACCGACGGCCGACGTAGTCGTAGCCCTCTACGGCCAGGCGGAGGGATGCATCGATGGCGGTGTCTCGTGGAAATTCTCGCATGTCGTTCTTCCCCCGTGCCCCACGAAAGCGAGGCCCTCCTGGGGTCGCGGCCGCTGCAGAATCCGTGCCGCCGCACCGACTCGTGATGGACGACGTTCAGAGCGCGAAATCCATCGACGAACGCGATTGAATCCCGGAGCGACTGAGGCAATATGCCGCATCGTGCGACGTATCAGTAGCGCTCGGGCCACGGTCGGCAGGCCCCGTTCTCGCGGCTTCGCGACCGTGATGACGGTCGCGCTGTGCGCGAGCCTCTGTTGCGGGACGGCACAAGCCGATGAAGACGGACCTAGCCCCATCGTATCCGCTGGACGCGAAGCCCCGGCTGCCGAAGCCTTAGACGTGATCACCTGGGCTCCGCGCTGGCTCGTGGGGGCCCTGGGCAAGTCGGCCGTGGCGACGGCCCGCTTCGTTCACGACGGCCAGCTGGTGCCCCGCTACGAGTCGCAACTGGCGCCTTCGCAAGACGTGCGTGTCCTCGCCTTCCCTACCCTCTTGGCCTCGACCGAGCGTTTGCTGTCTGGGGGGGCGCGCCTCATCGTGAACAGCCCCCAGGCCGACATCTCAGCCCGCATCGGGTTCGGAGGCCTTCACGACTGGGAGGCGGGGACCGAGGTGCGGCTCCCCATCTTGCGCGACGTCGTGCCGGTGGTCTTCGGTCTGTCGCTCACGGCGGCCAACGGGACCGACCTAGAGTATCTCGGCGTCGGTCAGCAGCCGGCCGACGACCCCCGCAATGCCTATGCGCCGGGACGAGAAGGTGAGACAGCGCTTTACGACCAACACCGTCGTAGGGTCGTCGCCTCCGTCGGTTCGCGCTTCCTCGACGACTTCCAGGTCCTCGTGTCGACTTCGCTCGACCACCGTGAGGTCACCGCGTCCAATCTCGACGAGGTGTACCGCGGTAGCACGGTACCTCGCCCCTCCAGTCGAGACTGGCAGGCCTATCACGAGTTGACCCTCCGCCACGACTCGCGCCCCTTCCTGGCTCCCCCCAACCCCGGGTGGCTTGCCGAGGTATTCGGAGGAGTGGCCCACGAGGTCGCGGGCGAGACGGCGCCTCTCGTACGTACCGGAGGCACCTTGGCGCTCTTTCTGCCCCTCGCATACGACACGAACATCCTGTCGCCACGCCTCGTGATCGAAAACGTTCTTCCCCTCAGCAGCATGCCACTGAGCTTTGCGGAATTGTCGCGACCCTTCGCCCACCGTGGCGAAGACCGACGACGTGACCGCAGCTCCTGGGTATTGGGTCTAGACTACACGTGGCCCCTGGCTTCGTTCATGAGCGGAAGGCTCTTCGTCGACACCGCCGCCGTGGCCCCGGGCCTGACGGAGGCCTTTCGTCACCGCCCGAGCTTCGCAGGCGGTCTCGGCATCGACCTCTACAGCAGCGGCTATGGCATCGGACAGATATCTGCGGGATGGAGCACCGACGGCCCCATTGCGAGTCTCCGAATCGGAGACCCCTCCCCATGGGGGGATCGACAGAGGCGCGAATGAAACCTCTCCAGGCATACCTCGGCCTTGCGCTCACTTTAACCCCCACGCTCGCCTGTACCATCGAACCGCCGCGTTACGGCGGCGGTCCCATCTGCCGGAAGATCGAAGACCGACGAGCATCGCCCCGCCCTCCCAAACGGCGCAACTTGGGGGCGCTATTCTCGGCAGAAGCATTCGTCAACGACCACCTCGTGGAGGACCTCAGGGCTACGCCTGCACCGAGGGCCCGCGACGTGAATCGCTTCGACGACGTCTTCGTCTCGAGCTGGTATCGGGGACCACGAAGGTCTACCAGGCCTCCGGCGCCCGACAGTTGGCGACCCTCTACTGAAGAGTCGCGCTTCGACATCGAGAGTGCGCACGTGGTCGAAGCCGGTAGACGCCGTTTCGACCTCATCGTCGACGATGAATGGGGATGGAGAACGGCCGCCGCCATGGTGTCGGTGAGCATGGCCGAGCAGCTCGGCTTCTGGGTGCCGCCCACCTATCTCGTACACGCTGGTGACCTCCGCATCGTCCTCGTGGAACGCCAGGGCGACGTCGGCGCCACGCCCGCGGTGGGCACCCGCGACGGCGACCCGAACGATGTCATCGACCACGGCGACCGCCGCATCTTACGGGTCCACGGCCTCTACGCATGGTTCGTCGGGTCGACTTCCTACGGCGAGCACAATCTGCGAGACCGCTATCTGGGGGAAAACCCGACCGGGCATCTCGTGCACGAGGTCTTGCCCCTTCCCGACGCGCTGGGACTCGGCGAGTACTTGCGGCGGCTCGAACCCGATGAGACCGACGCCAACTTCGGCGAACGTCTCATCACGTTCGGCTTCGCGACGCGTGCGGAGGCAGCGGCTCCGCCCCGCGATAGAGCCCATCGACTCGAGCTGCTCTTCCGAAAGCAAATGGGCGACCTCGGCCCCGACCACCCACCGGGCGAGCGGCTACGCCGCGACGACGCCTATTGGTTCGCCCGTCGCCTCATGGCCACTTCCATCCGACGCGCCGTCGAGGCGGCCGAGCTCTCGCCGACAAAGGCCAAAGACCTGGAGGCCGTCCTGACCGCACGGAGGAAGAGCATGGTCGAGCGTATCTGTCGCGACGTGTCCCCTCTTCAGCTCAGCCACTTCCATCACGACGAGAAGGGAGGCACCGCCTGGCTCGAAGATATGTGGCTCACGTGGAACTTGCCCAACGTCGAGGGCGGGACCTACGAGGTCACCACGCTCGCCGGTGACGTCGAGGCGCTCAGTTTGGAGTCGTGGCGCGGACGGATTCGACTTCGGTGGCGAGGGCCGGTATCGACCTACTCGGTATTGGCCATCAGGCGTTGTACGGCGTCGCGCTGCGCGCCCCCCGCTCAACTGCATCTCGCCCCCAACGGAAGCTTTCGTGCCTTCATCCACTGAGGTGGATGCTCCGTCACCAAGCTCCCGTCATGACAGCCCCCACCACGAATGCGGCAAACGCAGCGATCGCGACTGCGATGTAGGTCACCCCAGAGCGTCGGGTCAGGATGGCCAGTACGCCGAACAAGACGGCTGGGATGGTCAGAGGGTCGCCAACGACACCTATGACGACCCTCTCCTGCGTCCAGGCTACCAGCTTCGGGACCATTTGCGCGATGGCGAGCTCGATCCCGCAGGGCTCTGCGAGCGAAGCCACGAGCGCGCTCACGCCGTCGACGACTTGGTCGCATTTCAGAATCTCGAGCCCGAACTCGGGCACCAACTCGCGGCCGCGAGTGCCCATCGACACCGTCGAGGGACGGCGCTCGGTAGCGTGGACGGTCTCCCCGTCGCACTGAAGGACAGCCTGACGATGCGCGGCTCGGTCAGGCGCATGGGCTCGCCCACGACGCGCGACGAGCCCTCCGAGAACGACGGACCGGTTACCGCGACGCTGCGCAGGCAGGGGTTCGTGCTCGTCGGGCGCACCACCATGCCGCAGTTTGGTTGGAAGGCCGTCACCGACAGCCCGCTCTTCGGCGCCGCCAGGAGTCCTTGGGATTCCACGCGGACCCCGGGCGGGTCGAGCGGCGGAAACGTTGTGGCCCTGGCCACTGGAGCTGCCGCTCTCGCCATCGGCACGGACTTCGGCGGGTCGGTCCGCATCCCCGCATCCTTCTGTGGTGTGGTTGGGTTCAAGCCCACCCAAGACCGTGCGCCCAAGCGGCCAGGTAGCCATTCCGGCTTCCTGTCTCGCGAAGGCCCCATGGCGCGCTCCGTCCTCGATTGCGCTCACCTCATGGACGTCATCGAGCTCCGCGACGCGACCGACCGCAGCGAGCGCTCGTGGGTCGACACAAGGTCTAGTGCAGGCTCAGGGACTGCAAATGCCGGCGCTGCCCGAACCCGTCGGAACGCAGGTTGGGTTGGAGCTGGTGGCGCAGGGTTGGCCGCATTCGATGGGGCCGCAGCCGGCGTTCGTCCAGGCGGCGAAGGCCTCGAGCGCATGCTCGACGACGGCCTCGTTCAGGCTGTTGATCGGCACGGGGCAGCCGCAGGTGTCGGCCAACTCCCTTCCGGGGTGGCGCTGGATGTTCCACGTGTCGGTGATGATGGTCGCGTCGTCGAGCACCAGGAACGGGAGCTTCTCCCGGGGGCCATCGTTGGGGAACGCCGGGACGCGCTCGACTTCGAGCCCCGCAAGCCGCAGGAGCGCGTCGGCTTTGGTGCCGGAGGGTGAGGCGCAGCGGAGGCCGAAGGCGGGCTTGGCGGTGTGAAGCCGCATCAACCCTGCCCCACGAACTGACCGGCACACACGGTGAGGGCCTGGCCCGTCACGCCGCCTGCGGCTGCGAGAAAGGCGACGGCTCCTCGAGAAGGCTTCGACCTCATGATCCGGAGCACCCGCTCGTGGACCACTCCGCGGCTGCCCTCCTCGTGGTCACGGCCGACCAGCTAGATCGATGGCCGTCGTGCGGTCGGTGAAGGAACGCTTCACCGGGGGGAGGCGCCACGACCGAGGAGGGAGCCTCGAGGACCGGTCAGGGGCGAAGCTGGACCGCTCCTGGAGCGCCGTCGCCGCCGCGCCGCGGATGGGTCGCAGCGCCGAGAACGGCCGGAACAAGCGCGACGACGAACGCAGCGACGGCGAAGACCGCCGCCATCAGGGGAAGATTCGCTTGCTCGAGTGCGGCGCTGAGCGCGATCTCCGATGCTTCCCCCGCGACTTGCTGCGCTGCGCGAGCCAGCTCGAGGTAGCGACCCGCGACGCCCGCGACGCCCGCGATCAGGGCGCCTGCGACCCAGGCGACCATCGCCGTGCGTTTGCGAACGCCGGTCGCAAAGGTCGAGAGGAAGGCGAAGACGGCGATGATCGCCGCTGGCACGAGGGCCTTGGCCATGCCCTGCTCGATGAACGACATGGGGGCGCCTGCTGCGAGGCCTCCGATGACGGCGAGGGCGAAAGACATCATTCGTTTGGGCGGAGCTTGCTTCATGGTCTGTTCTTCCGTTCTGCGTATGGACGAGGCAGTTGGTGCCACGCTCTCGGCGATGTCCTACGCCAACCGGTTCGTGGTCTGCCCGACGACGTCGAATGCCGCCATACGGTGTACGGCTTGGCTACATCCTGGCCGGTCGTGTCGATCGAGCTCGTCGTGCGCGTCGAGGCCGACGGCGGCCGCCCCCCAAGGCTCTCGACGGCGGCTCGCCTACGACTTCTCGTCAGGCCGTCCGGCGACGGCCGAGGCGGCGGACCAGGGCCCGCAGCGCCAGCGCGACCAGGCCGAGGGGCAGCGCCCAGGGCACGAGCGCGACCGCGACGAGCACCGCAGTGCGACCGAAGGTTGCGAGAGCCTCCCACGACCCACCGAGGGTGGCCTCGACACGCTCGCCGAAGCTCTGGGGCGGGTCGGCGGCGTAGACCCGGCGGGTCACCAGCTGGAGCTCGATGGTGCTCATCGCCACCCGCTCGTTCCAGGAACGGATCCTCGCCTCGTAGCGCTCGATCTCGCCGCGGACCCGGGCGAGCTCACGCTCGACCTCGAGCAGATCCTTCACCCCGGAGGTCTTGGTCGCGAGCAGCTCCTGGAGGCGACGCTCGAGACGGCGGGCATTGTTCAGCCGGGCGCTGGTGTCGACGTAGGCGTCGGTCACGTCCTGTGCGCTGAGCTGCTCGTGCAGCACCTTGCCCTCCCCGGAGGCCTCATTGAGGAAGGTCGCCAGCTTGTCACTCGGCACGCGAAGGGTGAGGGTCGCGCGGGAGACCTCGCCGTCGTTGTGATCGATCCGGGCATCGGCGACGAAGCCTCCGTATGACGCGAGCAGGGTGTCGAGCCGCTTGCGGGTAGCCCCGTAGTCCCCCACCTCCACGTGGAGCTGAGCCGTCTGGATGAGCTTGCGGCCGACATGGCTCGGCTTGGCCGAGTCCTCGTCCTTGCTCTGCACCGAGGAGGCAGCCAGCTTGCCGTCGTCGCTCTTGGCCCGGCTTCTGGTCGCCGCTGGGGCGTCCATCGGCGCGGCTTGTTCGGCCTGGGCGCAGGCCCCAGCAAGGCAGGACAGGAGCAGTGCGACCAGGAGCTTCGTCCACTTCGACATCATCATGTTCAGTTAAACGAGATGCCGAGCCTGCCCTTCGTCATGGGATCATCACGACCGCGCCCAAAGCATGGAGGTCCCGTCACGAAGACGAACGCTCGGGGTCAAAGGCCGCGAAAGGCCTCGGGACGGAGGGGGATCTCGCCCCGGAGAGCCGCATCGATGGCCCCGACGATGACCTCCCGGTCGCGGGGGATGCGGCCCGCGAGGGGAAGGTAGTTGGAGGCGTGGTTGGTGCGGAAGACGGCGTCGGTGGGACGCGCGTGATCGACCATCGTGCGCAGCTCGGCCAAGAGCCCCTCGATCTCGGGGACCTCGAACCGCCCCTTGGTGCGCAGCTTGGCCAGGGGCGTGCCCGGCACCACGGTCACCGTCAAGGCGGCAAAGAACTGCGGGTCCATCTCGGTGACGAGCTCGGCCGTCGCCTCGGCGTGGGCCTCACTCCGTTCCATGGCGATGCCGAGGAGCGCGATGACGCTGAGCGACATGCCGGCGGCACGCGCCTTCTTCGCGGCCTCGACGTGCCCGGCGAAGGTGTCGCCCTTGGCGATGCGCTTCAGAGTCTCGTCGTCCCCCGACTCGGGACCGATGTAGAATTGCTTCAGCCCCAGGCCGTGCAGCTCGTCGAGCTCGGCCTCGGTCTTGGCCGCAACGTTGCGCGCCATCGCGTAGCAGGAGACGCGCCGAAGGCGCGGAAAGGACTCCCGGGCCCGCTCGAGAATGGGCCGCCAGTGGTCCATCGGCATGCCCAAGGCGTCGCCGTCGGCGACGAAGAGCTTTTCGACCCCGTCGCCCACCTCCGCTGCGGCCGCGTCGAGGTCCTCCAGGCACTCGGCCACCGGCCGCTCCCGGTAGGACTTGTCGCGGTACATGTCGCAGTAGGTGCAGTGATTCCAGCTGCACCCGATGGTGGCCTGCAGGATGAGCGCGTCGGCCTCGGAGGGGGGCCGGTACAGACGACCTTCGTAGCGCATGGCGAACGCCTGTCACGTCGCGGGCGAGACGGCAACGGCGTCGCCGCAACCCTCATCACACCAGAGGCTCTCCAGCCCCTCTCGAGCCGCGGTAAAATCACCGCGCGCGAGGGCGTGGAAGGTGTGCGCAGCGAGCGGATGCGCCGTATCGCGTGCCACCTCCGCCAGGCTCGGGGCCGCGAGGATGAGCCCCTCCTCGAGCGTCACCCACGCCACCAAGGCCCGTTGCAGGGGTGTCGTGGGCGCCGCGAGCACCATCCCCCACAGCTCGGGCAAACTCACCCCCGCGCGACGGTGTGTGCCCATCGCGAGGGCACGGCGATGAGCGTCGAACCAGTCCTCGAACGTGTCTCCGGCCGCATGCACCTCGGCCACCGCCGTGGGAACGAGCTGTGCCCCGTACGCCCGTCGGGCGCGCTCGACGGCTGTGACCATGGCCTCGGGCGTGTTGCCGGCCGCGGCGTAGAGGGTGCCGAAGACGAAGGCCTCGGGACGGTGCTCGTGGAACCGCAGTCGCACCACGCCGGGGCCCGCGGTCCAGAGGCGCTGCTCGTGGCGCACCTCGACGAGGTCGTCGTAGGGCACGAAGGTCTCGAGGCGAAAGAACGCAGAGCGGACGAGCACCCCGTCGCGCCCCACGACGACTTCGCGATGACGCTGCGCGAGCCAGGCACCAATCGCCACGACGAAGGCCACCACCGCGATCCGGTCCCCCAAAGAAAAGTCGAGGAGGATGGTCCCCATCGGCACGGCATAGACGCTCAGCAGCATCAGGAGAGGCAGCCGTTCGAGATGCTCCGCCAGGCCGGAAGCCACGAAGGTGTGCCGGGGGCGCATGCTTCAAAGCTATCAGACGACGGCGCTTCCGTCTCGGGATCGGCCCTCGGTGTGGCGTTCAGCCTCACGGTGGCGTCCTCGCCTCGCTCCGCGGGCCGCGGGCGCCCCCCTGCGGCCCGACGTCGTCGACCTGGCCCCGTGGCACTGGCTTTGCAGCCCATGGGCGTCATGAATATCGCTCAAAAACTCACGACCCGACTCTGGGACGAGCTCGACGACAGCCCGCTGGTGATGATCGGCATCCCGAACCAGCCGCAGGCCAGCGAGCCCATGACCGTCTTCTTCGACCGCGAGCTCGCGGACCAGCTCTTCATCTACCTCGCCGAGGACAACCGGCTCTGCGAGGGCCTCGACGCGGGACACGACGAGGTGGCTATCCAGTTCGCCGCCAAGGACCACCGCTTCTTCGCCAGCCTCTCCGCGAAGATCGAGCGTGTCGACGACGACAGTTACCTCGACCGCTTCTGGAGCGACGAAGTCGGAAGCTGGTTCGACGGCCGCCACGACCCCAAGCTCACGATGATTCGCTGCCGCCTCGAGAACGCGGAGATGTGGACTTCGGATCCCTCGGTCAAGGGCAAGTTCGAACGCATGCTCGGGGGGCGAGCGCAGCCGGTCGAGACCCACCGCGCGGCCGTGGCCCTCGCCTGAGGGCCTCGATGAAAGGATCCGCGGGCGTCAGGGCAGGCCGAAGATGGATCGGCTGAGCAGCCCCAACCCCAAGCTGAGGCCGTTGGCGAGAAACGACCATCCGAGCGCCCACGGGACCTTCCACCGCCACAACAGCAGCGCCTCCACCACCACCGCAAAGGTCTCGGCCGCCACCACCATCCACACCCAGGGCAACGGCAAGTAGGGGAAGGCGAACCAGACGAAAGGGTGGGTGACGAGGCTGGGCACCAGGGCCGCGAGCCAGGGATGAGCGAAGCGTTCACCCTCCGCCCATCGCAGAGCCCAGCGATACACCCCCACCTCTACCGCTTCGGTGAAGACGAAGGCGAGCGCCCACCGGGCGACGTACCAGCCCATGGGGACCGGTCAGCGCCGACGGCGCAGCGCCGCGAAGAGCGCGAGCCCGATCCAGGCGAAGGTGTCGCCCTTCTCGCGGCCCGCCATCGAGCATCCGTCGTCGTCGGGCTCTACGACGTCGTTCCCCTCGTCGGTCGTGCCGCCGCTCGTGGTCGAGGGAGACGCGCCCTCCTCGCACGTGAGGAAGCTTCTGCCGCTCACCTCGACGCAGGCCCCGCTCTCGCCTCCAATCGTGACGCACGCGGTTCCAGCATCCAGGCCCATGCAGGGGTCGTTGGGCATGTCGGCGAGCGCCGGGGTGGAGGTCGAGAGGACGGCGAAGGCCACGAGCCATATAGGGCGGTTCATCACGGTCATGGTACCTCGGTCAGGGGGACGCCCCTAGCGGCAATGCAGTTCGGATAACGGGCGGCGAGCGCAGGAGGAAACCGGCCCGAGCCATGCTCGGGTCCTACCTCGTTGTGGGGTCTGCAATCGCCTGGCATCGCGCCGCCCCGGCGCCGTCGAGCCCGTGGGCTTCTCGCGCTCGCGCTCGCGCTCGGTCTCGAACCCGGAACCTCGAACCCGGAATCTCGTCGCCCTCGGGCTCGGTGTGAGGACGTTCGGCTTCTGCAGGGCTCGAGGGTCCCGAGTGGAGACGTTGGTGAGGTGGAGACCGAGTCTGCGGCGCTTGAACGTGCCTCTTCGGTACGTTCAGCCCCTGGAGACGTTCGTCGTCCGGGGCTTCGCGGGGTCGACGCGCGAGATACTCGCGACGCTGCGGGTTCCGCGGTGACGACAGGCGCGGGGATGACTCTGCGAATCCGCGGAGAACGAGAACGCCCACGAGGTCGAGAACGAGAACGCTCCCCTACCCGAACGGCATTACCCCTAGCTGGGTTTGGCGGCCGCCAGGCGACCGCCGGCGGCCCGCCACCTCCGAGCACGGCAAGTGTGCGAGAAGTCACGCGGCACGCCGACTGCAATGCCGTGCGCCATGCACGACCATCCCTACTCGTTCGATCCCTTGTCCCTTTGGCTGGCCCAGGTCCTGACCGAGGCGCGCGCCTTCACGCGCGAGGCTCACGGTGAGGCCGACGACCATCGCCGTCTCGCCATGGGCTTCATGCTCGGCGCCGCCGACGTCGCCGCACGGCGGTGGGCGCAGCTCGTGCCTCAGCCGCGCGCGCCCAGCTGGGCCCACTTCGACGTCGCCATTTGGCTCGACGAGCAAAGACGTGAGCCGGGTTGGGGCCCCGACCACCAGGCCGTGGCGGTGGCGAGCATGCTCGGACTCTTCACATTCCTGCACCGACGAGGAAAGCTCGACGCCGAGGTGGCGGCGGCGCACCTCGCCCGCCTCGAGCACCACGTCAACGAGCCCCTACGCCGTCTAGGCTACCGTCCTCGCTACCGGGCCTTGCCCGGCACGGTGCCGCCCTGACGACCGTCGACGCGTCACTCTTCAGGAGGAGGGGGAGCTGCACCGTAGAGCGGAGCGGCGCCTCCGCCCTGACCCATGCCCCCCTGACCCACACCGCCGGCCCCGCCCTGACCGGCGCCGCCGTCACCGCCTCGTCCGTCACCGCCCTGGCCTCGTCCCCCTTGGCCCATCCCGCCTTGACCGCCACTCGTGGTGGTCCCACTTCCGCTGCCACTGCTCGTAGGGCCGCCAGTACTACTGCTGCTACCGGCCGTGATCACCGTGTCGCCGCCGCAGCCCACCACGGCGACCGAAGCGCCGAAAACCAAGGCGGCCGTTCGCGACAGTCGTTGCGTGGGTTGTGGCCGCGCTGGTGCTTCGACCAACGCATGGTCACAGAAGGGACAGGCCGTCTCGGAGGCGCGCACGTGCCGCGCGCAGGCTGAGCAAGGAATCAAAGGTCGCATCACACACTCTCCTGGGCTCGTACCTAGAGCCAATGGGCGTCTTCAATTACCACGCGCCGAGCGCGCTCGAGCTCGGCGGCGGGCCAGTCCTCGTCCCACGCGCGGAAGCGGCCGTGATCGAAGGGCTCGCCTGGCGCCGGGGTCTCGACGGCCAGGCGCTCCCGCTTCCCCTGCTGCAGCTTCTCGAGCGCACGGTGGTGACAGTAGGGGTTGTTGCCGGGGCGACCGAAGAGCACGTGGCTCGTCCACGAGCACCCCGCTCGGCAGACGTCGGCGTAGTAGCAATCACGGCAATCGCCCCAGAGATCGTTCACGGTACGATCGCGGGTGAACCGCAGGGCCTGAGTCTGCTCCCACAGCGTCTGCAGGGAGTGGTCCCGCAGGTTGCCCCCCACGTAGTCGCTGCTCGGCAACGAGGGACAGCCCTTGATGTCGCCATTGGCCTCGATCCCGAGCGTGGTCCGTCCCGCGCCACAGGAAGCCATGTGCCCCTGGGGCAGCTGGCCCCGTAGCATCGCCTCGTAGGGCCCGAAGTAGCCCACGTTGTTGCCGGGCCAGATGCGCACCCCGTGCTCGTCCGCATGCACCTTGCAGCGAGCGAGCATCGGCATGACCTCCAGCATTTGATAAGGCTGCAACAAGAGGTCGGGCTCGTCGGCCGCGCGCCCCATGGCCACGGTGAGCTGGACCTGCCAGCTGTGCACCCCGGCCGCCACCACCTCGCGGAAGAGGGCTTCGATCTCGCGCAGGCTCTTGGCCCCGATCTGGCTGTTCACCGCGACCGGAATCCCCGCCGCGCGAAAGTGCTGCAGGGCGGCGAAGGCGGCGTCGTAGCTGCCCTTCACGCCACGGAGGGCGTCGTGGGTGTCGCGGAGGCCGTCGATGGATACCGACACACTCCGCAGCCCGGCCTCTTTGGACGCGCGGGCGAGCTCGGCCGTGACCCCTCGCCCGCCGGTGGTCATGGTGCACTGCATGCCGCGCTCGCCGATGCGTCGAACGATGTCGACCCAGTCGTCCCGTAGGTAGGCTTCGCCGCCGATGACGGTGACCTCTTTCACCCCGAGGTCGGCCATCTGATCCACCAGCTCGAGCGCCTCGGCGGACGTCAGCTCATCGGGCCTCGCCTTGCCCGCCCGCGAGCCGCAGTGGCGACAGGCGAGGTCGCACTTCAGCGTGAGCTCCCACACCGCGTAGATGGGCCGCCACCGCCGGTCGACCTCTCGCGCGGGCCCGGCGAGCGGCAAGTGCCGACGCGCCGGCTTGGCGAGGGGCGCTACCGGCAATCGCCGGGTTCTGGGCGATGAGGTCATGGTGGCCGAATGAGCAAGAGCGATGCCGACAGGCTAGCGGGCACGATGGGGCGCCGTCGATGACCATGTTTCGAGACCTTGGATCGACGCGGAGCGAATCGACGCGGGAGGCTCCGTGCGCCGTCCCCGACACGGCCGTCAGGGGGTGTTCGGTGAAGCACGCCCTGACCCCGACCGCCACAACCGGTCGACGAGCTCCAGCAGCCCCTCTCACGCCCATGGCTTGGCCACCACGGCGCTAACGAGTCCGCGTTCGAGCTGCTCTCTCACCGCTGGCGTGTGGGCGTGGGCCGTGACGAAGACGTAAACCACCTGCGGCGCCACTGCTCGCGCCCGCGCGACGAAGGCTACCCCGTCGATTCCGGGCATCGCGTAGTCCACCAGTGCCACGTCGGCGGTACCGGCCTGCACCGCTCGAGCGCCTCCTCCACCTCGGACGTGATACCTCGACGTGGCCATCATCGCCCGTAGCCTCGATCGCATTGGCGATGAGGTTGTGTAGGACATCGCGAGCTTCTGAAACCGG
>JGI12048J13642_10427488_pt1 | contig 14777 bp, 14 predicted proteins | sample ElkSlonscriptome_16_FD_13642 | JGI IMG/M metagenome (IMG submission 13642)
GAAAAAGTTTATGAAAACTTTAAGTCTTGCTTTATAAGCAAAACTTATAGGTAAGAGTGGCTAGAAGGCAGAAGGGAAAGAGCAAGGTTGCAAGGAATAAGAATATAAGGGTTATTTCGGCGGACACGATATTATATTAGAGGATATCTAATTCGACACATTCTCCTGATCCCAGCGACTGTATCAGAACTATCAATCCAAAAATCATAAGAAAATTTTATACACCTTAAGGAGTAAGCCTATAGACTTACTTCATACAAGCTTTATAAAGCCCTAGTGAAAGAAGGTAGAAATACTTAGGGCTTGCTGAATAAGTATTGGGGAGATGGGTGAGGGGGTGAGAGGGTGAGGGGGTGATGGGGAAGCAGAGGGAGCTGGGGGAGCAGAGGGAGCCATGTAGAGACGTAGCATGCTACGTCTGGGAGCTGGGGAAGATGATAAAAATAGTAGTGTGAGCGTCTCGCTCGCTCTTGTTTGTGTCCACCTACTTAGGGCTTGCTGCACAACCCTCTAACCCTTATCTATCAAGAGTTAGAGGAGGTTTAAAGCCGACTATTAAGTGCAATCCATTCCTTCTGGATGGCTGAAAAGCTTGCACTTATAGCCAGACGAACAGCACTACTGTTTTCCTCATCACCCCCTCACCCCCTCACCCCCTCACCCTCTCACCCTCTGCCTTTGTGTCGATCGCGCATCCATTGAATATATACAACCGATGGGCAGCGCGATCGCAATGGCAATAATAATATGAATCTGGACGTTCAAACCATTGTAGGTGGTACATTTCACCACACCTGCACTGGGACAAATCGGTGTTTCGGTGTTGGTTTGATTCTGGAGAAAGGTTTGGATAGGTTGGGAATCGACTTGGGAGGATATCCCACTCACCGCTAATCCGGTTCTTGGGCAAGATTCTGTGTCTTGGTGTCAAAGTTGGTGAGATTGGTTTCCATCGCCGTCTGGTGGGCGCGTAAGTCACGCAAGCATCGGGCGTAGTCGAGGGCGGTGTGGGGGGTTTGGTTGAGGAGGTTTTTTAGGGCGTCGAGGCGGGTTTGTTTGTCGGTGGTGAGGCTGGGTAAGGTTTGGATTTGTTGTTCTAACTGGCTGTAGAGGTGTCGCGCTTCGGGGTAGCGTTGGCGGGATTGGTGATAGATGTAGCGCAGTTTGTGAGTGGAACAAAGGAGTTGCAGTAGTTCATCGTAGGCTTTTCCCAACAGTTCAATGGTGGGAGATTGGCTGGTGTTGAATGAGATGAGGATATGACAGTGAGTGGCGGGGTTATCGGGTTGGCTTGAGCCCAATAATTTGTTAAGTCTTCTAGCTGTAGGTGTGATCGTCACGGGTATTAAATTTAAAAAACAAGTCAGCAGTCGTAATGGTTTCGTTGCGAAAAATAAACGATTTAAATCCTAGTCCTAGCTTCACAGTTTTTTGATGAATTAATCGGTTGAGGCATAAAATCACCGTATAACTCGATATGAAGCCATTTTAACTAAGAGTTTGGCTGAGTTTGTCCGGAAGATCTCAATGCTGCAATAATCTGAATATTAGCCTTGGGAAACGGAAACTGGTCAATTTCCTCTAGGGTTACCCAACGGATTTCATCACATTCCAGGGCTTGGGGGACACCTGACAAATGACGACAGTGATGGACAATCAAGGTCACCCGAAAATGACTATAGGCATGATCAACCGTGATTACGCGATCGCCTACTTCGATCTCAATTCCCAATTCTTCCCGAATTTCCCGCTTAATACAGTCTGCCACCGTTTCATCTGGCTCAATTTTGCCGCCAGGAAACTCCCATAATCCACCCAATAACCCCTGTGCAGGGCGGCGGTCAATTAAAATTTGTCCTTGATTGTTCCAAATCACGGCAACACCAATGATTTTGTGAGGTAAGGGGGTAGAGGCTTCACGCATGGGTAACTTAGATGCAATACCTAGATTGTACGCCTGACAGTAACCCTGCCAAGGACAATGGCAACAATCGGGGTTTTTGGGAGTACAGATAGTTGCCCCTAAATCCATTAACGCCTGATTAAACGTGCCAGGATGTTCTGGATCAAGCAACGTTTCCGAAAGTAGCCAAAGCTGTTTCGTTGCTTTAGCAGGTGGTACTGATAAAGCTACCAATCGTGCCAGAATTCGTTTCACATTCCCATCTAAAATTGGCACAGGTTGATTAAAAGCGGCGCTGAGAATTCCACCCGCCGTGGTTCGACCAATTCCTGGTAATGCTAAAACGTCACTCAGTTGATCTGGAAAAATTCCCCCGTAGTCCTGGATTATTTTTTGAGCGGCTTTGTGGAGATTTCTGGCTCTACTGTAATACCCTAATCCCTGCCAAACCAGAAGCACCTGTTGTAAATCCGCTGTCGCTAGCGCTTCGATGGTGGGAAATTCAGCCAACCAACGGTGATAATAAGGGATAACCGTTTTCACCTGGGTTTGCTGCAACATAATTTCCGAAATCCAGATCGGATAGGGATCGGTGCTACCTCGCCAAGGCAAGTCTCGACAGGCGTTGGCATACCAGGTTAAGAGAGTTTGTCGCTGGTTTTCTACAGATGAAATCGGCAGCCCAGCGAATGAGTCTGCCGATTTTCGATTTCGTCCCAATTATCCTAATTTCGTGTAGATGACTTTCTTTTCTTCTGCCTTCTTACTCTAGCCAGCATCTGCGCCGGAGGAATCGGTCTTTTGCAACGATTTTTCAAATGTCATGCGTTGTTCAGCTTTGCGTAGGAAATAACCACTGACCATTGCTGAGGCTAACAAACGTCCTAGATTCTCGCGGTTAGTATTAATAGTGACATCAAAATGGTCTGGAGGAATATTACCCAACAATCCCATCACATTACGTTCCATGACCTGAAACACATCAGCAGAGGTGGGTTTGGATAAATGGGAAACGGTTTCTGGACTCAACGATTGTACGTACTCCCACAAAAGATTATTGTCTCCATCGCCTTCAAAAAATTCTGGGACGCGATCAGATTTGTTTTTCACCGTTTACCTCCGAGCAACAGGTCTCTATCTCTAACTTAACAAGGGATAATTGATAATCAGGTAGGTGGAACCGAACCCATAATATCGGGTTGTCTCATAAGACCAATGACATAAGACCAATGATATAAGACCAACTAACTCACTGCAATATATTCGCGCATATCGGCTTGGCGCTTGCGAAGCTTAGACAGCGCTTCCCGTTCAATTTGGCGGACTCGTTCCCGGCTGATTTTGAGTTGATCTCCAATCTTGGCGAGTGTCATAGGTTGACCATCAACTAGACCAAAGCGTAGCATTAGCACTTCACGTTGCTGTTCGGTTAAATCCGCCATTAACTTCTCCAGATCGACTTGCATGGCTGAATAGGTAGCAAAATCTTCTGGCGAGGGTCCGCTATCTTCGAGCAGTTCTCCTAATTCCGTATCTTGATTATCGCCAACTCGTAGATCTAACGACAGAGGTTGACGGGCTTTTTCCAGGTAGTCCCGGACTTGTTTGGGTGTCAGGTCTAATTCTGTCGCCAACTCTGAGATTGTAGCGCCACGCCCTAGCTCCTGGGAAAGGTAGCGCTGGGCTTTTTTGATTTTGTTCAGCTTTTCGGTGATGTGGATCGGTAAGCGAATCGTTCGTCCTTTCTCCGCGATCGCACGGGTAATCGCTTGACGAATCCACCAATAGGCGTAGGTGGAAAAACGATACCCTTTAGTCGGGTCAAATTTTTCTACGCCCCGTTGCATGCCAATCGTACCTTCCTGAATTAAGTCCAGCAAGTCTACATTGCGCTTGATATATTTCTTGGCGACGGAAACCACCAGACGTAAATTGGCTTCCACCATCTTGCGCTTAGCCGTTTGACCCGCCCTGATGCACGATTGTAACTCGGCTTCCGATAGGGACGAGGCTTTTGCCCACTCGCACAGCGTTGGTTCGTAACCTAATTGTTCAAACAGCGACTCTTTGGTTTGCTCTAAGGCACTTAAACGCTGGACTTGTTTTCCATACAATATCTCTTGCTCGTGGGTCAACAGGGGTACACGACCAATTTCTTGGAGGTAAGTGCGGACAAGGTCTGTAGAGGTCTGAGCAGTTTTCATAGCGATCGCTATATCTATATTATGAGTGGAGTTCAAGCAACTAAGCTCCTGTTCAGGAGGGTTCACCTCAGGCTGGGGTGAACGATTCTCTATGAGAGAAATGTTAAGTTTTATTTCAATAGGGGGAAATAGATTGATTAGAAAACTCGAAATGTGTATGACTGGGTGAGTTACAAGCCCCCATTCCTAACCCAGATTTAGAATTGGCTATCTATCCGATTTGTTTTTGCCTCTGCTTATTGCATACGTTATATCTGACACTAGCTAACACTTCGTTAAATATTGTAACATATCTTAATCAAAAGCCGTCCATCTAGAGCTGGGGGAGATGAGGGAGATGAGGGAGCTGGGGGAGCTGGGGGAGATGGGGAAGTTGGGGAAGTTGGGAGTTAACTCAAAACTATACCTTACCCTGTTCCCTGTTCTCTGTTCCCTGACAAATGACGAAGGACAAATGACGAAGGACAAATGACGAAGGACAAATGACTCAAACCCTCTGGATTGCCCGACACGGAAATCGCCTCGACTTTGTTAACCCTGACTGGTTTAACACAGCAGAACGTCCTTATGATCCCCCGTTATCAGACGATGGCGTTGGTCAAGCGCGGGAGTTAGGTCAACGATTACGCGGGGAGAGGATTAAGCATATTTTCGCCTCACCGTTTTTGCGAACGGTACAAACAGCGAACCAAATTGCTCAGATTTTGGACTTACCCATTAAGATGGAGGCGGGTTTGAGTGAATGGCTGAATCCGGAATGGATGAGAACAGAGCCAGAACGACTGTCTGTTGAAGAATTACAACAGCGTTTTCCCCGTATTGATTCGGGTTATACCTCCCGCGTCATCCCTCAGTATCCAGAAACAAATGAGAAAGTGCTAGAACGCACCGCTCAAACAGCTCGCCTGCTGACCACAGAATTCGGAGACGATATCTTATTAGTGGGTCATGGTGCTTCAGTCGTCGGTGCAACCTGGGGATTAATTCCAGGTCAACCCGAAGTGAACGCCGCTTTATGCTGTTTGGTCAAACTCGTGCGTCATCAGGAAAAATGGGTGATGGAACTCAACGGGGATACCTCTCACCTCAGTCAAACTGAGAAGGTAATTCGATTTCACTAACGTTAAGATTTTATGACATTAATACTGGCAGGAGATATCGGCGGGACGAAAACGATTTTGCGACTGGTGGAGGATTCAGACTCGGAATCGTTATCGGTTCTCCATGAAGCCCGTTATCATAGCCGTGATTTCCCTGACTTAGTACCGATTGTCCAGACATTTGTATCGGAAGCGGGACAAAAGCTACAACGGAAACTGAGCATTGACAAAGCCTGTTTTGCGATCGCAGGTCCTGTGGTCAACGATACCTCTAACTTGACCAATTTAGCCTGGGTGTTGGACGCTAGACGGTTAGAGGAAGAACTCGCGATCGCTAAAATCACTCTGCTCAATGATTTTGCGGCGGTTGGCTACGGGATTCTCGGTTTAGAAGCGGATGATTTATGTACGCTACAACAGGTTACGCCCCAATCGGATGCGCCAATTGCGGTCATTGGTGCAGGTACAGGGTTAGGACAAGGATTTCTGATTCAGAACCAGGACAGGTATCAGGTTTTCGCGTCCGAAGGCGGACATGCGGATTTTGCCCCCCGCACTGAACTGGAGTTCCAACTTTTACAATATTTACGCGAGAAGTACGATATTCAGCGCATTTCCGCCGAACGAGTGGTTTCCGGTCAAGGAATTGTCGCCGTTTACCAGTTTTTGCGCGATCGCGAATTTGCCCACGAATCTCCAGATATTGCCCAAGTTGTTAGAACCTGGGAACGGGAAATGGGACGCAGTGAGAAAAGCGTTGATCCGGCGGCGGAGATTTCTAAAGCAGCACTGCAAAAGAGTGACTATCTCAGTGAACAGACCTTAAAAATGTTTGTGGAAGCCTATGGTGCCGAAGCCGGGAATCTAGCACTCAAACTCTTACCCTACGGGGGGTTATATATTGCTGGCGGGATTGCGGCTAAGATTTTGCCCTTGATGCAGGATGGTAGTTTCTTGCGAACCTTCACGGAAAAAGGTCGGGTTAGTCCCCTGCTGGAAAAGGTTCCGGTTCATATTGTGATGAATCCCCAGGTTGGGCTAATTGGTGCAGCAATATGCGCCTCTCGATTGTAAGTTGCTCAAAACGTTTTCGGTTGGGGAGCATGTCACCTTTTTAGGTTGGGTTCTTGGAATAATAGAGTTAAACTATTGTCAATTCCTTGACTCAGGTTAAAATCTAGGTCTGATCATCAAACAAGCTGTTATTCCAGAAAACAGACGTTTGATGATTAGTGTTTCACCTGAGAAAACAGGATAAATTGTACTTACAGTAGGCTTTAGGATAGCGACAGAAATAATCATGAATCAGCGCGGTGTAACGATATGGTTCACGGGTCTAAGTGGTGCGGGTAAAACCACCATTACCCAAGCATTAGCCAAAACCTTGCAAGACAAGGAGTGTAAGCTAGAAGTTTTAGACGGCGACATTGTTCGTCAGAATCTCACCAAAGGCTTGGGCTTTAGCAAAGAAGACCGCGACGAGAATATCCGTCGCATTGGTTTTGTGTCTCACCTACTAACCCGTAATGGTGTAATCGTTTTGGTATCGGCTATCTCGCCCTACCGGACAATTCGAGAAGAGGTACGCCAAAAAGTTGGTGATTTTCTAGAAGTTTATGTTAATGCTCCCCTGGCAACCTGTGAAGAACGAGATGTCAAGGGATTATATAAACGCGCCCGCGCTGGAGAAATTCTTGGGTTTACCGGAATTGATGATCCTTACGAACCGCCACTCAACCCAGAAGTGGAATGCCGCACTGATCAGGAGGAGTTATCTGATAGTGTAGCCAAAGTTTTGCAAAAGCTGGAAGAATTGGGTTATTTGCCAAAGCAGCTTGCAACTGAAGGCGCTTAAAGACTCGTTCAAGAAGGTAGACAGCAGACGGCTACTTGTTTAGGGTTTTATTTAGGGGCTGCTGAATAAGTGTTGTGGTGGGGAGAGGGAACAGGCAACAGGCAACAGGCAACAGGCAACAGGTTCATCGCCCTGTCTTCGCCAGATTCTGCATCGCCTCTTCCCAGAAATGCTCTTGATGTAGAACTTCCTTGGAGCCAAAACCTTGCACTTGCTTCAGCTTTAATAGCCTTCTAAACCTTGATGGCTAAGGGTTTCCGGCTTTTACAGCAAATCCGATTTAGTCTCTGGTTAATGGGTGAGTTATTTCTGCCACGCTGCACGATTAGCGTCCCTTTGTAACCCTAGCCGTCAAAAGCAGTAGAGACGTTTCGGCGGAACGTCTCTAAATAGTGCGGCACGTCTCTAAGAAATTAATAAAAATCCTAATATGAAATTAACGATAACTCGGATTTTTTTAGGTGTTGCTGCCCTGTTCGGCCGTCTATAACTCTATCACATTCTGTGCTTATTTGTTATCTTCCATGAACGCAAGCCATCTTGTAAGTTGGCTGAAAAGCCCTATGGTGACAACAACATTCCAACCGCAGGGGATTCGCTGCCCAACTTTTAAAATCAGGGGCTAGTCGAATCATCTTTTGCAAGATTGTATCGTCGATCCACAAAACAAGTGGAAAAGGAAACTGTTTGCGAAACTCTTCACGCACCAGATTAGTTGCACTCAAGACTTGATCAACAGCAACCACCGAATCAAGACCAAAAACAACGACAGCCGGAGGTGGGGGTTCATCCACGGCTGCGCGTAAGGCGGTAAACAGAGTATCCCCAGAGGGAGGCAGGATCACACCCTGAATGGGAAGTGCAGAGAATTCTTGTAACTGGTTTAATACGGATAGTGGTTGGGGTGAAAAGTTGCAGCACACCAAAATCAGGGCAAAATGACCTTGGGACATAATGATTGCTCTGGCAAGCTTTCTCAGGGATTTTCCGTTATTGGCGTTGAAAGCTTGTGCTTCTATATTAGTCATAGGAAGATGCTGACAGTTTTTCCTAATTTGAATGGTTGGATTCTATCTAAGTTTTTCCTCGTAATTATTTGTATTTTTAAATAAAAAATTAATCCAACTTCCTAATTTCTAATAAATCTTAGGGGATAAGTGAGTATGAACCGATAGAGGACAACAAGGTGTCGATCTTCCAATCCGTTCAATTGTAATAAAACTTAACACTTCCATCCAGTGCAGATTTTCTGAGCTAGGGCGGACGTCTCTAGTGCAGCATGGCTCTAAATAGCTGACCAGCTAATCTCCCCAGTTCTCCCGCACCTGGAACCCTCCTGCTCCCTCTTGTTTCCCCGTCTTGTCATCCTGAACCTTTCCACTCATTTAACGCCAAGTTTTGTTAACCTAGCCGATGGAGAGATGGAGATGGGTTCAGCCGTTTAAGGTTCTTTATCCCAAAACCTGCTGGGGCAATCATGAGGAAATGGGGGAGATCGGCTAAGATTCCTGACTTAAAGACAGTATTACTCACAAAATACACCTTAAATGTGAAATTTTTGGGTAAGTCTTGGGAGTACCCCAGCCGGAAAATGTTGAAAAACTTAAAATATTATGCCAATTCGCCATGTCATTGACCGACAATACAAAAATGTTTGTAGCCAAAAATACAAAAAGTTTCGGAGTAACGTTCCAAATCAGTCAGAGTCCCAAAACTCAAAACGACTCTCCCAGTCTTGATCCGACAGCCCATGGCGATAAGTCGCTTTGGCAACCTTTGCCTAACTCAGCGAGTCATTCCTGATCAGGAAGGTGTGTAGCCCGTCAATAGAATAGTGATATCTCTAGATTTGCTCCTTTTATGAAACAGTTGGTCAAAACATTATTTACAGCCTTTGCCAATGGGCTAGTTGCTTTTAGCCGTGCTTGTGGGCATCAGGCTTGGTTAATGTTTCTGTTTATCTTGGGCTTGTGCTTAGCCTTATGGCTGCCAACCCTAGCTTACGCTCAAACGCGGCTGAGTGATATCCAAGAAAATTGGGCGCAATCGTGCATTGAACAGTTAGCACAGCAGCAGATTATTCGTGGTTATCCAGATAACCGTTTTCAACCCAATGCCCCTGTAACTAGGGCTGAGTTTGCTGCTATGCTAGGTAAAGCCTTTCCGGATGCGCCAGAGATACGCACGGGCGGAAAATTTGCCGATGTGCCAACTCAACACTGGGCAAGCCAAGCGATTCGCCAAGCCTATCAAACCGGATTTTTAGCGGGCTATCCGGGCGGACTATTCCAACCCAATCAACCGATCCCCCGTGTGCAAGCCTTAGTCTCTTTAGCCAGTGGGTTGAAGTATGTTCCCCAGCAACCTGCCGTTGAAACCTTGATATCAGCCTTTGAAGATGTTAATGCGATTCCCAATTATTCCCAAGGCGCGATCGCAGCCGCAGTAGAAAACCAGCTTGTAGTTAATTATCCCAGCGTGCAAACCTTTAACCCGAACCAAAATGCGAGTCGGGCTGAAATTGCCGCTTTTTTGTGCCAAGCGACTCAAACCGCTGAGTTGATCCCCTCCCAGTACATTGCCAAAGTCGAGACTCAAGTTCCCAATTTGGCTCAAGCTGAGTTACGTGGGGTGTGGCTGACGAATATTGATAGCCAAGTCTTATTTTCTACTCAAGGCATTACCAACGCCATTCAACGCCTAGATCAACTCAACTTCAACACCGTCTATCCTACCGTTTGGAACTGGGGTTATACCCTCTACCCTAGTCAAGTGGCTGAACGGGAAATTGGGCGGGCGGTAAGGCTAGTGACTCCTTTGGATGAATCCCTTGATCCCAATCAGGGAACCCAAGGACGAGATATGGTCAAGGAAATCATCCAACAAGCTCATCAAAAGGATATGAGGGTGATTCCCTGGTTTGAATTCGGGTTTATGGCACCGGCTGACTCGGAGTTAGCCAAACGTCACCCCGATTGGCTGACGCAAAATCGTCAAGGTGTGAAGATTCAACCAGAAGGAAGTCACGATCGCGTCTGGCTTAATCCCTTTCACCCGGAAGTGCAGCAGTTTATCCAGGATTTAGTGGTTGAGTTAGTCAACAACTATGACATTGATGGGATTCAATTCGACGATCACTTCGGTTTGCCCTCTGAGTTTGGTTATGATCCCTTGACAATTAAGCTCTATCAACAAGAGCATCAAGGTCAATCCCCTCCCCGTGATCCCAACGATCCAGAATGGGTGCGCTGGCGGGCGAACAAGATTACCGACTACTTAACCCAACTTTTCCGAGCGATTAAAGCGCAAAAGTCGGATGTGATTATCTCCCTGTCTCCCAATCCTCAAGATTTTTCTTATGAATTCTTTCTCGCCGATTGGTACACCTGGGAACGCCGGGGTTTAGTCGAAGAGTTGATTGTCCAGATTTATCGCAATGACTTTGATCGGTTTATTGCAGAACTCGAACAGCCGGAAGTCCAGGCGGCGCGGCGTCATATCCCTGTGGGGATCGGGATTTTAGCCGGGTTAAAAAATAAGCCCATTTCGTTATCACAAATTCAAAAGCAAGTGGAAGCTGTGCGTCAACGGGGATTTGCGGGGGTGTCATTCTTTTTCTACGAAACCCTGTGGGACAATGCGCCCGAACCCTCACCTCAACGTCAGGCAGCGTTTCAGGCACTCTTCCCTCTACCTGCGCGATCGCCGGAAATTTCAGCGGATTGGGAAGTCTCTGATTAGCTTGTTTCGCCGGAAGCCCCACACCATACCTGTACTCAGGTTGGTGTAGGAGTATGTCACAAAGGGCTTTAAGTAGGTGGGGACAATTAAAGGCGGGCGGTGGGGATCGTCATTCGTTATACTCGCTATCGCGAGAAGCAAGCTACGTCATTCGTCCTTTGTATACGCTGACGATCCCAAAATCGTGCTAACCTACTTACTAGAATCAACGTTACTGCTTTCTAATTTAACCACGGAACCAGAAGCATCCGTGCGATAGATCCAGCGGTGTTGCCCCTTGGCAACAGCCACTTGCCATCCAGATACAGGTATCTGCTGACAAGAGGCTTCTGCCTCAGCCAATTCTAGGCAATTATCAGACCAGGTATGGGGTTGCACATCAACTAGGTCGAGTTTCGAGGAAGGCACTCGTGTATGCTCGGAGGCGTGTTGCAAAACAATATGACCAATTGCCGTAGATAGCTGAGGATTCACCTGAGGAGACTGATTTCTCATCCCTTTATTCTTGGGTGATAGATGACCCGCACTAAAGGACAAAATCAGAGTAAAGGCAATGGCTTGAAGAATTAGACGAGGTTGGATGGCCTTGTTTTGAATGGTTGATGTTTCCGAGTTAGTTGGTTTAATCGTTTTCATCACAAATCTTACATAAGGGGGCTCGAGTTGGGATAGCGTACCAATCGGTAGATCACAGCACCCCAATGCCGAGTTAGTCCGGAATCTAGCCGCTTATTCCGGTTGCAGCATTTTAGAATCGATTGCTATAAAATTTTTAACGGGAACAAAGAAATATGTTGTTTGATTGGACGCTACCCAATGGCAACATCTACAGAATCAAGTCAAACGTTGTTCTGTTCGCTTAACTCAATCCTTATAGTTTGTCAGTCTAGTCACTCGGCTTGACAGAGAATTGGCTTTTCTACAACTTTAAACAGGGTGAGCTGCTAGAGTATAAGGGGTCACAGAAGAGCAGGTATAGTGTTGTGAGCAAGGGGTTCTATGGTTGAGCAAGTGATTAACAAGCTCTTTTTAAGCTAGGCTTGAAGTTTATCCCTCAAGCTGACGTTGTACCGTTCCTATCGGTCAGCGTTTGGTAGATGACTCTTGCTGCGTTTACCCTTAGCTATTCTTAGTCATATATTATTTTAACTGATAAAACAATATATTTCTAGCCGCTAAAGACCCAGATGCTTATAAACTAACTGTTATAAAGACTACATTCGCGATGCACCCCCAGCCAATTTCTCCGGCAACCTTTGGCTGATCACAGCAAACCTCACCTACAATGATCCCTGTTCAGCCTTACTGATGTGTACTCCTCCCCTGCTAATGAAAGAAATGAGGAATCGGGCAAGTAATAGAAATTAGGTAAGTTTAATCGATAAGAATAAATTATGAGTACAACGGACGATGCACGGCAATATGCACCTGCGACTCAACGCAACCGCGAACCGATTCTTGAGATTCTACGTCGCGTACTGCCTGCAAAAGGTACAGTTTTAGAAGTTGCTAGTGGCACAGGGGAACATGCTGTTTTCTTTGCCCCCCGTCTAAAGCCGCGTCAATGGTTACCTTCTGATGCTAATCCTCTGATGCGTGCCAGTATTGCAGACTGGTCTGCTTACGAACCTGCTGATAATCTTTACCCACCCTTAGATATTGATGTGCAGACACCGAGTTGGTCTGTAGAGAAGGAGTCACCTGTTGATTGGGAAACCTCACCGTTGAAGGCGATAGTCAGCATTAATTTGATTCACATCGCCCCTTGGTCAGCGTGCTTGGGACTGATAGCCGGGGCAAGTCGTCTGCTTCCTCCAGGGGGTGTTCTCTATTTATATGGCCCATTCAAGCGCAATGGACAGCATACTGCTGCCAGTAATGCTGCCTTTGATGCCTCGTTGCAGGCGTCCAATCCAGACTGGGGTGTGCGTGACCTTGAGGATATTGTGGCAATCGCCCAAGATCAGGATCTAGTCTTGGATCAAATCTACCCGATGCCTGCAAACAATCTTTCAGTCGTCTTTCATCATACTTGAGCGGTTTGTGTTGCTTTCTCCAAAAGATTGGTACGAATACATCCGCTATACCAAGTCCAGTTTGGTTGAGAGTCTAAGGGATTGTATTGCGCCCAAATCTTGCCGCTATGGGTTTGATAAAAGTCTACAATTTCTGCTGTCGCCTTACCTCCCCAAGGCGCTTTTACTGTAATCGAGTCGCCTTTGTGAAACAGTTCGCCAGCTTCATTTGTCGCTTCTGTCACTGGAGGGGGTGGCGGTTTCTTTTCAACGGATTTGGCAGGGATAGGTTTGGGTTTAATGGCTAGATAGGGTTTCTTTTCTGCCGTTGGAGGATTAGCTAGAGTAGAACTCTGGGTTGACGTTTCGGGTTTCTTTTCTGCCGTTGGAGGATTGGCTAGAGTAGAACTCTGGGTTGACGCTTCGGGTTTCTTTTCTGCCGTTGGAGGATTAGCTAGAGTAGAACTCTGGGTTGACGTTTCGGGTTTCTTTTCTGCCGTTGGAGGATTGGCTGGAGTAGAACTCTGGGTTGACGCTTCGGGTTTCTTTTCTGCCGTTGGAGGATTGGCTAGAGTAGAACTCTGGGTTGACGCTTCGGGTTTCTTTTCTGCCGTTGGAGGATTGGCTGGAGTAGAACTCTGGGTTGACGCTTCGGGTTTCTTTTCTGCCGTTGAAGGATTGGCTGGAGTAGAACTCTGGGTTGACTCTTCAGCTTCAGCTTGAGCTTGAGGAGGATTAACCTCAGTGCTGTCCTGGGTTGATTCCTCAACTGTTTTCGTGGATTCAGATGTCTCTGACGTTTCAGGAACATTCGACGTCAAAGATTCGATATTGGTTTTTTTGCGGCTGGATTTTTTTTTGCGAGCCATAGCAGTCTGGTAGTTGTCAGCTTATTAGAACCTGAATTTTTCTGTAGGGGGTGGGGGTATTACCCCTCATCCCATCCTAGACGAGTTGGGTTAGTGTATATATCTGGGGTGCATCTACATTTACCCCATAATACTCAGAGCTTCAGGAAATTCCATATATTGATCCTCTCGCTTTCCCATAGAGGAAGTCGTGTAGAGGAAGTCGTGGAAAGCAGAATTCGAGTTATTCTCAGGATTAAAGATATATCATCGCTGGCGCAGCCTTGCGTGAATGTTCTACTACCGGAACAGAGCAGGAGATTTAGCGATCGCCAATAGATTTGACCTTGGCGTTAGTATAGCATCGCTGCCAGTCCTCGCCTCAGGATGGCGTAATATCATGTCCGGTTGAATACCCATAATTACGGTGAGGGGGAGATGGGGTGAGGGGGAGATGGGGAGATGGGGAGAAGTTTTTATTATGGGTGATTTGCCGGACATAATATAATTAATAGCGATATTTGGTATGTCAGTAGCTTCGCTTCACGCGACGGACTGCTATGGATAACGATTATATGATTTATCAGTCATTCCCTGCTTCACACTATCGAGTACCAGTTTAGAGTAACTTTTGACTGCCTCCAGAAATTGACAAACGGCATTCTTCTCTGGTTCTAATCCCAGTGCATCTAAACTCTCTAAACAATTGTCCCAGCGAATCAGATAACTTTCATCCCGTTTACTACACTGAATCACGCCCACCACACCCCCCAACTCTTCGGCAAAAACTGCGCCGCCGCTGGTTTATGAATCAACTTTCGTATCAATTCGATGGGATACAAAGGTAGACTGTTATTGGGGGTAATTGATTCCAAGGATTTGTCGCGGTTACGGTTTGGATGCGATAGGTGGGTAGAATTTTAACAGGCGCACTGGGGCGAATGGTTGGGGCGGAAAAGTTAATTCCTTCGGGAAAATATTTCTGTTGTGAGGGCGGAAATCCATAAACCGTTATCTTTTCGATTGTACCCAGATGCAATTAAACCCGCCCTGATTCACAGGTTTTGTGTTTTCCGGTGAATTGTTAGGTATGGGGGAGTTATCTTATTTC
>JGI12048J13642_10841433_pt1 | contig 14770 bp, 12 predicted proteins | sample ElkSlonscriptome_16_FD_13642 | JGI IMG/M metagenome (IMG submission 13642)
CTGGATGGAGAAGCGGGTGAGGTTGGTCTGGGCCTCGTCCACCTCCACCTGGGCGAAGTCGGTATTGTAGGTTGCATCCAGGGTCAGCCCCTGGGTGATCTGCACCTTGGCGTCGCCGCCGACGTCGCCGGGGTAGCGGTTCTCCGTGTCGCCGGCCTCCCAATTGCGTACCGCCTGCCCCAGGACGTAGGGGGTGACGGTGGCCAGACGCTGGGCCGGCGCCGAGACGCCCTCCAGCGATCCGGCGTAGTTGAGCCGGAACTGGTCGAACTGGCGGGGAACCGGCGCCCAGAAGGACTGCTCGTTCAGCCGCCGCACCCGCCGGGCGATGTTGAGACCCCAGGTCTGGACCTCGGCGCCGCCGTACCGGAGCGTGCTGAAGGGGATGCGGAACTCGGCGTACCAACCTCGACCGTCCCGGGTGGTGGCCACGGTCCAGCTCCCGTCCCAGTTCAGGTTGAAGCCGCCACCAGAACCCGACTGCTGCCGTCGGTTACCCGCCCCTCCACCGCCGAAGAAGCCGCCCCCACCCTGGCCGGCGTCGGCGACCTGGCCGTCGTACTCGATCCCCGCCGGATTCGTGCCGAAGACGAAGGCGTTCTGCTCGTCCCGGAAGGTGTCCAGGATGACCAGGACGGCGTCGCTCTGGTTCAGGTCGTAGTCCCGGATGCTCTCCCCTGGGACGATGGCGTCCGGGCGGGAGTCGAAGAGCCAGACGCCGACGTAGACCGCCTCGGAATCCTGGAGGATGCGGACCTCGGTGGACTCGGTGGCCGGGTCGCCGTCCTGGGGCTCGCGCTGGGTGAAGCCGTCCAGCGGGGTGGCGGCACGCCAGGCTTCCTCGTCCAGGTCCCCGTCCACCGAGGGCGGCTGGTCCACCGTATGGATGCCCGCCACCGGCGGTGCCTCCTGGGCCGCCGCGAGCCCGGGGCTCGACAGGAGACCGAGGAGGAGGAGGAGGAGAGAGCCGGAGAGAAGCCCCAGGGGTGCGGCGGTGGTTCGCGGAAGGCGACAGTGCATGGCGGGTTGTGGCGGAGTCGGGAGGGCGGGCGGTCTCGAAGCAGCCAACATAGAGGGTGGATCGGCGACGCGGAACGCCTGCCCTTCCTCAGTCCTCCACCATGAAGGCCACGCCCCAGGCACCGATGCCGAGATGCGTGGCGATGACGGGGGTGCAGGGAGCGACCAGGACTTCGGTGTCGCGGCCCCAATGGCCCCGGATCCGCTGGGCTACCTCCTCGGCGACGTCCCCCGCCCCCACGTGCACGACGCCGAACCGGACGGTGGTGTCCGTGGGGATCCGATCGGCCAGCGCGTCCAGGAGGGCCCCCCGGGCCCGTGTCCGCCCCAACGCCTTCCCCACGGGCTCCACCACGCCTTCGGCGTTCAGGGCGAGGATGGGCTTCACCGACAGCAGGGACCCGAGGAGGGCACGCCCGCGGCTCACCCGCCCCGAGGCCAGAAGGCGGTCGAAGCTGTCCACCGTGAAGATGATCCCGGATTGCGCCCGAATGCGGCGAAGCTCGGCGTGGATGTCGTCGGGCGACTCGCCCAGCTCGCCCAACTCGGCGGCCTTCAGCACCAGGAGTCCCTGGAGGAGGGAGAGCCCCAGGGAGTCCACCAGCTCCACCGGGACGTCCTCGAACCGGCCGGCGGCGGCCCGGGCGGAGGAATAGGTGCCCGAGAGGGTGGAGGAGAGGAGGACGCCCAACACCGCCTCGCCGTCACCGGCGGCGCGCCGGAAGGTCTCCAGGAAGTCGGCCGGGGAGGGTTGGCTGGTGGTGGGCATGGGAGCTTCCGTGCGGAGGAGCTCGTGGAAGTCCTCGGCGCTGATGTCCTCCCGGTCCCGGTAGGTCCGCTCCTCTCCCACCAGCAGGAGGGGGGTGAGGTGGATGCCGTGGGCCCGCACCACCTCCTCCGGCAGGTCGCACGCGCTGTCCGACATCACCGTCAGGGGACGACGGGCCACGGCCACGTGCCCCCGGGACGATCTCCCCAGGGCCGCGTGCTGGACCTGCATGTCCTCGGCCTTGTGGGTCACCAGGCGGCCATGGTCCCGCAGCCAGGAGAAGACGCCTTCGGGCTCGTCGGTGTGGATGTGGACCTTCAGGATGTCGCCCGACCGGATGACGATGAGGGAGTCCCCCATGGCCCGAAGGTGCTCCCGGGCGGTGGCCTGGGAGGGCAGGGCATCACCCCGGACCAGGGCCTCGGTGCAGTAGCGGTAGGTCTCCTCGTCGTATTCCGCGGCGCCGGCGGCGTCCCCTCCCGCCAGCCCGGCGCCAGCCCCAGCGGCGGCGACCCCCTCCGGCCGCACGTCGGTGGAGAAGCCTTCTCCCGGATTTCGGGGCGCCACCAACGGGTCGCCGTGGATGAAGAGGAGGACCCCCTCCAGCAGGCTCACGAATCCTTTCGCCCCGGCGTCCACCACCCCGGCTCGGGCCAGCACCGGAAGGAGCTCCGGCGTCCGGGCCAGGGAGGCTCGGGCCTCCCCCACCAGGTGCTTCAGGAGCGGTACGAAGTCCATGTGGTCCCCGCCCTCGGCGGCGGCGGCGGTGTCGCGCATCACCGTGAGGATGGTCCCTTCCCGGGGGTCCTCGAGGGCGTCGTGGAGGTTCTGGACCCCTGCGTCCAGCGCCGCGCCGAACTCCCGGGTGCTCAACCGATGCTGCCCGTCCACCCGCTCCGCGAAGCCCAGGAGGAAGTGGGACAGCATCATGCCACAGTTCCCCCGGGCCCCCAGCACGGCGGCCTGGGCGGCTTCTCGCGCCACCACGCCCGCCTCCCCGTCCCCGTTGGCCCGGAGGTGGTCGGAGATGGCCTGGGCGGTGAGGGCCAGGTTGGTTCCCGTGTCCCCGTCGGGAACGGGAAACACGTTGATGCGGTTCAGCTCCCGCCGTTGGCGCTGTGCGTATTCGCAGGCCGCAAGAAGCGAGCGTCGGAGTCGGGGGCCGTCTACGTACTGGATCTGCATGGTGGATAAGGATAGTCTGGCACAGCCGAGGCGCCAGCGGCCTTCCAAGAGCTCCGGCGTCCCCGCGACGGCCGGCCTCCCTCTCCCCCGAACCAGGACCCCCCATGGATGTGGTGATCCAGCACTGGATCGTCGCCGTGGCCCGCGCCGCCGACCTCGAAGGTGCCGAGGACCTCTCCATCTCCTCGGACACCGACCCCGCCATCGCCTGGACCGAGGTGGCCAGGGCCGGCGGAGTGAGTCCTGGCCAGTTGGCCCAGGCCGTGGCGAAGCACTTCCGGTTGGAGGTGGCGGATCTGGCCGGAGCCCACCCCCACGCCCACAGGCTCCTTCCCTCCCGGGTGGCGCGGAAGCGGAGGGTCCTTCCCCTCCACTACTCCGATCGGCACCTCTGGGTGGCCACGGCCGACCCGGTGAGCATGGAGGCCGAGCGGGCCATCGGGCGAGTCAGCGGGCGAAGCGTCCACTTCGAGGTGGCGCCCCCCTCCGAGCTCGACCCGGCGGTGGCGCGGACCTACCCGGAAAGCGAGCCTACCCACGTCCTTCCGCCGCTGGATGTCGAAGGCAGAGGCGGCCCGCGCATCCTGGTGGTGGACGACGCTCCGGACACCCGGCTTCTCCTCCGCTCCGCCCTGGAGAAGGACGGCTTCCGGGTGGTGGAGGCGGCCAGCGGAGAGGCGGCGCTGGCGACGGTGGCCAAGGCCACGCACGACGACCCCTTCTCTCTGGTGACGTTGGACCTGGGCCTGCCCGGCCGTTCGGGGCGGGAGGTCCTGACGGAGCTGCGGGAAGGGGCGGAGACAGCCCTGCTCCCAGTCATCGTAGCCACGGGGTTCGACGACCCCCAGGTGGAGATTGAGCTCTTCGAGGCCGGGGCGGACGACTTCGTGGTCAAGCCGGTGGATCCTCCCCGCCTCCTCCTGCGGGTCCACGCGGTGCTGCGCCGCTACGGGATGACGACGGGGAGCTAGTGCGGGGTCACTAGGCCAGCACCAGGAAGGCCGCCCAGGCCACCAGCCCCACCCCCACCCCGATCTTCAGTCCCACGGCGGTGGCGCGGGCCAGCATCATGCCCCAGCCCACCCGGGCGGAGCCCGTCCACGACCGGGTCTCCCCCAACGTCACGACCAGGGCCCCCAGGAAGGTGCCCAGAAAGGCCGTGAGGAGCGGGCCCACCAGGGGCACGGGCAACCCCACGAAGACCCCCAGGAATCCGCCTGCCACGGCACCCCAGAAGGCCCGATTCGACCCACCGTAGGCCGCGCCGAACCGGCGCATCACCGCCAGCTCCAGGAGCTCCGCGGTCAGCACCGCCCCCACGCCCACCAGGAGCGCGGACCACCCCGCGTATCCCAGGAGCACCAACCCCGCCACCCCCAGGAGCGCCACCCAGAGGCCCGGAAGGCCGAAGGGTACGGCCAGCAGGCAGAGGGCCATGGCCGCCACGAGGGCCAGGCCCGGTAGGGCCCCACCCACCACCGGCTGCCCCCCGGACTGGGCCAGGAGACCCGCCACCGGCATCACCCTCCTTCGTCCAGCGGCTCGAAGACCCCGGTGCTCCGGTTCTTCCGGACGTTGTCCCAGGCGAACACCCGCCCGTTCATGGTGACCCACACCCCCTCGGGCAGCGCCTGCACGGCGGTGAGGGCGCCCCCCAGGTTGAAGAGCCCGTCGGAGGAACCGAAGGCGAAGGGGATCATGGCCCCGGTGAGAACCAGCGTCTTGCCGGTGACGGAGTCCGCCAGGACCTCCGCCGTCTTCACCATGGTGTCCGTGCCGTGGGTGACGACGATGTGGGGCTCGGGGGCGTCCCGGCAGTTGCGGGCCACCAGCTCCCGGTCGCCGTCGGTCATCTCCAGGGAGTCCACCATCATGAGGGTCCGGATGCGCACCTCCAGCCGGCAGCGGCCCAGCTCCAGCATCTCCGGGAGGTGGGTGTCGGCGAAGTCCAGCGTCCCGTCGATCTCGTCGTACTCCTTGTCGAAGGTGCCGCCGGTGACGAAGAGGCGTATGGGCGGGCTCACGGCGGTCTCCGGGAGGGGGACGCGGGGAGGGGCGAGGCGGGGTGCCTCTAGGAAGATCCGCGGGTGGCGGGGGCCCTTCAAGGAGGGGGGGGCGGACCCTCAGTGGCGGCCCCGGGCCCGCTCCTTCCCCGGCAGGATCTCCAGGCAGGTGGTCCACCAGCCCGTCCGGATGGTCTCCACGAATTCCTCCGGGAGCTCCTCGTCCTGCATCTCCCGGGCCAGCCGATCGTGGTCGTAGTTCACCGGCACGAAGCGGACGGTGGGTCGCCCGCCGTCCTCGGAGGCTTCCAGGAGGGTGTACCAGACCTCGGTGCGGCCGTCGTTGGCGGGCCGACCCAGGGCCCCGACGTTCACATGGAGGCCGGGACGCTCGGCCGGAGGTACCGGCGGCCAGGCCTCGTCGGCGGACCCTGTGCGCCCCGACTCCTCCCACCCGCCCCACCCCCGGGACCAGTGGATGCCCGTGTGGGTCCCCAGGACGATGTCCGCCTCGTGGTCCCGCGCCAGAGCGGCGAGAAAGTGGGTGGGGGTGGTGGACTCCCACAGGAACTCGTTGGTCCGCCGGGGACTCCCGTGGCAGCAGAGGACCCGATGCCCGCCCAGCCGGAAGCGGATCTCCCCGGGAAGGGTCCCCATCCAGGCCCGATGCTCCGGCGAGGTGCGGGTGAAGGTGTAGCGGTAGGAGAGGCGGGCGTAGTGGTTGTCCCGGGGGTCGGTGTAGCCGCACTGGCAGTCGTCCAGGCCCCGGGCCAGCGAATCGTCGTAGTTCCCCCGCAAGACGGGAATGCCGCGCTCCCGGAGGATCTCCACCGTCCGGTCCGGATGGGGGCCGAAGGCGCCCAGGTCGCCCAGGCAGTAGACGGCGTCCACCCCACGGTCCCCGGCGTCGGCCAGGGCGGCCTCCAGCGCCAGGTGGTTGGAGTACACGCCCCCGAAGAGGGCCACCCGGTGGTGCGTCGGCTCCGGCTCCGGTGGATTTCCGGCAGGCGCACCGTCGCGGAGACTCACCGGTCCGTCTCGGTCCCTACCGGAAGGTTCGAACAGATGGCGCCGCTGCGGTAGCAGGTCCAGCAGGCGGGCTCCGAGAGGACCGCCGGGGCCTCGACCGCCTCGTCCAGACCGTCGCCGAGGCGGGCGGACGCCGTGTCCAGGAGGATCGGGCAGGTCCACACGCCCCGGGCCGTCACCAGACGGGAACGGGAGCAGAGGAGTTGGTCGGCGTCGAAGCCCTCCATCATGGCCCGGGTGACCCGCTCGTAGGGTCGGTATCCACCGGTACGTTCCGCCTCCTGACCCATCTGGAGGGGGGGCAGGATCTTGATGCGAGCCCGGTCGTACCCGATGCCGGCGAGGAGCTCCCTGAAGTCCGCCAGCACGCGGGGCGTGTCCTCCTCCGGCCAGCTCCGCATGCATGTGACGATGGGAAGGAAGCCCGCCGCCACCAGCCGCTCCATGCCGTCCAGCGCCCGGCGGAAGGCCCCCTCCCCCCGGATGTCGTCGTTGGTCTCCCGCGTGGTCCCGTCCAGGCTGACCCGGAGCTCCAGGGTGTACGGCGAGGCCGCGGCGAGCTCCGCCAGCGCCTCCACCCGACGCCCGGGCAGCACGGTGGCGTTGGTGAGGACGGTGGCGGGCCCCAGGGCGAGGGTGTCCGCGAGGATGCCCAGGATGTCCCGGTTCATGAAGGGCTCCCCACCGGTGAAGTAGTACTCCTTCACCCCGTGCTCCACCGAATCCGCCAGCGCCTCACGGACCTGCTCCCGGGAGAGGAACCAGAAGGAATCGTTCTCTGGGGAGCAGGAGATGAAGCAGTGGGAGCAGCGCAGGTTGCACACCGTGCCCGACACCTGGAACCAGAGGTCGTCCAGCGACGTCAGGGGGACGGTGGGGGACGGGGGCTCGGCGGGCGCCGGACGTTCGGCAGGGGAGCCCTCGGCGAGGGCTACGGGAAGGGGTCGGGACACGGGGGTGGGGTAGAAGTCGCAGACGGAGGCCACCGACCGGCGGCTGTGGATTCAATGCCACGGAGAACCCCGAGAGTTCCGACGACCTCGACGCCGACGCCACGCTCCACCCGGCAGTCGGGACATCCCGAGGGGCAGTCGGGTAGGCAGGAAGACTGCCCTGCCCGCACACCCTCCGACCCATCCCACGCCATGAGCTTCACGGCCCGCGACCCCCGTACCGGCCGCACCCTTCGCACCGTCCCGGCCATGGATGCCGCCGAACTGGAGGCTCGCATCGCCCGAGCCCACGAGGCCCAGGAAGGCTGGGCGCGGACCTCCTTCTCCCGGCGGGCGCACGCGCTACTCCGGCTGGCCGAGCTCCTCCGGGACCGGGCCGACGAGTACGGGTCCCTCATGACCCGGGAGATGGGCAAGCCCGTGGCCCAGGCGGTGGCCGAGGCCGAGAAGTGCGCCTCGGCTGCGGAGTACTATGCCGAGCAGGGCGAGGACTTCCTGGCTCCCACGCCGGTGGAGACCGACGCCCGCACCAGCTACTGGAGCTACCGACCCCTGGGGCTGGTCCTGGGCATCATGCCCTGGAACTACCCCTTCTGGCAGGCGGCCCGCTTCGCCGTCCCCACCCTCGCCGCCGGGAACGGCGTCCTCCTTAAGCACGCACCCTCGGTACCGGGATGTGCCGAGGCGCTGGAGGACCTCTTCGCCGAGGCCGGCTTTCCGGAGGGCCTCTTCACCAACCTCTTCGTGAACCCGGACACCGCCGGCCGGCTCATCGAGGAAGACCGGCGGATCCAGGGGGTGAGCCTCACCGGCAGCGTGGGCGCGGGGAAGGCCGTCGCGGCCCGGGCCGGGGCGGCGCTGAAGCCGTGCGTCCTGGAGCTCGGCGGCAGCGACCCTTCGGTGATCCTCGCCGACGCCGACCTGGACCGGGCGCTGGACGCCGTCACCGACGGTCGCCTCCAGAACAACGGCCAGAGCTGCATCGCCGCCAAGCGCATCATCGCCGTTCCCGAGGTGCGCGAGGCCGTCCGCCAGGGACTGCTCGAGCGGCTGGAGGAGGCCAATGCCCACATGGGCAACCCCATGGACGAGGGCATCCGGCTGGGCCCCATGGCCCGCGAGGACCTGCGCGACGGCCTCCACGACCAGGTGGAGCGGTCGGTCGCCGCCGGGGCCACGCTGGAGCTGGGCGGGGTCGTGCCGGAGCGGGACGGGTGGTGGTACCCGGCCACTCTCCTCACCGAGGTGGATCCGGGGATGGCCGCCTACGACGAAGAGCTCTTCGGGCCGGTGGCCGTCCTCATCGACGCCCGGGACGAGGAGGACGCCCTCCGCATCGCCAACGACACCCGCTTCGGGCTGGGCGCCGCCGTCTACACCCAGGACTCGGATCGGGGCGAGCGCATCGCCCGGGACGTCCTGGAGGCCGGCAACTGCTTCGTGAACGGGATGGTCCGCTCCGACCCGCGCCTCCCCTTCGGCGGCATCAAGGAGAGCGGCTGGGGTCGGGAGCTTTCCCCGCTGGGGATCCGAGCCTTCACCAACGTGAAGACGGTCTGGGTGGCGTAGGCGCCTCGGCTCGGGGGCCAGCCGCTACTCGAAGTTGCCCGGGACGGCCTCGTACATCGTCGCCGCCATGTCCTCGGCGGTCTCCATGGTGGAGAGGTTCAGCTCGAAATCCGGCTTCTCCGGGGCCTGGAGCTTCTCCACCAGCTCGGTGACCTCGCGGTTGGAGAGGCCCAGCTCCTTCAGCTCGTCCGCCACCACCGCCGCGCCATCCTTCACCCGGATCCCGCCCACGTCCGCCGTCAGCAGGCGGGAGAGGACGGAACGCTCCACCCGCGTCAGGGGCCGGCTCTCCAGGTCGTAGTCCAGCCACGCCTCGTAGGAGAGGGGGGCCACTCGCTTCACCATCCCGGCGATGACCCGCGCGAACTGCTGGATCTCCCACTGGGCCCGGGGATCGACCCGGAGCGAGAGGAAGTGCAGGAGGTTGTGCAGGTCGATCTTCCAGTACCACTGGGTATAGGTGGAGACGGGGAGGTCGATGCGAGCGATCTCCCGGGCGACGTCTTCCTCCAGAAGCCAGCCATAGGTCTCGCCGGCGTCCTCCCGCAGGCGCTCCCAGCGCTCCACGGCCTCCCGGTGGACCTCCGCCGCGGTCTCGCCGGAGCGCCCCTGGTTGTTGGTGCTGCTCTGGAGCTGGAAGTGCTCCTCCTCCGGCGTGTAGAAGAGGAGCGGCATGAGAGAATACCGTGCGCTCAACTCGTTGACCGAGGCCGTCCGGTGCCGGATCCACTGGCGCGCCACGAACATGGGCATGGCGCAGTGGAACTTGAGCTCCACCATCTCGCTGGGGGTGGTGTGGCGATGGCGCCGGAGGTACCGGACGAGCCCCCGGGTCCGGGAGACCTTCCGGGTGCCGTGGCCGTAGCTCACCCGGGCGGCGCGCTCCACGTCGCCGTCGGAGCCCATGTAGTCCACCAGCGCCACGAAGCCGTGGTCCAGGACCGGGAAGTAACCCCCGAGGATCTCCTCGGCGGCGGGGGTGGTGGGACGCTTGGTGTCCATGGCGGCTGGGGACGAAGAGACGGGGCGGCGCCGGGGAGAGTCCCCCGACGCCGCCCAATCTGCCCGCTGGACGGGCGCCCTTCAACCGGCGTCCCCCCCGCGTCCAGGAAGCTGGGACTCAGCCCGATGGGATCAGGTTGTATCCCGGAGGCGCGCTGTCGTTGAGGCGCAGGTAGGGCACCGTGGCTCCCAGCGTCCACACGCCGTGCTCGTAGGCCGTCTGCACCAGCTTCCAGGTCTCCACCTGGGCCTGGCCGAAGAGGGGCGTCTCCGCCCGAAGCCCGTCGTCGGGGATGGCGTTGATGAGGTCGGCGACGGCGTCGAAGCCGGCGTTGACGTACCGGGCGAGTTCGGCCTTGTCGTTCAGATAGACCTCGGGATCGAAGCCCGCGGTCTCGACAGGCGCGTCCACCCCGGACTGGATGATGCCGACGTTGCCCTGGACCACATGCTCGATCTGCTGGGCGAAGTCCCGCACGCCCTCCGTGGGGGCGGTGCGGAGCCCAGAAGCCGGCATGGCGTCCACCATCCCCAGGACGTTCCCGCGCATCCGTTCGAAGTCGTCGAGCAGACTGGCCTTCAGATCCTGGGCCGCCACCGGGGTGGCGAAGGCGAGGGAGAGGAGGAGGACAACGGGGCTGCGAAGGGCGGCCCACGAGGGAGGGAGGCGTGGCTCGAATCGCATGGAGACTCCTTGAAAGAGAAAGACCACGGAGGAGTACGGTGCAGCCCTACGAGGGATTTCGCGAGAGCTCGCAGACGGGCCGTTGCCCCCTTCTGGGACGCTTTGCGCAGGAAGGAGTGATCAGGGCCGACTCCGGTCGAGCATCGGAGGCCGGTCCACCCCCACCCTCCATCGAGGAGCAACGATGTTCTCCCCCACCCCTTCCGTCCGCACCCTCACCCTGGCCCTCGCCGTCCTCACCCTCACGGCCTGCGACGACGACCCCGTGACCCCCGCCGATCCCGTCGAGGATCTCCTCGTGGAGATCCGCCAGTCCACCGAGACCTTCCAGGATCTGGTGCTCGCCGAACAGGCCGGTTTCGGCCCCGTCAGCGAGTGCGTATCCAGCCCCGCCGGTGGCATGGGCATCCACTATCTGAATCCCGCCCGACTGGATGGCTCGGTGACAGTCACCGAGCCGGAGCTTCTCCTGTACGAGCCCGGTGAACACGGCATGCGACTGGTAGGCGTGGAATACATGGTGCCCGCCCCCGAGTGGGACCCGACGAACGACGCGCCACCGGAGATCCTCGGGAACGTCTTCGCGGACCATCGCGCCGAAGCCGACCGTCACGGCATTCCCTTTCCCCACTACGACCTCCACGTGTGGGCCTGGGAGGCCAACCCCGACGGCACCTTCCTCCCCTTCAACATCATGGTGACCTGCTCGGAGTGAGGCCGGGGCCGGGCGGATCAGGGGGAGGCCGTGGAGCCTCCCCCGATCCCCCACACCTCGTCGTACTGCGCCAGCATCCTCTGGAAGGCCGGCTCCTGTCGGATGGCCTCCCAGACGTGGTGGTAGCGGAAGATTCCGGCGAACTCCGGGACGATGGGGCTCTGGGCCAGGAGCGCCAGAGCCTCCTCCCGGTTGCCACGGGATGCCTCCGCCGCCGCACGGACCGACGGGGGGGTGCGGTCGTCGATCTCGACCAGCAGGGCCTCCGCCCGCTCCGACTCGCCGCGGCTCTCGTACACCAGGGCGAGCTCCACCCAGAGGCCCGGAAAGCCACCGGGATTCACGCCGGGCAGGCCCCGTGTCCGTTCCAGCACCACCTGCGCTTCACCGGGCCGATCCAGCTCCCGCAGGATCTCCCCCAGCACCATCTGGGCGGGAGGCGAGGAGGGCGCGAGACGCGCCCCCTGTCGTGCCTGCTCCAGAGCCGTGTCCAGGCTGTCGGCGAACTGATGCCATCGTGCCAGGGCCACGCGCGCCGCCGGAGAGGTCGGATCGAGCTCCACTGCCCGCACCAGAGGGAGCCGCGCGTCGTCCAGCCGCCCCAGCGCGATGAGTATGTTCCCCAACCAGAGAGACGCCCCGGCGTGGGACGGCTCCAGCTCCAGGGCGCGCCGGAAGGATGCGATGGAGGCCGGGCCGTCGCGGTCGTCCAAGGACCGTAGGAGTCCGAGGGATGCGTGGGCGTCGGCCAGCTCCGGAGCCGATGCCAGGGCGCGGTCCACCGCCTCCCGGGCGTCGGGAAGCACCGAGTCCGGAGGCTCGTAGCGGTAGTTGGCCAACAGGGTGAGCGCCTCGGCGAGCCCCGCCCAGGAGGGGGCGTGGTCCGGCGTCCGGGCCAGCGCCTCGCGGAAGGCCTCGACGCCCCGCTGGAGGCCCGCTTCCGTGCGCTGCTCCAGATTGGTGCGCCCCTCCACCCAGGCGCGATACGTCGCCAGATCCACCGGCGCCGACTCCGGGTCGCGGGGCGTGGAGCGGGCGTCCAAGGAGAGCGCCACTTCCGTGGCGATCTCCCCGGGGATCGCCTGGAGGCTCTCCGCAGTGAGTGGGCGTCGGTACCCCCGGGCCCAGGCCTGGCTTTCCGTCCGGGGGTCCACCAGACGGGCGTTCACCCGCAGCCGTCCCTCCGAGGCCACCACGGAGCCCTCGAGGATCCACCGCACCCCCAGCACCTCGGCGACCTCCGCCACGGTCCGTTCGTCGCCGGGAAGGTTGTCCACCGCCCGCCGGGAGGTGACGCGGAGGCCGGAGACGGAGGACAGGCGGGTGATGAGGTCGTCGTGGATGCCCAGGGCGTAGGTGGGGTCGTCGGGCGCCTCCCCCAGGCTCTCGAAGGGCAGGACCGCCACGGATCGTTCGTCCTCGGACACGGTGCCCGTCGCTCCCCGGTGGTCCCCCACCCCTGCGGCCACGAGCCACGACAGCCCGATTCCCGCCAACCCTGCGAGGAGCCAGGCGGGTCGGCCCCAGCGACGCACCGTGCCGTAGATCCCCCCACCCGCGCCCGCCGACGGGGCCCCTGGAGCGCCGCGCATCGAGGGGCGGCGTTCACCGTCGAGCTCCGACAACGCCCGCCGGACCTCCCCTGCGGACGACGGGCGAGCGCCGGGCTCCTTCGCCAGGCAGCGCTCCACCAGCTCCACCAGGGCCGGCGGTATCTCCGGCCGCAGATCCCCCAGAGGCGGCGGCGGATCGTGACGGATCTGATGGATGAGGGCGTCGGGCTCCGGAGCCGAGAACGGCCTTCGACCGGCCAACATCTCATAGAGCAGGACCCCCACGGACCACAAGTCGGACCGTGCATCCACCTCCTCGCCGCGGGTCTGCTCGGGGCTCATGTAGGCCGCCGTCCCCAGCGTGGCCCCCACCCGGGTGAGGGCGGTGCCCCCCGCCTTCGCCACCCCGAAGTCCAGGAGCTTCACCCCCGTCTCCTCGGCGAAGACCACATTGGCGGGCTTCACGTCGCGGTGGACGATTCCCGCCCGGTGGGCGGCCTCGAGGCCCCGGAGCACACCCTCCGCCACCGTCCGGGCCTCGGCGACGGATGCAGGCCCCTCCTCCAGGCGCTCCGCCACGGTCCCCCCGGGGTAGTAGGCCATGGCGATGTAGGGCCGACCATCCTCGGCGACGTCGATCTCGAAGATGGTGGCGATGTTCGGGTGGTCGAGGGCCGAAGCGGTACGGGCCTCCCGGCTGAAGCGCGCCCGAGCGCGCTCGTCGACGGCGAGCCATCGAGGGAGCAGCTTGAGCGCCACCTCCCGCTCCAGCCGCGGATCGAGGGCCCGATACACGATTCCCATCCCTCCTCGGCCCAGCGTCTCGACGATCCGGTACCGACCGACGGTCCGCGGGGCGGGCGGGGGTGTCAGGCTGCCGTCCTCGACGAGGGCCGCTGCCCACTGGGAGTCCAGGCGGAGGAGGAAGGCGTCTTCAGGTTCCCTCTCCTCGGCGCGGGCCAGGAAGTCGTGGGCTTCGAGGAGATCCTCCAGCTCCCGGGCCACGGCGGGCTCCTCCTCCCGGAGGTCGACGAGCATGGCGGCGCGGTCCTGCGGAGATAGGACCACGGCCCGTCGGAACAGCTCCTCCAGTCGGCCCCACTCGGCGTCGGGCGACCCCCGTCCGGACCCGCTCATCCCGAGGGGGCGGCCTCTCCACCCAGCGCACGGAAGAGCCAGGCACGCGCCATGGACCAGTCGTACTTCACCGTGCGGGGCGAGACGTCCAGCGCTCGGGCCGTCTCCTGCACCGACATCCCGCCGAAATACCGGCACTCCACGACCCGGGCCTGTCGCGGGGAGCGCTCGGCCAGCCGCTCCAGCGCGTCGTGGAGGTCCAGGAGGTCCCCGGCGAAGGCGTCCACCGCGAGGGTCTCCGGCTTCAGCGACTCCATGACCCGGTCGCCGCCCCGCTTCCGGGCCCCGCGGCGCCGAGCGTGATCGACGAGGACGCGCCGCATGGCCTGGGCCGCGGCCGCGTAGAAGTAGGCCCGACCTCTCTCGTCCACCCGGCTGGCGTCCACCATCCGGAGATAGGCCTCGTGGACCAACGCCGTCGGCTGGAGGGTGTGACCCGGCGCCTCCCGGGCGAGCTGCCGACGGGCCATCCGCTTCAGCTCCACGTAGACGGGGTCCACCAACTCGTCCAGCGCCGGCGGGTCCGACTCCGCCGTCCGGAGAAGCGTGGTGGTGCGCGAACGCAGGGAGGGCAGGTCGTGGGTCACGGTCCGCGAAGAGGAAGGTCCGCCGAGTGGGTGCGGGGAATAGTAGAACGCCCCCCCAGGGCGAGCGAGACGAGTCGAAGGCGCCAGGGCGAGGGCAGCCCGGTGTCCTTGCTCCACCCCCACCCCCACTCTAGGGTGGGCGGGCACCCTGGACACCCTCTCGGTTTCGCACCACGGAGCACTCGGCATGGGCCACCTCACCGGCGCACTTCTGCTCGCCACCCTCCTCCAGTCCTCCCCGCAGGAGGTGCAGGTCACTCCCGGGCGTTCGGAGATCCGCGTCTCCGAGACGGTGCAGCTCGCCGTCCGCACCTCCGACGGGGAAGACGCGAGCCTCTCCGACGCGCGCGTTCGGTGGATCGCATCGACGCCGGAGCTGGCCCAGGTGGACCAGACAGGCCTGGTGACGGCGCTGAACCCCGGGACGGCCCGCATCACCGCGGTGGTGGGGAGCACCCCCACCGAGGCCACCGTACGGATCCGTGCGCTCCCCGCCTCCGAGCTGGACGCCGGATTCGCCGACCCTGCCCCCTTCGCCGGCCAGGCCCTGCCGCTGCGAGTAC
>JGI12048J13642_11642816_pt1 | contig 14761 bp, 9 predicted proteins | sample ElkSlonscriptome_16_FD_13642 | JGI IMG/M metagenome (IMG submission 13642)
CGGCACAGATCACGCAGAACAGATTTGTCAGCCGGCGTAGATCGGCGAGCCAGCCGCCGAAGGCTTGCGGGTCCAGGCTGGTTCGCCCGCCGTGGACTGATCGAGCCGGACGCTGTGCGCGAGATGCTCGCTTGGGAGAACAGCGGCTTCTCGCTGGATGCCGCGGTCTGTGTCGCCGCGCACGATCGCCCCGGCCTTGAGCGTCTGCTGCGCTATTGTGCCCGCCCGCCGTTCGCGCTCGCGCGTCTGGAGCTGCTTGACGACGAGCGCGTCATCTACCGTTTGCCCGCTTGTTCAGGCATTGGCCAGCGCGATGGCACCACGGCGCTGACGCTCACGCCGCTGGAGCTGATCGACCATCTCGCCGCGCTCATCCCGCCGCCCCGGCGCCACCGCCATCGCTACCACGGTGTGCTCGCGCCTAACTCGCCCTTGCGGGCGGCTGCCGTCGCCTTGGGGCGTGACCTGACCGACGACCCGAGCGCACTCACCGAGGTCGCCACACCCCCGACCGCGCCCACCCGCAACGGGCGATCTCCGGCGCGCTATCTCTGGGTCATGCTGCTCGCCCGGCTGTTCGAGTCGCTGCCGTTGGTCTGTCCCAACCGCGGCGCGGACATGCGCCTCATCGCCTTCGTCGTCGAGGCCGCTTCGACCAGCGCGTTGCCTGGTAATCGCCATCGCCCGCGGGCGGGGGGCAGCCGCCCTTGTGCGCCACCCGTCCACTGCCCCACGAGGTCGCGTCCGAGCCCACGGCAGAACCGGATTTCCGCTTCGCCATGAGGCTGAAGAGCGCCCGCATGGCGTCTTGACCGGTCCTCGATTCTCTGCTAGCGTCCCAGCTCAGGGGTTGCAGGGGCGCACAGACGCCGTTGAATTTCCTATCCTTTCAGCCAAGAGCCTGATGATAAAACATGTAATGCCCGGAAGTACTCCGGCAGTGCTCGGTACTTCGACGGCAGCGCGGCGTCAATTTATTTCGGAGGACCCAACCTCAATGACGATTCCGACCAAACAAAGTGCTCTATGCCTGGGACTATTGCTCGCATTCGCGGTACAGGGTGCATCAGAGCATACGTGGATCGATATCGGCACCATTCTGGCCGAGCCGCTGCCCGAGCAGCGGGTTCGAATTGCGGCGACGCTGGTGCATGACCTCGGCGACAATGAATTCCTCGTCGAGGACGCCAGCGGCCGCATTGTCGTCGAGGCCGGGCCGGCTTGGTATCACCGTGTGACACTTCCTGCCGACGAGCCGCTGATCATCGACGGCGAGGTCGAGCGGGAAGATGACCGAGACCCGCCGGTCGTCGACGTCTATAGCGTCACCCGCAGCGACGGTGCCGTGCTGCGCATCCGTTCCGACCGCGGCCCGTCGCCGTGGTCCGGCGGTGCCGCTGCCGCTGGGTCTACCGCAGTCTCTCCGGCGAGATGGGAGTGACGCGAACTCGTATTTTAGCGCCGCTGCGGTTGCGGCCAAACGATAGGATTGCTTAAACTTCGCATCTGCGGTGGCATGGCGATGGCAAGTCGTTCTCAGAACATTGCTGCAGCTGCCGGGGATCGCTGAGCAACGACTACCAAAGAGGCTCCATCGATGACTCCCTTCCGGCGCAGACTCGCATTTCTCTGCCTATTCGCATTTCTCTGCCTATTGGTCCTGAGCGGTGGCGCTAATGCCGCCACCTTCACCGTCACCAAGACCGCCGACACCGCCGACGGCACCTGCGATGCCGACTGTTCCCTGCGCGAGGCGGTCATCGCCGCCAACGCCAGCGCCGGTGCCGACACCATCGCGCTGCCGGCGGGCACCTATGTGCTGACCCTGACCGGCACGCCCGAGGAGGGCGCCCAAACCGGCGACCTCGACATCACCGAAGAGCTGACCATCAACGGCGACGGCCAGGCGACGACCATCATCGACGGCGATGGTGGACCGCTGGATCAGGCGGGCGTTGCAACCGACCGTGTCTTCGAGGTGCAGCAGGGCACCGTGGTGCTGAACGACATTACCGTCCAAGGCGGCCATCCGCCGGTCGGCAGCGGCGGCGGTATCCGCAACGCCGGCGATCTGACCATCAACGACTCCAGGGTCCAGAACAATGTCGGGCGCTACGGCGGCGGCATCATGAATGGGCTCTACAGCGTCAGCGACAGCAACGCACCGGGCGGCCCCAGCTACAGCTTCACCGACATCTCGGCCAGCGGCACGGCGCTGAATCTCGGCACCAGCGGCAGCTCGCTCCAAGAGACCGGTTTCGACTTCACCTTCTACGGCCGCACGCACAGCCAGGTCTTCGTCTCCAGCGAGGGCTATCTGACCTTTACCGACAACAGTACGACCGACAGGGCCAATCAGCCTCTTCCCGACGAGGGCGACCCGCACGACGCCGTATTCCCGTTCTGGAACGACCTGGAGCAGGGGGCCGGCAACGTCTACGTGCAGACGCTCGGCAGTGCGCCAAACCGGCGATTCGTCGTCCAGTACGACGGCGTGAGGGTTTGCGACATTACCTTCAACTGCTCGAATTTCACGGATGCCGCGACCTTCCAGGTGATCCTCGAGGAGGGGACCAACAGCATCCTCTTCCAATATGAGGATGTGGAGACGGATCCCCGCACCCGAGGCAATGGCGCGACGGTCGGCATCTCCGGCCCCGAGACCCAGCTCGACGGTGTGCAGTACAGCTACGACCAGCCGGTGCTCAGCAACAACCTGGCGGTGCGCTTCAGGCCGCAGACCGGCACCCTGGCCCTGAACAACGTGACGGTGCAGAACAACGACAGCACCGACAGCGCCACCGGCGGCAGCGACGATGTCGAAGGCGCCGGGCTCTACAACACCGGCACCGCGACCATCGACGCCAGCCAGTTCACGGGCAATCTCGGCGAGGACGCCGTCGCCCTGGACACGTCCGGCAACGGCGGCGGCCTCGCCAACCGCGGCGGCACGGTCACCGTGACCGCCAGCACCATCAGCAACAACACCGCGGGTCAGAACGGCGGCGGCGTCAGCAACCGCAGCGGCACCCTGACGCTGGGCAACACGCTGGTGTCGGGCAATACCGTGTATTGCGGCGATGAGCCCAACGGCGGCGGCGCCGCCAACCGCCGCGGCGAGCTGGCCATCGTCAACGGCAGCCAGATCATCAATAACACCCTCGACACCGACGGCTGTGATGCCTCCGGTGCCGGCATCATGACCCTGTTCGGCACCGTGCGGGTCGAGGACAGCGAGGTCTCCGGCAATGTCTTCACCCAAGACGGCGGCAACGGCGCCGGCGGCGGCATCATGGCGCGGATGAGTACCGTCATCGTCGACAACAGCCTGGTGACCGACAACGTGACCGATGAGGGCATGTCGCCTGGCAGCTTCAGCGGCGTCACCGGCGGCGGCATCGATGCGGTCAAGAGCATCGTCGAGGTCCGCAACGCCAGCGATGTCTCGGGCAACATCAACAACACGCTCTCGCCGACCGAGGTCACCGACAGCCTCGGCGGCGGCTTCCGCACCATCAGCAGCGACCTGACCGTCGCCGACAGTACCGTCAGCGACAACGATGCCGGCGCCTCCAGCGGCGGCGGCATCGCCAGCGTCGGTTATGCCGACTACAGCGTCATCGACAGCACGAGCTCGCTGGGGCCGACCTACAGCTTCGAGGACATCTCCGGGACCGGCACGCCATTGGCATTGACCGACGGCAGCGATCAGCAGGTCGCGATCGGCTTCCCCTTCCGCTCCTTCGAGGTGGAAACCAGCGATGTCTGGATCAGTGATGACGGGCGGCTGTTCTTCGGCGGCAGCTTCACCGACCCGAGCGTGTTCGGCTTCGATGACGACCTGGACCCGACCACCGGCACGATCTACTACGAGACCCGCGGCACTGCGCCGAATCAGCGCTTCATCGTTCAGTATCAAGGCCTCGAGTTCACCGGCGATCCCGGCGCCGGCACCGTGACCTTCCAGATGATCCTCAACGAAGGCAGCAACGACGTGCTGATGCAGTACGCCGATGTCGAGGACAGCGATCGCGCCCGCGGCAGCGAAGGCGACGTCGGCGTTCGCGGTGGCTCCGGCAGCCTGCCGAGCGCGTTCGAGCGGTTCGAATACAGCCAGAGGAACCCGGTCCTGAGCAACGGCCTGGCCGTGCTCTTCCCCGCCACCGGCGACCTGTCCGTTACCAATACGACCATTGCGGGCAACTCCGCCGGCGATGCCGGGGGCGGCATCTTCGCCACGGCCATGGCGGGCGTCGAGACCTCGGTCGACAACACGACCTACAACGCCTTGCTGACTGCCGGCAACACCCCCGACAGCGTCGACGACCAGACCGGCGACATCGTGCCGACCATCGACGGCAGCGGGCAGGGCACCTCGATCACGGGCACCAGCGCAGGCGAGACCATCGAGCTCGCGGCCGGCAATCGGACGGTCGATGCCGGCGAAGGCAACGACCGCATCCGCCCCAGCGGCGGCCGGCAGATGCTCACCGGCGGCCTCGGTGCGGACACCTACGTCTACGACAGCGTGCTGCAGATCGGCAGCGTCATCATGGACTTCGATGCCGCTACGCCGGAGATCATGGACATGGCCGGGCTCATGACCAGCATCGGCTATGCCGGCACCGATCCGCTCGCCGACGGCATCATCAGCTTCCGCGATATCAGCGGCCTGCACACCATCGTGCAGCTCGATCTCGACGGCAGCAGCGGTCCGAGTATCGCCAAGCCCTACCTGACCTTGCTGAACGTACCTGTCGGCAGTGTATCCGGCGCCAACTTCGCGTTCGGACTCACGCCGCCATGATCGGCGCCGGCAGCGGCGGCGGCACCGGCCGGTCATCCGGCGGGTGCCGAATGCGACCAGCGGGCGAAATCATGCCGTCGGCCAGTGCCCTGCGCGATTGCCGGCATGCCGACGCCCGGGTGCCGGGGCCGCAGCGACAATGGGCACGACGCGCCCGGCCCGGCTGCAGCCGACTCGAAGATGATCCTCGACCCGTCGGCACCTCGGCACCAGCCGAGCGCCGTCTGTCGGCCTGTTCGCCAACTACTCGATCCTGTCCCGAGTACCATCCTTGGAGCCCCGTCATGATCCAGCAACCTCGTCACATGCTCCTCGCCGGGCTGCTCTTTGCCGCCGGCTTCCTGGCCCTGCCGGCGGCGCAGGCCGCCATCGTCGACTACGACTTCACGGTCGACCTCGACAGCGGTCCGTTGGCCGGTAACCCTGGCGATCCCTTCTCCGGCAGCTTCAGTTTCGATGACGCCCTGCCTTATCCCATCGACCTCGCCAGCTTCATGTTCGACTTCGTGGACGGCAGCGGTAATCCGTTCAGCTACGGGCTCGGCGATGCGGGCGCGACACCAACGGCTGTTGAGGACGTCTTTTCCACAGGCACATTCGTCGGCATCGACTACAGCTTCACCGGCACTGGAATCAGCTTCCAGTTCGCGCCGGGCTTCTTCGATCTGTCCGGGGCGACCTTCAGCTACGAATTCCCCCCAGGCAGCTCCGGCAACTCCGGCACCGGTGTCCTGACAATCACCGAAGCCGAGCCGGCACCGGTGCCTGTCCCTGCAACGCCGCTTCTGATGCTGCTCGGCGCAACCGGCCTGCTGGCCTTGCGGCGGCGCTTCGGCGAACGGACTGCCGCTCGCGTGGCGCCCTGACAACGTCGCCGGGGCTCGATCCGAGGGGGCGAGCCGGTCCAAGCCGCTCGCCGGTCTTGGACCGCGGGCCGGCGGCGCGCATGCCCACGCAAGCCGCCGCGGGTTGGACCGACGCTCGCGCGCGGGCCATGCCGTCGGCAGCATGAGGTAAGCCGGGCTGAGGGAGTCCGGCGGTCGAATCGGAAACGCATGAGATAACAAGCTAATGAGCAGCGCCTTCGACGACGGCGAGGCATTGATGCCGGCGCCGGTGGCCCCGTCCGGTCACAAGCTCTGGACCCGGGCCGTGACCTTGGCCTCGATCCTGGTCATTCTCTTCACGCTGGACAAGATCAGCGTCCTGCTGGCCCATTATTGGCTGTTGGAGAGCCTGGACCTGCAATCGGTCTTCTGGACCAATTTCCGCATGGGTGCGGTCCTGTATGTCGTCGCCTTGGTCGGATACGCGGCGGCGGCCTGGATCCCGGCCTTTCTGCATCCGCTGAAGACCCGTGGCTGGATCATGGCGCCGGGCTTCCTGCTCGCGACCATCGCCGCTTATCTGCTGGCGCTGCATTACGGCGATTTCCTGTTCGGCGCCCAAGCCATCGGCTTCGGCGAGGACGACCCGGTGTTCGGCCGCGACCTCGGCTTCTATGTCTTCGATCTGCCCTACCTCTGGGTCATCTGGCAGTTCCTGCTGGGTGGGGCGCTGGTGTTCTTCGGCTCGGCGGTCGCTTGCGCCTTCGCGGTGCGGGGGCGCGGTGAGCCGCCGGCGCACCGCAGCCGGCTCGGCGCCTTCCTCGGCGGCATCGCCAGCTGGCCCGTGCGCCTGGGGGTACTGCTGGTGGGTGTGGTCGCGGCAGCCGGCGTCTGGCTCGGGCGCTACGACCTGCTCGTCTGGGACAACACCGACTCCAGCGTCTACGTCGGCGCCGACGTATTGGACGTGACCGGCGTCCTGTCCAATCTGAATTACATCAATGTCACCACCCTGGTGGTGGTCGGTATCACCTTGGCGCTGGTGTGGCTGCTCGGGCAGCTCGCCCGAGCGGTGCGAAGAGATGCCGACGACGAGCAGGAGCCCGCCTCCTCCAAGGTGCGTTGGGGCCTGGCCGCCGGGCTGATCCTGGGCATCGTGGCGCTGGACTTCGCCTTCAAGGTGGGCGTCGAGGTGCGCGATCTGGTGGCCGTCAAGCCCAACGAGCCGGTGGTGCAGCTGCCCTACATCGCCAGGCACGTGGATGCGACCCGCGCCGCCTACGGCCTGGAAGACATCGAAGCCATCGATTTCATGCCCAACGGCCAGGATGCGCCGCTGCCGGACGCCGAGACGCTGCTGGCCGGCGCGACCCTGCGCAACGCCCCCCTGTGGCCCGGTTTCCAGGCCTACCTGGAGCGGCTGCTGGATCCGCACCATGCCGAGCGCATCGTGCAGACCGGCGGCGATCCGATGATCTACGGCCCGACCTTGGACATCTTCCAGCAGGAACAGAAACTCAGAACCTATTACCGGTTCCTCAGCGTGGACAACGTCCGTTACGAGCTCGACGGCGAGAAGCGCATGCTGGTCAGCGCCGTGCGCGAGCTGCCGCTGTTCGAGCCGGTGCCCTGGCTCAACTATTGGGGCCAGCGCTACATGCTGTTCACCCACGGCTTCGGCGTCGCCATGGCCCATGCCGGCGAGCTGACCGACGAGGGCACGCCGGCCTTCGTCTCCTTCGACATCCCGGCCAAGGTCACGGACCCGACGCTGGCGCTCGAGAACGAGCGCGTCTACTACGGCGAGGGCGCCGAGACCATGGCCTTCAGCAACGTCGACCGGATGAAGGAGCTGGACTATCCCACCGACCAGGACCGGGCCGAGCTGTTGCTGCCGGAGGACGTGCGCACGGGCATCTATCTGGATTCGACCCTGAAGCGCTTCGTCCTGGGCTGGCGCAGCGGGCGCCTCAGCGAGTTCCTGTTCAGCGACCTGATCAAGGACGACACCCGGGTGCACTACATGCGCACGCCTCTTCAGCGCCTGGAGCAGGTAGCGCCCTTCCTCTATCTCGATACCAATCCCTATGCCGTGGTCGCCGACGGCCGCCTGACCTGGATCGTCAACGGCCTGAGTACATCCGACCGGTATCCCTACAGCATGCGCGGCGAGCTGGGTGACAAGTCCGACGAGCGCACGCCCTTCCCCCACCCGACCCGCTGGATCAACTATGTCGAGGACTCGGTAAAGGCGACCGTCGATGCCTTCGACGGGCGTATCCGGCTGTACCGGATCAGCGATCAGCCGGTGATCAGTACCTGGGCGGCGGTCTATCCGGAGCTGTTCGCACCGGCCGACGCGATGCCGGAGGACGTGCGCCGACAGCTGACCTACCCGGTGCACCTATTCCATCTGCAGTTCGACGACCTCTACATCTACTATCACATGGCCGACCCCATGTACTTCTTCAATCTGGAGGACATGTGGGACGACGGCGACGAGGTGCTGGGCCCAGTGCTCGACAGCGGCAAGGCGATCACCTTCTCCATCGAGCCCTATCCGCTGCTGCTGCCGAGCGGCGGACTGCTGCCGCAATCCGAGGAGCAGGTCCAGTATGCGATGGCCATGGTGTTCACGCCGGAAAAGGCGCTGAATCTGCGCGCAATCCCGATCGTCTACCAGGATTGGCCCGACTACGGCAAGAAGATGGTCCTGCAGGTGCCGAAGGGGACCTATGTGATGGGGCCGGAGCAGGCGGATGCGGTGATCGACCAGGAGCCGAGCATTTCACAGAAGCTCTCCTGGTGGAACCGACGCGGCATGGAGGTGATCCGCGGCCACACCATCGCGCTGCCGCTGCGCCATGCCGGCGGCGACGAGGTGCTGTATGTCGAGCCGATCTTCCTGCGCTCGGAGCAGAACCCGGTGAGCCAGCTCAAGAAGGTCGCCGTCGTGTTCCGCGACAAAGTCGCGCTCGGGGACACCCTGGCGGACGGCCTGCGCGAGGTGCTGGCGCTGCATCGGAGCGTTGCGCCGACCGACGAAGGCGCGGGCAAGGGCGGCCCGCCGGCTCATGCCGGTGCACCCCATGCGGGGAGCGGGGCCGCGGCCGGCGGCACCGACGCCGGGGCGTCGTCGCGGAATGCGTCCGCGCCCGCATCACCGGCAGCGCCGGACACCGAAGCACCCATGTCGCAACGCCCGAGCAGCGCGCCCGCTGCCCGTGCGCCCTGGGGCGCCCCGCGCCCGGCCTACCGCGGCGGCTATGGTCGCCCCGCGCCCGGCTACTATCGATACGGGCCGTCCGGCTATGGACCTCCCGGCTTCGGGCCACCCCCACGACAGCCGACGTCTGACGGTGGCAGTGCCGGGTCGGCGTTCGCGACCGAGCCGAGTCGAGCGGAGGACTGAGCGATGGCAACGACGTATTCCGGCAACAACGACGGCGCCCTGACCCGGGTCGGCGATCTCCTCGGCACCTTCTTGCTGTCCTACCTGATCGCGGCGGCACTGATCGTCGCCCTGGTGGATACCGCCGGGGTTTGGAACGTGCTGGCCAATACCCGGCTGCTGGATGGGCTGATCTCCGCGGGCGTCATCAAATACCACGACATGCAGATGGGCTTCGTCCACGGCATTCCCGAGGTGGAGCTCTATCTCCTCTCCCAAGACCCGGTGGATTGGCGGCTGATGCTGGTCGTGGTGCTGCTGCTGTTGATCTATTGGCTGGTCAAAGGGGTGCAGTTCCATGGCCTGGCCCGCTTCTGCGGGGTCGGCGGCGGCTTCGGCGAACACACCCGCGCCTTCTATTACGGCGTCGGCCTGACCAGCCTGCTGCCGTACAACATCGGCGAGCGGGCGACGGCCCAAGCCTTGGAAGGGCAGGGCCAGCGGCTTCGCGACGCCTTGAATGCGCTGTTCATGCTCCGGCTCTACTTCGGCTTCGAGATCCTGTTCTACTCCATCGTCGGCCTGATCGCGCTGGGCTGGGGCACTTGGCTGACGCAGGTGTTCTGGGGCCTGGTGATCTTCTTCGTGCTCTACCTGTTCATGCGCGGCACCCGCCCCACGCCGGAGGGGACCAGCCGGCAGCGCATCTGGCCCGAGGTGGCCCGGGCCCTAGGCGCGCTGGCGCGCGACCCGCTGCACCTCGCCCAGTGGTGCCTGTTGTCGATCCTCGCCTTCGCGCTGGAGCATACCGCGGCCTACTTGACGGTGATGGCCTTCACCTCCGAGCACGTGATCCTGAACGTCGACTTCGCGCTCCTGGTCATGGCGCTGGTGGGCGGCTATATCGCGCGCATGATCCCGCTGACCCCGGGCGGCATCGGCCAGTTCGAATGGGGCTTCGCGGCGGCGCTGTATCTCGGCGGGCTCGGCTTTCCGGAGTCGGCGACCATCGCGCTGTTGTACGGGCTGGTGCGCTATCTGATCGGCACCCTGCTGACGCTGATCGTGCGCCTGACCTACGGCGTCGAGACCCATGTCGGTGCCGTATTGGCGCGGTTCTCTCGGGTGGAGACCGCCGCGGAGACCTGAAGCCCGTGCAGCACGTCTTGCCGGGTACGCCCCGGCCACGGCCGGCGGATTCTCACGACCTCTGACGGGAGATGTTTATGGGCGAAGCGGCGGCGTTCGCAAAGCCGGTATCCATCCTGGCATTGACCATCGGACTGGCGCTGCTGCGCCCGCAGCTGGCGTCGTTGCGCATCGGCATCGCCGGTGCGGCCTCGATCGGTGCCTTTCTGGCGCTGGCGAGCGGTGTGGTGCCGCTGGATCTGGCCTGGAACACCCTGCGTCGCCTCGCGGTGCCGCTGACCACCATCGTCTCGTTGATGACCATCACGCTGGTGGCCGCGCGGGTCGGGCTGTTGGAGCTGTTGGGGGAGGCGATTGCCCGCTGGGCCGATGGCGATGGCCGCCGGCTGTTCAGCTTGATCTTCTGGTCCGGCACCAGCGTCGGGGCGCTGTTCACCAACGACGCGGCAATCCTGCTGTTCACGCCGATGGTGCTGATCATGATGGACCGGGTCGCGCTGCCGGAATGGGGCGAAGCCCAGCGCCTGCCCTATTACTTCGCCGTGCTCTATGTCGGCAATCTCGTCGGCGCCTTCGTGATCAGCAACCCGATCAACATCGTCGCCGCCAGCTTCTTCGGCATCGACTTCGTCGAGTACAGCCTCTGGATGCTGTTGCCGGCCGTGGTCAGCATGGGCGTCAGTTGGTGGGGGCTGCGGCTGGCGTTCCGCCGGGATCTGCCGCGCACCTGTGCCCGCTCCGAGCGCCCCCTCGGGCTGCCGCTCAGCGCGGATCGGCGGTTGATTCAGGCGACGGCGGTGATCCTGGTGCTGACCCTGCTCGGCTTCCTGACCGAGCGCCTGACCGGGCTGCCCACCTGGATCGTCGCCGCCGCCGGCGCGCTGTCGCTGCTGGCCTTGCTGGTTTCGCGCGGCCAGTCGCCATTGCCGGTCATCGCCCGGATCGACTGGCATGTCCTGGTGTTCGTCTGCGGGATCATCATCGTCACGGTCGGCCTACGCAACGCCGGTATCACCGAGGTGTTCGGTGACTTGATCGCTCGGCTCGGCGGCGAATCCCTGCCGGGCATGCTGTTGTCCACCAGCCTGACCGCGGCCGTCAGCTCCGCCTTCATCAACAACCACTCGACCGTCGGTCTGATGATCTGGGTCATCCAAGACTTCTCGCTGCCGACCTTGGAGCAGAACCTCATGGTCTATGCGGCCCTGATCGGCGGCGATCTGGGCCCCAAGATGTTGCCCATCGGGTCCCTGGCAGCACTGATGTGGTTCCGGATGCTGCAGCTGCACGGCGTCTCCGTCTCGGTGCTGCGCTATATCGCGCTCGGTATCCCGATCACATTGGCGGCAGTCCTGGCATCTGTGATCGTGCTGATTCTGGAGTGGTGGTTGTTCGCGGTCTGACCGGCCGACGCAGCCTGGCAGCGGCTTGCTGCGTTGCGTGCGGCTCGACAGGCGCTCGCTTCTGATCCGGCGCCAGAGATGCGGCGCAAGATTCGCTGAGGATCGGTCCGAAGGCCGGTGGGCGCAGGCCTCGCCCTCGACGGCCACCATCGCCTCGGTGACCTGCTCGATCATCGCCTGCTTCTCGTCGTCGCTGAAGACGTCCTCGACCACTTGGATATCGACCAAAGGCATGATGTACCTCCCGTTGGTGTGACGTTTCGGGTCGATGCCGTTGGAATCCCAACGGCCGCGTCCGTTGTCCCATGCAGCGGGAGGTTTCCGCCAGTTCAGGAAGTGAAGCTCGGCGGTACAGGTTCTGAAGCGGGCGTACGGCGTTTCCTGCTGCGCTGCGGTCCCGGAGTCGACGGCCGCTGATCGTCGGCCGGCCTCCGCGACCGTCCCCGCGCCGCCTGGCACCCTTGCAGCACGCCAGCTGCGCCGCCACGGATACCGGCATGGCCGACAAGAGCTATCGACAATTCTGTCCCGTGGCGATGGCCTCGGAGATCCTCGGCACGCGCTGGACGCCGATCCTGCTGCGCGAGCTGCTGGCCGGCTCGACCCGCTTCAACGAGCTGCGCCGGGGCGTGCCGCGCATGTCGCCGGCCCTGCTGTCGCGGCGCCTGCGGGAGCTCGAGGCCGCCGGCATCATCGAGCGCCGGGCAAAGGCCGGCGAGCCGGACATCTTCGAGTATCGCCTGACCGCATCCGGGCGCGATCTGCGGCCGGTCATCGAGGCCCTCGGCGTCTGGGGCCAGCGCTGGGTGGAATCGGCGCCCTCGCTCGAAAACCTCGACGTGGACCTGTTGATGTGGGACATGCGCCGCAGCCTGAATCCGGACCCGCTGCCGCCGCGACGCGTCGTCATCCAGTTCCGGTACCCGGAGCTGGCGCGCTCCAAGCAGCGCTGGTGGCTGATTCTGGAGCCCGGGGAGCCGGTCGATCTCTGCCAGGTCGAGCCGGGCTTCGACGTCAGCCTCTACGTGACGGTGGACCTGCACACGATGACGCGCATCTGGCTGGGCCTGACCAGCGTCGAACAGGCGCGGGAGCAGGGACATCTGAAGACGGTGGGCGACCGGGCCGTCGAGCGGGCGATGCAGGCCTGGCTCGGACTGAGTCCGTTCGCCAAAGCGCCGAAGCAGGTGCGATGAGTACATGCGATCTCAGCTGCCGCGTGGGCCGCCCACGTGCATGCGGCTCCACGCCGACTGAGCGAACCGCACGCGGCGGCATTTCAATCGGTGACGGCCTGACGGTTGCTGGATGAGCCGGGCTGCGGGCTCAGGGCCATCCCAGCTTATCCCGAGCGGTGCTTGGTCACTGGGGAGCCGACCTCTTCAAGGTGACACAGCTGAGAACCCAATCGCGCACGGACGTACTCGGACAAACCGACGACGGGCGACCAACGTCGCTAACGTTATTCCGCGAAGTCTTCTGGGCCCGACCAGCTAAGGCAATGCCAAACGGCGTAACAGCTATGCTGTTGCCGATGAGCCTTGAAGACGTCGCCGATCCTCCGCTCGGCGTTACGGCAGCAATCGGGTTTGAGCTGACATTGACGTCCCCGCCCAGCAACGGCAGCATCGGGCCACAAGCCGACATTGACCGTCCGGGTAGTTCGCGGCAGCGTACGGCCAGGAGCAGTCACGAATGACCGCGGCACGGGACTATGGAACGCCGGCCGAGGCCGAATCGCCCGAGCGGCATACCGCGTTATGGTTGGCGCTTCATGGCAACGCCATTCACCCACCTATTTACCACTGGCCCCTCGTAAACGTCTAATAGCCTTACGCAGCGCTGAGACGCCGTTTTAAACACCAAGCTCGACGATCCCGAACTCTCAAACGGCTGTGGATAAACCTCTGGCGTGCTTCGGCTAGCGTTTACTTGCCGTCACATGGATCAATATGTTCTTTATTCGGAGAAGCTAAGTAGCGACTAACACGTCGCTCCGGCCGGCGTCCGGCCGCGCAGCGGCCTTCCAGAGGATCGAGTTCTCCTCTACGGAGAGGTCTGCGAGGTGATTCAGGACGTGATCGACCATTTCAACGCTGAGGGTCGTTCGTTACCGGAACCGAGGGATCGCCCGATGAGCGAAGTCGCTTTACGAGGTACCGATTTATTGGCCATCCTGTCCAATAAATCGGCGTTTCCTAAACCGTTGAGGCGGTGGCTTCCGGGAGATTCCAACTCCCTTGTTACCGGAACAAGCTGCGTGGCGATTCGGACGGACTTCGCCGAGCAAGCGCACAAACTCCGACCGTATCCTGGCTGGACGTAGCTCCGCGCTGGTAGCCCAACATGCGGCGGCCTGTGCGCATCGCCGATGACGTGCGCGCGCTCCGGGCGGTTGGTTTGGGTTTGTGGTGCTCGGCCTCATCTCTCCGGCGGTTAGCAATACCACCCGGAGAAGTCCCTACCATGAGAGTCATCTACCCGAGCCTCGCGCTGCTGCTCGCGTTCAGCGGCACTGTCACCGCGGAAGAGATGTCGCCCCAGGGGCGGCCGCATTTCGAGGGGAAGCAGGCCGAGACGTTCGCCGAGGCACTGCAAAATTTCGAGACCGCGAACGGGAAGCTCGAAGAATACCTGGAAGACGGTTCGCCCGAGCCAGCCGATCTCGCCGACATCCACGAGCTGACGTACACGCTGGAGAACGCGCTCAAGGTCATCCGCTCCGAGCTGAACGATCTAGCGATCACCCTCGAGGAGGTCCATCTCGCGTCCGAGCGGGGCGATACCGAGATCGTAGTGGAGGCCGGCCGAAATTACCTTTCGGTCACCGAGCAGTTCGCCGACTGACACCCTTCCGACGCGACGTGCCGCGGCCGTCGATGCCCGCGGCAATCCCCCGCCGCACCGGGCAACACCCGGGATCGTCACCCCACCGGAAGCGCTGTGCGTTCCAAGACCTGGCGCAGTACGAAGCTTGAGTGCACGCCGGAAACCCCTTCGATGCGGGTGACCTTGTGCAACAAGAGATTTTGATACACGGATAGGAAATTCAAGCCACCCTGAGCGTCCAGGTTGGCCCGAGGAAGGGGGTTAGCGGGGGTAGGGTGCGAGCTAGTGGTCCGGAGTGGAAGTCATGGTGCAGTTTTTCATTCAGGCTGCGAGCGGCTTTCCCTCATAGGTCCAG
>JGI12048J13642_10300520_pt1 | contig 14760 bp, 11 predicted proteins | sample ElkSlonscriptome_16_FD_13642 | JGI IMG/M metagenome (IMG submission 13642)
TCGACGTTGGCTTCTTCGACCTCATCATCGCCGACGAGTCGCACCGTTCTATCTACAACGTCTATGGCGACCTCTTTCAGTGGTTCGATTGCCTGCAAGTCGGGCTGACGGCCACGCCGGTGGAGTTTGTCGCCCGTAATACCTACCGGATGTTCGACTGCGAGGACCAAGCGCCAACGGCCTACTATTCATTCGAGCGCGCGGTCGAGGAAAGAAATCTCGTCTCGTTCGAGGTGCACACCTACACCACCGGATTTCATCGGCGCGGAATCAAGTACGACCAGCTCACTGACGACCAGCGCCGGCAGCTCGAAGAAGACGGGGTCGATCCGGAGGGGTTGAGCTACGAGGTGCGCGACTTGGACAAGAATGTCTACAACAAGGACACCAGCCGTCACGTCATTCGTAACCTCATGGAGAACGGCATCCGGACGGCCGAGGGCCAAGAGATCGGCAAGAGCATCATCTTCGCCCGCAACCATGAGCACGCCATGGTGCTGCGCAAGGTCTTCGACGACCTCTATCCGCAGTATGGCGGCACCTACTGCCAAGTCATCGACAATTACGACCCGCGCGCGGAGCAGCTCATCGACGACTTCAAGGATCCGCTGAATCCGCTTACCGTCGCCATCTCGGTGGACATGCTGGATACGGGGATCGACGTCCCAGAGGTCGTCAATCTCGTCTTCGCCAAGCCGGTCTACTCCAAGGTCAAGTTTTGGCAGATGATCGGCCGCGGCACCCGTCTGTGCTTGGACCTTTTTGGCCCCGGCAAGCCCAAGACCGGCTTCCGCATCTTCGACCACTGGGGCAACTTCGACTACTTCGATTTCCACTATCAGCCAGTGGAGCCGACCCAGTCCAAGTCGCTGATGCAGAATCTCCTGGAGGCACGCATCGCCCTCGCGGAGGGCGCGCTTCAGGCGGCCCAGCCGGATGCGTTCACTGTCGTCGCGCAGCTCATTGCCGAGGACATCAATCGCCTGCCCGAGGCGTCCATCGCCGTGCGCGAAAAATGGCGCACCAAGCGTCAAGTCGCTAACCCCGAGACCCTGCATGCCTGGGCGCCGGCCACCGTCGCGACCCTGCGCGCCGAGATCGCGCCGCTGATGCAATGGGCGAATATCCGAGACCATACCGAGGCCCATGCGCTCGACTTGCTGATTGCGCGAATGCAGCTGGAGCTGTTGCGCAAGTCCGGACGGCTGGACGATTTGCGGATCGACCTGCTCGACAAGGTCAACAGGCTACAGATGCACTTGAATCCAGTGCGTGAGAAGGCGCAAAGGATCCAGCAAGTTCGTTCCGCGGGCTTCTGGGAGTCCATCTCGTTCGCTGACCTAGAGGCCGTGCGCAAGGATCTGCGCGAGATCATCCACCACCGGGCGACGGGCGGCGGTCCCCCGATGGCAACGGCCAAGATCCTCGACATCCAAGAGGAGGCGAGCCAGATCCAGACCGGACGGCGCTCGTCCTCGATACCCAGTGTCGACATGAGGGCCTACGAGCGTCAGGTCGAGGCCGTGTTGAAGGACCTGTTCGAAACCGATCCGGTACTGAGAAAGATACGACACGGCAAGCCGGTGACCGACGCGGAGCTGGCCAGCTTGGCGTCACTCGTGCTGACCCAGCATCCGGACGTAGATCTCGCAACACTGCGCGAGTTCTATGGGGAGGCGGTGCCGCTGGATCACATCCTGCGCACCATCGTTGGCATGGAGCCGGATGCCGTGCGTGAGCGCTTCAACGACTTCCTCTTTGAGCACCCGGCGCTCACCGCCAAGCAGACCCGCTTTCTCGGTTTGCTGCAGAACCATATCGCCAAGTATGGGGCGTTGGCGGTCGAGCGGCTGTACGAGGATCCCTTCACCATGATCGATGCCGACGGCATCGACGGGGTCTTTCCGAACGAGGCCGACGCGGATGCATTGGTCAGCGTCATCCAGAGCTTTGGGCCGGCCACCCAAACCGAGGGTGAATCCAATGCACCCTAGGTTGGGCAAAGCGAAGCGTGCCCAACATTGCCGGTCCGGTCCGCACCACACGTATTTGAGCCGGTCCGACATCGACAGAGACAAACTGACATGAACGCCATCGAGCTAGAAGCCAACGTGGACGAGAACAACGAGCTCCACCTCAAACTGCCAGAGCCTTACCGCGGCAAGCACGCGCGGATCATCGTTCTGCTGGATTCCCCGGAATCGACCGCTCCCGCTAAGGCCCCCGGTAACCTGGATGCCTTCCTGGCTGCCCTGCCGACCACCACTAAGGGCCGCGACCGTGCCGACATCAGCGCACAAGTGCGGCAAGAGCGCGCGGGCTGGGACTGAGCATGGCGCGAATCTTTCTCGACGCCTGCATCGTCATCGACCTGGTGGAGGGCCAACCGACACAACAGAGCCAGCTCAAGGCGCTGATCGCCGGCAACCACGTGGTCGGAAGTGAGCTGATCCGCCTGGAATCCAGACTCAAGGCGCTTCGCGATGGACGAGAAGACCTGCTCGCCATCTACGACGGCTATTTCCAAAGCTGCGAGATCGTTCCATTAGAGCGCCCCGTCTTCGACCTCGCGAGCCAGCTCCGCATCGACCACCGGCTCAAGACACCGGACGCGCTGCACCTGGCCACGGCATTGCGTGCCCACTGCGATCAGTTCTGGACCAACGACGACCACTTGGCCAAGGCCGCCGACGCTCGCCTCGCTGTTTGGGATTGGGCGCGCATCGAGGCCGAATCCCAGGTTGAGCCGAGTCAAGCATCTCAGCACCAGCCTTCGGAACAACAACCGACACCACCTCCCACGGACCCTAACACCGACCCCCAATGATCACTGGCGACCTCAAGCACCGCGTCGACAAGCTCTGGACCGACTTCTGGACCGGCGGCATCACCAATCCGCTCACCGTCATCGAGCAAATCAGCTTCCTGATGTTCGCGCGCCTGCTCGACATCACCGAGAGCCGCAACGAGAAGCGCGCGGCCCGTACTGGGCGTCCCTTCAAGCGCATCTTCGTGCCCAGCGAAGACCCGGAGAAGGATCAGCGGCGTCTGCGCTGGTCCCAGTTCCGCCAGCTCGGCGCGGACGACATGCTGCCCCTGGTGCGCGACCACGTCTTTCCGCACTTCAAGACCATCGTCCAGATGGAGACCGCCGAGGGCGCCCGGCAGACCAGCTTCCGCGAGTATTTCAAGGACGCCCAGCTCATGATCCAGAAGCCCTCGCTCCTGGTGCAGGCGGTCAACATGATCGACGACCTGCCCCTGACCGAGGGCGACGTCAAGGGCGACCTCTACGAATACCTGCTCTCCAAGCTCACCACCGCCGGCATCAACGGTCAGTTCCGCACTCCGCGCCATGTCATCCGCCTGATGGTCGAGATGCTCGACCCCAAGCCCACCGAGACCGTCGCCGATCCCGCCTGTGGCACCGCCGGCTTCCTGGTGGAGGTCATGGAATACCTGCTGCGCACCCATTCCTCCCCGGAGGGCACCTATCAGAAGCAGGTCAACGGCCACGTCGAGACCATCCATACCGGCGATCTGCTGGAGGCACACTGGCAGCACATCCGCACCGGCATGTTCCACGGCTTCGACTTCGACGCCACCATGCTGCGCATCGCCGCCATGAACCTGCTGCTGCATGGCGTCGATGCCCCGGACATCCACTACCAGGACACCCTGAGCAACAACTTCACCGAGCGCTTCCCGACCAAGGCCGCGGACGCCTTCGACGTCATCCTCGCCAACCCGCCCTTCAAGGGCAGCCTGGACTTCGAGGACGTCCACCCCAGCCTGCTGCGCAAGGTCAAGACCAAGAAGACCGAGCTGCTCTTCATCGCCCTGATCCTGCGTCTGCTCAAGAACGGCGGGCGTTGCGCCGTGGTCGTCCCGGACGGCGTCCTGTTCGGCGCGAGCAAGGCCCATCAGACACTGCGCAAGCACCTCATCGACGACAACCAGCTCGAGGCCGTCATCTCACTGCCGTCCGGGGTGTTCAAGCCCTATGCGGGTGTCTCCACCGCCATCCTGGTCTTCACCAAGGGCGGGCGCACCGACCGGGTCTTTTTCTACGATGTCGAGAACGATGGTTTCTCGCTCGACGACAAGCGGCAGCCGATCGAGGCCAATGACTTGCCCGATGCGCTGAGTCAATGGCGGAGTTGGAAAAACCTCCCCTCTCCCGCGGGCGGGAGAGGGGCCGGGGGCGAGGGTGCGACGTCCAGCGGCACTACCCCCTTCACTGACCGTACCGCCAAAGCCTTTACCGTGCCGGCGGGGGAGATCGCGGGGAACAAATACGACCTGTCCATCAACCGCTACAAAGAGGTCGTCTACGAGGAGGAGCAATATGAGCCGCCGAGGGAGATTCTGGCGCGGATGAAGGCGTTGGAGAACGAGATCTTGGGGGACATGGATGAGTTGGAGGGGATGTTATCGTGAAGGTAGCGTCTGGATTCTCGTCCGAATTGGGCACTTGTATTAGCTGGGGAAGGGTGCCTTTCAGTGAAGCCGCGAAAGATGTGACGGGCGGCAATGCTAAGATAAGGTCTTCCGACTATCTCGCGTTGGGAGAATATCCGGTAATCGATCAAGGAAAAGATGAAATCGCCGGATACACTAATGATTGCAACGCGCTTTGCCGAGCACCGCTGCCTTGTCTGTTGTTCGGCGATCACACTCGAATATTTAAGTATGTCAGTACCCCTTTTGCTCTTGGTGCTGACGGCGTCAAAGTCTTAAGCCCTACCAAAAATTTTAATCCACGTTACTTGTTTCACTATTTTCGAACTGTTCGCCTTCCCGACAATGCCGGATACAGCCGGCATTTCAAGTATCTACGGGAAATTGCGATACCGAAGCCTTCCCTAGACGAACAGACACGAATTGCCACCATTCTCGACAAGGCCGACGCCATCCGCCGCAAGCGCCAGGAGGCCATCCAACTCGCCGACGAATTCCTGCGGTCGGTGTTCTTGGATATGTTTGGTGATCCCGCTATCAACCCGAAAGGTTGGCGGCGCGTTAAGATCAACGAGGTCGGTAAAGTGATTACGGGAAACACGCCGCCGCGTGAGCAGAAGCGCTACTACGGAAACCATATCGAGTGGATTAAGACGGACAATATCAGCGCCGCCAAGTATTTCCTAACCAAAGCAACTGATGGTTTATCAGAGGCCGGACTGGGAGTCGGCAGGTCAGTTCCTGTCGGCTCAACGCTGGTAACCTGCATTGCCGGCAGCCCCTCTTCGATCGGTAACTCTGCCTATGCCAATCGTTCTGTTGCATTCAATCAGCAAATCAATGCCATCGTTCCCTACCAAGAATTCCCGGCTCTATTTGTGTTTGGACTTGTGCGCGCTTCCAAGCGCTTGATTCAAGAACGATCGACAGCGGCGATGAAAGGCATGGTCAGCAAGTCTAGCCTTGAGTCAGTCGACGTGTACGATCCTCCGGAGTCCTTGAAAGCGCGCTACGCATCGATCTTTGCCAAGGTGTTAGCGAATATTGATCGGCAAACAACCGCAGAAGCAGATGCTGACCTCCTGTTCAAGGCCGTCAGTCAAAGAGCTTTCGCGGGTGAGCTATGGTCTCTACGAGGATAGAGCGATGCGGATCAGCGCGATAATCCTGGAAAACTTCACGGGTGTCCGCGACCCGGTACGGATCGACCTCAAGCCCATCACGCTGCTGTTCGGTCCGAATAGCGCCGGCAAGAGCACCATCCTTCAGGCGCTGCACTATCTCCGGGAGATCCTGGAGCGTGGCAATCTGGACCCGGACCTGACCATCGGCGGCGGTGCCATGGACCTTGGCGGCTTCAAGAGCTTGGTCCATGGACACGATCTTGGGACTGCGATCCGGCTCAAGCTGGAGGTGGACCTGGGGGATGCCGCGGGGACCGAGGTACTGCCGTTGAACTCGGGTCTTCATCTGGCCGATCACGATTTCAGCGAGTTGTTGGTGCGCTATTTGATCGGCGAGAGTGAGGAATACCAAGACTGGGCCGTGGTCGAATCCATTGCTGTCGCACTCGAGGTGCGCTGGAGCGCGGATCGGCGTGCCCCCTATGTTTCCCGATTAGACCTGGACCTCAACGACGATCCGGTCTGCGCCATCGTTTCGCCACCAGCACTCAACCGGGCCTTGCTCCAAGATCTCAACTTCGATCACCCGCTTCTGCACCCCGCCTTGGACCCATATGACCTTGACGCGTTGCGCGAACAGGGTGAGCCACTCCCTCCATCCCCGTTGGAGGGGGTGCTAAGGGCTTGGTCGACCGAAATGTCTCTGGACCTGGTTGAACGCTCGGACCTCGAATCTCCGGTTCGCGTGTCCTTGGAGACTCACCACGGGGCCTTGCCGTCACTGAAGAGCGAGGTGAGCTTTGGCCTTCGAGATCCCGACATTAAGAAGGTCGAGCGGGAAGAGCGAACGGCTCGAATCCTTGCCGCGCGTGCCCTGCTAAATGAGCTTGTCCAAGGGCCGCTCAGCATTGCCCGCGACTGTTTGGCCGATGTCCTCTACATCGGTCCTCTACGTCAGATACCCGTCCGCGCCTTCAGACCCCGCGTGTCTCCGGACGAAACGCGCTGGGCGAACGGCTTGGCGGCGTGGGATCGACTGCATACCTCGGAGGGGCAGTCTCTCGTCGATCGGACCAACGACTGGCTGCTCAATCGTCTGGACACCGGCTATCAAGTCGAGCGCCGCGAGTTTCTTGAGATGCCGCTACCGAGCGCATTTGCCCAACTGTTTGAACGAGGACTCACCGAAGACGATCTGCCAGACCTCGAAGAGCTGTATCAGGAGCTACCTGTGAGAGGCTCGCTCGGCCTGCGCGACGTGAAGACCGGTGTTTCGCTCGAGCCCAGTGACGTCGGCGTCGGACTGTCCCAGATCATCCCCGTCATCGTCGCCGCGGAAGATACTCGAAAAGGGCTGATTGCCATCGAGCAGCCCGAGCTTCATGTGCATCCCGCGGTACAGGTCGGTCTGGGAGATCTCTTCGCGCACCAGCTTCACAGGGAAGACCAGATTCCGGGAGAGGAGATCAATTTCCTTATCGAAACCCACAGCGAGCATCTCATGCTCCGCCTGCTGCGCCGGATTCGTGAAACCACGGATCAGGAGCTGGAGCCAGGGGCGCCATCGCTCACACCCAACGACGTCGCCGTGTACTACAGCGAGACTCTGAGCACCGGCATACGTATCACGCCCCAACACATCGATGAAGATGGCGAGTTCAAGGAGCGTTGGCCAGCCGGATTCTTCCCGGAGAGGATGAAAGAGCTGATCTGAGGATGATTCATGAGTACGCTATCGAGCCGCGGCTGATCGCCATGGCTGGAGAACGGTCGCGATACCGCTTTTGGACCCGCGAGTTTGGTCTAGGTACGCCTCGTATCATGGCGCAGCTTCCAAAGCTAACGAAATGGAAGAGCCAAGTCCTCAAGGCCCTGGATTCGGATCTTGGCGAAATCGAGCAAGCCCGCGTGGTAGAGCTGATTCAGTATCTATCATCTAATTCCTCAATGCGCGAGGGGGCCGCTTATGATGGGAGTCAACCTTGGATCGACAACGCATTGACCGAGCATCAACGGCAGCCTTTCCAGGCAATTCTGGCGACGACGAATAGCAAAGAGGATGAAGCCGTATTGGTCTCTGATCCACCCGATTCTATTGATGATGCCGCGCCGCTTTGGTTATTGCCGCGAGGTGTTTGCGTTTCCCGGAAAGCGAGCGATATGGCCGCTGCGGTAGGGTGTATGCTGCGGTCTTGCCGCGAGGTCGTATTTATCGATCCGTACTTTCGATCATCAAATCCGCGTCATTACCGGGTAATGGAGAAATTATTGTGTGCCATTGCTCATGGCCGTGTTGCAGGCGCTATACAGCGATTGGAAATTTGTTCAGGAAGTGATCCAAAAGTACCAAGTATAGAGCGATTGGAGCAAGAATTCCGGCGAGATCTGGCAAAGTTTCTCGAGCCAAACACTATGCTCACCTTGAGAAAGCTTACACAGAAGTCAGGAGGCGAGAAATTGCATAACCGCTACATCCTCACGGACCTCGGTGGTGTCCAGTTTGGAATTGGCCTTGATGACGGTGAAGAAGGTGAAACCGATGATGTCACTTTGCTGGAGAAGGATCAGTATCTGAAACGCTGGAGTCAATATTGCAGAAATACACTTGAATTTGATTGCGAAGAGAAAGAGATTACGGTCTAGCCTTGTTTATCGACGGCAATAAAGCGCAGCTCCTTTAGCTCTCTATTGTCGTGACCCCGTGTCTATTGATCCAATTGTTCAGCGTTTGATAGCTGCTAAGTCCAAGTAGCTTAGCGGCTTGCGTCCCAGGGAAAACGCATCATAGCATTATGATATACTTCTAGAAGATACATGATATACCTCTGCAAGGTACTGAGATGACTATTGCGGAGGCTCAAGAAGTGACACTCCACGACTCGGATCGCTCGCTGATCAAGCATTTCAGCCCTCTGGAAGATCCGCGCGACGGCACGAAGGCGCGGCATAAGTTGCTGGATATGATCGCGATTTCCGTCGCTGCCGTGATCTGTGGCGCCGACGATTGGGTGAGCATCGCGGCGTTCGCCAAACCATACCGGAGGAAGTGGTCGCCATCGACGGCAAGTCCGTGCGGCGCTCACACAACCGCGGCGCGGGCTTGGGCCCGTTGCACATGGTCAGCGCCTGGGCGGTGGCCAATCGCGTCGTGCTCGGGCAGGTGGCCACCGAAGCGAAGTCCAACGAGATTACGGCGATTCCCCGCCTGCTCGATCTGCTGATGTTGAAAGGCTGCATTGTCACCATCGATGCGATGGGTTGCCAGACCAAGATCGCCGAGCAGATCATCGCCGCCGGCGGGGACTACGTCCTGGCGCTCAAGGGCAACCAGGGCACTCTGGCCGAGGAGGTCGAGGAAGCGTTCATCGACGCCGATGCCAAGGATTACGCGGGGTTGGACGCGCAAGCCTTTGAGACGAGCGAGCGCGAGCATGGTCGCCTCGAGACCCGTCGCTACTACACCCTGGGCGATCTCGATGGCGTCTCTCGGAGCGCGTTGTGGAAGGGGTTGAACATGATCGGCATGGTCGAGTCGCAGCGCGAGGGCGAAGGCAAAACCTCCACCGAGTATCGCTTCTACATCGGCAGCATCGGGACCGACGCTGAGCGCTTTGCCCGGGCCGTGCGCGGTCATTGGGGCATCGAGAATGATCTGCACTGGAGCCTCGATGTCGCCTTCCGCGAGGACGACTCCCGGCTGCGCGATCCCCAGGCGCGCGAGAATTTCGCCGTGCTCCGCCACATTGCACTGACCCGCTTGAAAAACGACACGCGCGAAAAGATGGGCATCAAGAACAAGCGCCTGAAAGCCGGCTGGGACGACAAGTACTTGTCAGACCTCCTATTCAAGACCCGCTGATGGCAAGTTCGCGTCAGCATTTACAACACGACCATATTAGCAATGACTGATGCGATTGCCCTGGCGTTCGCCCTGATCCCCCCGCCGTATCGTTCATGGGATCCAGAGAGTCCGTCCCGCCCACTCGCGCTCAGTCGCTTACGAATGACTGCCCTCCGCTGATTTCGGACAACAGGAGTAACGCGCACGACGCGCAGGTAACGGTTATAGAGCAACCTATCGTTTGGTGCTGGGCGGCTTTATATCGAAAGCCCGGTCGCATACGCCCTATTGGTTCCGCCGTGCGAGTGTGCGCCGTACGACAACGCTAGGGAGACGCAAGGATCAGCCCAAAACATGTTATAAGCTAGACAGATGGAGTGCGCCAAGGAAGGTCTCGACCTCCCACTCGCTATTGCTATCGGTGACCTTCTTTCGAAGTCTAACCGCTCCGGTATTCGGTAATGCTGGACGCAATTTTTTATTAAAATCCTTTAGAGTTTTTTCCACAGCAGCAGAACGCTGTCGTTTCACCCTCGATTTTGCCGCAGCCGTGATGTAAGCGTTCTCGGTTTGGTCGAGAATACGTTGAACGTCGTCACGAGTCGGCAGAGAGTTTCGACCCTTTGTGAATGGGGTTATCAGAGCTACCGAATCGACAGATAACATGACATCCCATACACCAAGGCAATGACCCGTGATTGAACCATGGTGTGGTACCTTGAACACTTTGGCACGCTGCTGTGGTCTTGCCGTTGATGACAACACTGCTTTCCAGCCAATATCCGTTTCGGCTGCATGTTCTAAGTCGCTCCCAAGCAGAATGTGGTTGCCGCCAATTGAAATCCAAAGCACCACACAAAGATCGTTTCGGTTGTGGACGCTCGCCCGGTATTTCGTTTCCCCTGCGTCTGGCATATAAGATGCCAGTTCGAACAGGAATTTCTCGACTTGTTTATCAGATGGGGAAAGAGCCCAAAGCTCGACGTCGAGACCGTGAGATAGTTCATTGCCAGATCGTGCGTGGAGGCGCCGATCAGCAATCGCCCGCTTCGCAGTTCGGCCCTGAAGCAACGAATAGATTTGACGCAGTTCGCTTACACCGCTACCCGCGGCTATACGGTTACGGGAATCGAAGCGCGTAACCATCGCCGCGAACTCTGCCTTTGTCAGCGCGGAGGAGAGCCAAAAGTTGGCTTTCGGACACCTTGCGAGGACTTTCGATAGTCCGCGGACGTGATCGTCGTGCCAGTGCGAGGCGAGGATGATGTCCACTGCATCGGCCGGATCGAGGCCGATATCGCTGAGGTAGGATAAAGCTGCGGGCTCGCTGGTGCGCGAATCTATGCAGGAATCCACAAGCAGCCAGTGGCCGCTGCCAAAGTGTGCCAGCACGCTTTCGCCGTAACCGGGACCGAACAGAGTCAGTTCCAGCGTTTCTGGGGACGGAGGAGAGCCAAACACAGAGTGGTGACTACTCCCAGTTAACCCCATTCAGCAACTTGTCCGCGTCGCGATCCGCTTGCGCGAGCTCTTTCTTTGTCCACTTTGGAAGGCGGCGAAAAACCAACTGGGACACGCGCTTCTTGCTCCCGCTCGGAGCGGTCTCGTAGCCAATCGTCCATCTGAAAATAGCCCCTTCGCGCAACAGGTCACGATCGGGATCCGAGACCTCGTCCAACTCGAAGTCGGCTTCTTCTCTGGCAATCAATTCTTGGCGGGTCATGTCGACGAGTCGCGCCGTAAAGTGGTGCTCGGAGATATCAATGACATGCCCTTCCCATTCCTGCAGCGGCACAAGAGTGGGCCGCCGGCGCCGTTCCTCCGGCGGAAAAACCGGAAGCATCTTGTCTGACTCGCTAGCGTGAATCGGTATTACGGCAAAGTTTGTAGTTGAGCGACGCCCTTCTCGATATAAATCAGCATCAACCGCATCAGAGTCGTCACGCGCTAGCCGTTTCAGGGCGTATTCGATGAAGTCATCTTTGCTTTCGGCGCGCCAAGAGGACCGGGTGGAGCCGACGTCGATGTACTGGGATGCCGTTTCAGCCATTTTTCGTTTTCTGGGCAAGCGCCATGACTTGATCGATAATCCAGGCAGACCGCTTCAGGGAGTCTTCGAAGCGATTGCTCACGAGGCTAACTGCATTCTCGCAGCCAGTTACGTCAGAGGGATTGCCGATCACGTAGTGGTCATTGACATCAACATTTACAGCGAAACTTGCCTTGAGCTTGGTTGACGGTTCGACTTTGGCTCTGATGTACCCCTTATCTCGGTCATCGAGGAGCGTCTGTTGCATCGTGATCGACTGCATTCCGCCGTGGTGTTCTGGCGACCCCTTTATTTGCCTCGCCCACTCTCCCCACGCATCTTGCGGAGCAAGGCGTTCCCCAATCCTGTCCAAGGTGTCCATGTCTGGGACCGCAAAGTGAACGATTCGATTAATACCCACCAAGTGCACCGGCGTATGCGACAAATACTCACCGAAAAGCCGAACGACCAGATCGGCAAGGCGAATTTTGGGCGGCACCGACGTCTCCGCCAAAAACCGATGTCTCTCAACCTGAACAACTAGCCAATCGGTGGAGAAGCGCGAAAGCTCAGGGTGCACGATATCGACTTCGGCCGATGTGGCTTCTTCTTCAGGAAGCAAGCCTTGTGCGGCAAACCAATCTACCCGAAAAATTCTCGGGTTGAAGTCCCCGACGAAAACTACGTTAGCTTTGTCTATTTCTGGTTGTATGCGCATCGCGAAATCGCCTAGACCGCCCGTTGCATCGCTCAGGCGGTTGTCCCGATGTAGCAAATTCCGGGCGCCTCGCCGCAACCGGGTCCGTGTAGCGATGGCACCCTAACGTTCGGGAGTTGCACAGAGGCAGAGACCGGTTTTCGATTTGGTAGTTTCGTGGAGTTAGGGCTCATATTCAACCCGAAATGGCTGATCCGTAGGCGTTATGATCATGTGGCCGCTCGACGACCGCAGGTTCCGACGATGCAGTCTTCCACAAGATATCGCGGTACATAAAGACAACGAAACCATATGCTGTGATCGATCTCGGCGACCCGGTGTCGATACGACAATGACGTCAGGATAGTCCTGGTTGCCCGGGAAGCCGTCGTTGCCAAGAGCTGTGACGCAGCCCGAGCGAACGCTGTGAAGACAGTATAGGGCTCAAGCGATCCCGCCGAGCGTGATCGTCGCCCGGAAGCGTCAAGCTAATCTTGCAGTCGATGCGTCCACATCGAGCCGGCCAGCGGATAGTCGCGTGGCTGGCCGCGGCCGACGGCTCCTGGGACACTCCCGCTGCTGACTTCGGCGAGCGCATAACCACCGTCGAACCCGAAAGCCAGGTCAGACTTATCGCCTTGGCGCCGTCGGGTGTGGCGCAAACCAAACGCCTCTAGAAGTGGAAGGTTACTTCCGCAACGGGTCGACTCCGATCCTTTAGGCTTCCTCGGTCCCCGGGCCCAGCTCGACGGTGGCAGTCGGCCAAGAACAGGCCCGGTCGCTCGGCGACCGGCAGCCACGCTGACGATCATGGGGCGAGCCGAGCCACCCCGGACGATGAAATGTCGTCTCGCCCCTGATCCTTCCCTCACCCCAACCCTCTCCCAGAGGACGAGGGAGCGAACGCGCTACGCGAATTTCATCGTAAAGCCCATGACTTCGCTGGAGCCTGCGCCTGCCAGATTTCGCCAGCGTGCGCAGTGCCGCGAGCCCGGTGCGGTGATGATCCTTTGGGTGCGTACGGTCGGACTCAGGAGGTCGCTGAAGCTCGGCTCGGGCGGGTCGCGGTGGCGAGGAACACGGGGTATCGCCGCCCCTCCCGGTCTACTTCGCAGGCCGTGGTGAATGCGACGTCGCTGAAGCCGACTTCGACCATCTGCTTCGCGAGTGCGTCCCGGTCGAAACCGGCATGGAAGACGCCCTCGGTACCGGGCGGGTGGAAAGTCCCGTCCTCGCGGTCCAGGTCCGCCAGTGCGAGTCGACCGCCGTCCACTAGATGGTCGTAGAGGGTGCGTACCAGCGCCCGCGTGTCCTCGACATGGTGCATCGCCATTGCGCTGACGACCAGGTCGACCCGCCGGTCCAGGGGCGTCGCGAGGATGTCCTGGCAGACCGTCTCGACCCGGTCGCGGAGTTCGGCCTTGTCCGCGAGCCTGGCGAGCATGGACGGGGAGATATCGACGGCGAGGACGCGCTCGACCTGCGGCGCGACGTGTTCGCACAGGAGCCCGGTGCCGGCACCGAAGTCCATCACGATCATGTCACGGGAAAGCCGCACGCGCCTGTCGAGCGCGCGGGCGACACCTTCGGAGATCTGAGTCGAGATCGGACGGGTGTCCCAGTCCTCGGCCTTCCCGGCGAAGTGGTCAGTCATCATGCGATACGGGTGAGCTGTGAACGGACCAGCAGTCTAGCATCGGCCGGTCGGGGCTTCTCCTCCGGGCTCTGGCACCTTCAGTTCGCCGCCGGGGATGGATAGGAGATCCGAGCCGTCTCGAGGATCCAGGTCGGCGACGCAGCGTTCGAGCCGCTCGCACGGGCGTGCTAATCTCGCTTCTCGAGATGGGACGAGATCCGGGAGAGATGGCACAAGCGAGCGCGTTACAGGCCCAGATCGGTGAGCAGCGCGAGACCGTCGAGCGGCTCGTCGCGCGGCTGGAAGGACGCTACTCGGGACGTATCACGGGGCGCCTGGTGCGCCCAGCGACCGAGGCCCGCTATCGCCCGCTGCCGGAGGGGCTTCAGCCGGGATTGGTCCAGGCGCTGAACGCACGGGGGGTCGCGCAGCTCTACGGCCACCAGCGCGAGGCCTGGGACCGGGTCGCCGAGGGCCGTCATCTGGTGATCGCGACGCCGACGGCCTCGGGGAAGACGCTGTGCTACAACCTGCCGGTGCTCGATGCCGTGCTGAGCCGCGGCATCAAGGCCTTGTACCTCTTTCCGACCAAGGCGCTGGCGCAGGACCAGGTCGCCGAGCTCAATGCGCTGAATCAGGCGGCGAGCCTCGGCGTCAAGGCCTTCACCTTCGATGGCGACACGCCCGGCGATGCCCGCAAGGCGGTGCGCACGCGCGGCGACGTCGTCGTCTCCAACCCGGACATGCTCCACCAGGCGATCCTGCCGCACCACACCAAGTGGGCGCAGTTCTTCGAGGGGTTGGCCTTCGTCGTCGTCGACGAGCTGCACAGCTACCGTGGGGTGTTCGGCTCGCATGTGGCCAACGTCTTCCGGCGCCTGCGGCGGATCTGCCGGTTCTACGGCGTCGCGCCCCAATTCTTATTCGCCTCGGCGACCATCGCCAACCCCGGAGAGCTTGCCGCGGCCCTGA
>JGI12048J13642_10464804_pt1 | contig 14750 bp, 10 predicted proteins | sample ElkSlonscriptome_16_FD_13642 | JGI IMG/M metagenome (IMG submission 13642)
GATGGGATGATGTTCCAGCTGCACGGCCTCTCCGTAAAACAAGCGGGTAGCTTCCTCGAACGAGGGTGTATGATCCGATACACAGAAGGTGTGAGACTTCGGGTTGGGGGAGTTGCATAATAATCCTGCCTGTTCGAGGCTTGCCTGCACGGATTCGGCCACCAGACGGGTGGAGTCAAATACCTCGACCTGCCCCTCGAAATAAGCTTCGATGTCGGGGCGTATCAGCGGGTAGTGTGTACAGGCCAGCATGAGTGCCTCCATATTGCGAAGCGCAGGATCGCTCAGATACGTATTGAGTACCACCTTACTTACTTCGTTATGGACAAAACCCTCTTCGATCATAGGTGCCAGCAAGGGCGTGGCCAGAGCACCTACCTCGAGGTTGGGCTGGAGTCGGCGGAGTTGCTTCTGATACACGGCTGAATGGACCGTGGCCTTGGTGGCAATAATACCAACCTTACTGAATTGACGGGCCACGACGGTCTCGACCAGGGGGTCCACCACATTGACAAAAAGAGCTTGGTCGCGGAAAAATTCCAGCAATACATCGTAACCGGCCGTGGACGCTGAATTGCAGGCCACGACGATCATTTTACAATTTTGTTCGAGCAGGAATTTACCGATCTTGAGGCAATAGAAGCGGATGGCATCCGCCGATTTATCGCCGTAGGGGAGGTGGGCGGTATCGCCAAAATAGACCAACCGTTCGTTGGGCAGGAGGGTATGAATAGCATTGGCGACCGTAAGGCCGCCAATGCCGGAATCAAAGATTCCTATCGGTTTATCTGCCGGGTTTGTGTGGGTCAACCGGGATCGATTTAGATACCGAGTTTATTCTTGACCATAGTGCTGACATCGGCAGAGTCATCTTTGTAGAGCAGTACCGATTCGTCGAAGATAAACTGGAAGCCATTTTCCTGAGCTACTTCTTCGATAGCGGCATTGAGTTTATCGTAGATCGGCTGGAGTTCGGTCGAGCGCTTCTCCTGGATCTTTTCCATCATTTCCTGCTCGTACTGTCCAAGTTCGGTTTCTTTTTGCTTCAAGCGAGCTGCTTCGCTTTCTTGTTGCTTAGGTGACAAGTCACCGCTCTGAACCTTGGCCTGAACAGCTTGGTATTCTTGCTGCAGTTCTTCGAGCATGGACTGCCCTTTCTTCTGCAATTGCGTCTGATAGCTTTTCAAGTTGGCTTCAGCCTGCTTGAGTTCCGGCATTTCACTCAGGATCGCTGATGTATTCACGTAACCGAATTTCTGAGCTTGAACCGTAACGGAGGCCAATACCAGAAAAGCGATCAGGCTGCCTAATTTTACCATTTGTTTCATTACTACTGTGTTTTCCTATTTTCTGTAAAATGGTCGCCGCTCGGAGCATTCTCCTATCGCTTCCTTCCGGCGGTGCAAAAATAAGTTATTAGCCCGATTTAAAGAAAGAAAAGGACTTTCGATCCACTCAATTTGAGCGAGTTATCGGGTTATGGTGCCTTGAACACTAGTTCAGGGCGCGCAAAATATCTTCTGTTTTATCGTACTGAGGATTGGAGAAGATCATACCGGCAGCGCCGGAGCGATCAAAGATAAAGTCGTAACCGCGCTCGTTGGCGTACTCTTCGATGGCCTGATATACGCGTTCCTGGATGGGACGCACCAGATCCTGGCGACGTTCAAACAGTGCTCCTTCGGGGCCGAAGCGTGCTTTTTGCAATTCGCGTACTTCTTTTTCCTGGACCATGATCTCATCTTCCCGCTGACGCCGGGCTTCATCGCTTAGAAGGACTTGCTCCGCCTGGTAACGGTTGTACATACTTTTAATTTTGTCGTATTCCTGAGCGATTTCCTGGCGCCAGGTAGCGGCCACTTGGTCGAGTTGTCGCTGTGCTTCCTGGTATTCATCAATACTTTCCAGGATTTTATTCACATCCACGTAAGCAATACGTTGGGCAGTAGCCGAGATGCTCAAGCCGCCCAAGACTAGCAGGGCTAGTGTCCATTTGCGCAGGATATTCAGGGTAGTTGATCCGTTCATGTTCAGTCTTTTTGGTCTGTTGATAAAAGCGAGGCCAAAGGTACAAGTTTCTGGCTTCGACTTATAAACGTTTCAATATACACCAATATTCACCTGACCATATTGCCTTTAACGTGGATTTAACGGCGTTGGGGTGGTTTGTTAAGAGCCTTTAGGAACTAGCCCCGGCGAAGGTGGAGCGTCGAGCGTCGAGCTCCCCATTCTCCAACTCCCCGATTCACCCATTCTTTTTCAGGCGTAGGCAGTAGACAAAGGTTCGCTAATCCCTCTCGTCGCTGGTATCGCTTTCAGCTCTCGAGTCCCTGGTGTCTCTAGAGTCTCTGAACCGTTCCGGCCACTCCTTGATCCACAGGTCAGTTTGCGGGAAGGGAATCGTAACGCCTTTATCGCGAAATAATTGATCGATACGGAAACGAATATCCGATTTGACATCCTCGATGGCCAAAAACTCCTTAGTCCAGAAGTGAATTTCAAAATCGAGGGAAGAGTTGCCGAAATTGATGAACCGCACAAAGGGAGAGGGAAACTTCAATATTTTTTTGTGATCCACCACGGCTTCCAATAGTATGTCTTTAACCAAATCCGTATCGGAGCCATAAGCGACCCCTACGCCAACGTGAAAGCGGGCGATCTCATCATTATGGCTCCAGTTGGTGACCCTATTGATCACGATTTTGGAGTTGGGGACAATAACGGTCATATTCTCGCGCGTCTGTATCTCGGAGGTGCGCAAGCCAATTCGTTTGACGGTACCGTTGAGCCCCTCCACATCCACGACATCACCGACCTCGACGGACCGCTCGAACAGAAGGAGGATGCCCGAGAAAAAATCATTGAAGGTCTGCTGCAGTCCCAACCCAACGCCCAGTAAGAGGGCCGCCGTACCACCAACGACCAGCGAAATGTTTACCCCCAAAATATTGAGTACTACCAACAGTGCGATGAAATACATCAGGTAGGTGAACAGCTGATTGATCGCAAACTGCGACCCCACATTGATATCACGCTTTTGATAACTGCGCGTGAGCAAATACCGAATGCCCAACCAGGCAAGCAAGCGGGCAATATAGATAATCAACAGCGTCTCCAGCACCTTATTAAGGGTGATGGAGAAGGTTATAGGGTCTCCGTTATTATCCCGTTTAGCCAGATCGAAGGTGTAGATCTCGTAGCTAATATCGAGGATCCCGAATACGATCAAAGCGGTCAGGGTATATACAAACCACTTGAAGGCCCGCTTGGCCGCTCGCGTCCGGTCCCGTACCGGTCGGTGATGCAGGGTAATGGGGCTCTTCGGCTTATCTATTTTGGGTCCCCAGGCAAATAGCTCGGTGAAGACCATAGTCATCAAGCGGGCCAACTGAACGATCCATAAACACAGCAGCACCGAATCGATCCGCAGATGAATACCGCCACGTTCCGTTTCTACATCATATCGTAACTGATCGAATTCGTACCCACTGAACGCAATGAGTACGTAAAGGATAAAGGTGATTGCACTGAACAAAAAGCGACGGTAAATGCGCTTGCGTTCCGGAGCCGTTTTACCAATGCGCTCCAGAAAATTGGGTAGCCACCGTCGCACCAATAACCAATGGAACAGCAAAAATGCCACCAAAAGGATGGTTGCACCCAAAACGTTACCCAACGAAATAGTGAAGTTTTCGTTACTGAACAGGATACGCTGAAAAAACTCATTCAGATCCATAACTAATGGTTGTGGAAGGCACGAGCCAATCCCGGTCACCTCTCTGCAAGTCGCTTTCGCTAAAAATAGTGAATGTTTGTCAGGTTTTAGGTGTGAGGTGTGAGGTGTGAGGTTCCTCATACCTGACCTCAAACCTTCCCTGACCGCCGAAGCTTAGCGAAGGAGGTAGACCTCAAACCTCATACCTGTTATTTACTATCTTTGCCCCCGACCGAAATACCTCCTATGCGTATCCTGGCCAAAGGCATTTCTCTGCTGTTTCATCCACTACTGATCCTCAGCTATATGCTGGTGATCTTATTGTTAGTTGATCCCTTCCTTTTTGGCATAAGCCATATATCCGATATGGAAGGGCGGGTACTGCTGCTGCGGGTCTTTATTTCCACTTTTTTCATTCCAGCTTTTGCGGTAGCAATGCTGACCTTTCTGGGTTTGTCGAGCTCCATAGAGTTACCAACCCGGGAGGACCGATACGGACCGTATATCGTAACCGGTATTTTTTATTTGTGGATGTTTCGCAACTTCCTCACCAATCCCCTGATTCCCGATCTGTATACCAGCTTCGTACTGGGTGCGGTCATCGGACTCTTTCTGGCCTTTTTTATTAATATCTTCTCCAAGATTTCCGCCCATGCTGTCGGTATGGGCGGGTGGCTGGGGATGGTATTTCTGCTGATGATACAGAGTAGTTACCAGTTACTCGAGATACCATTACCGTGGCTGGGGCCCGTGCAGATCAATCTCCTCACCCTCTTCCTCATCCTTATTTTCCTGTCGGGCATAGTGGGGTCAGTTCGTTTGTATTTGCAAGCACACGAGCCCATGGACCTGTTCGGAGGATTCCTCATCGGTTTTACGGCTCAGCTCATCGCCGCCCGCTTTATTCTGTTTGGGTAACCTCCTTTACCTATTGGTCTGTTTCCACAACATGATTACCTGTTAATCATTATATTATGGATGAATCTATGATTAACCCGACAAGTTGCTCCCTATGTACTACCGGCTGTCCCTCCTCTTCCTGTTATTCCTACCCTGGCAATCCTGGGCCCAAGTCATTGATGACGAAGGTCCCGAATACCAAATTTTCAGTATTTATTTCGGTGGTGGAAGCTACTACATCGATTCAGAACAAGCTGCCGATCTCCACAAATGGCTGGAAAGCATTCCCGATGTAGAACACCAGATCATCAGTATACACGGGCATACCGATGATATCGGCAGCCTGGAATACAACCAATGGCTCTCAAATCGCCGCTGTATGTCGGCCCTGCAACGCCTCCTGCACGAGGGCATTATGCGCGAGCAAATTACCATCGAAGAATTCGGGGAACTCAACCCCGTCTATGACAACAACACCTGGGATGGACGGCGCAAAAATCGCAGAGTGGATATCATTATTCGTCCGGTTATCCTATGACCCACAAACATCCGATAACCAACCCGACCCCGATCGTGAAACCGCCGATACAGTACGTGGATCTTGATCAAGATAATTCGTAAAGCCTGTCCAAACGGGAGTGCGTTAATGTGCTCCCGTTTCTATTTATTTAGTTATAGGCAGGCTATACCTTTTGGCTCTCTTGGAAAAAAGGTATTTTCAGGACTCACGACGATCTAAACATACTATGTCGAAACACCCGTGGTCCTCTCTGCTGATTGCAGCCTTTCTATGGCTATCGTTAACCTCCATACACCTTCCAGTTAACCGGAAAGCAGCTTACAGCTTTCATTATAAGGGTAGCATATCCTACGCCGAAGGCCAGATAAAGCAAGCTGATCAGTACTTCAGGCGGGCGTACAATATCCTTCCGGAAAACTTTTACTTCGCAGTCTCATACGGGCTAACCCACGGGCAGCGCGGCAATCTGTCGGAAGCACTCGAAGTCATCTCCAAGGCCCGGCGTGTCATCCCTTTCGACGATCCGGAAGTAAAGCGTAAGCAGGCCCTCTCCAATTTTTTCTCGGGCCTGGTCTATGCGTATAACCACGATTTTGATAAGGCCTTCCGGCAAGTGAGTTTGGGATTACACAACCTGCCCAATGACTCGACCGCCGCCAGTATCTTCGAGAACACCCTTGGGTATTTACGGGTACAAAACCAGGCTCGCAACGCCCACCGCCGCGGCGATATGCCTGCTCACTTTCACGTACACGAACGGGACCTGGAAGCGGCTTTCCAACACTTTGAATCAGCACTCGCCCTGGATCCGGGCAATCCGGCCGCCCGGGCCAATTACCAGATGCTCTGCGATACCCTCGGGCGTCCGCCCAAATTTGCCACCAGCGAACTGACGCCCATCCAGGACCGGAAAAAATACCAGCCCACTTTCCTCGACATGCACACCCGCCTGATCAATGAGCTGGAGTTACCCGAATTCGATGAGATCCTCTTTTTGGTGGATATTTCGGGTTCCATGGTACAGGAACAAGTTATCTGCATGAATGCCAACCGCTTCGATGTAATGAAAGAACTGGCCCGCAAAGCCCTGAAAGCTTTCCCGGAGGGTAAACAATACGGTTTAGCAACCATTGGTGGCACCTGCAGCTCGGAACCAGACTTCTGGCGCCCCACCGGTTCCATCGAACGGGATGAGCTGGATACGCGTTTTCGATTCCTGATCCCCGACGGTACCACACCGCTACTGAGTCGCCTGGTTGCTACGCCCGAACTTTTTTCCGACTCCAGTCAGCAGCAGAAAACCATCTTTTTAATCAGTGACGGCGCTAATACGTGCCGGGTTGGCGGGGTCGATGTATGCCAATTTGCCGAGGAACTCTCCGAGCAGGGCATTACCGTAAATGTATTGACTTTCCTGTCGACCACGATCAATAATACCAATGCCTTTGCCGAATACATTTGCCTGGCTGAAAGCACGGGTGGCAACATTATTTACATGGATAATTACCATTGCCGGCTGGAGCCCCTTTCCTTTGATCTACTGGCTTCCTGCCAATTACGCTTACCGGAATTGACCCAGAGTTCCTGTTGGGGCGATCACATCGAAACACTGTGGAATATTTCGCGCTCAGGGAGCGGTGGAATGGAATAAAAAAAAGGCTTTCCCTTCCGGAAAAACCTCTTCGTGGTGGGAGATACTGGACTCGAACCAGTGACCCCCTGCTTGTAAGGCAGGTGCTCTGAACCAACTGAGCTAATCTCCCGTTTTGGCTAAAACGACATCCGTGGGGATGTATCCGTTTATTCGAGCGAGTGCAAATATATAAGCATTCCCATTTCTACGCAATAGGTATTGCCAAAAAATTAAAAAAAATAAGCTCATTTATCCTTTTTATACCTATATCCAGCGTTGTATCAAAGACTTAACTACCTTTCGGCACAAACCAGGAACCATATGAAACGCTTTCTGCGGAAGTTCTTCCTCATCCTTTTTATCAGCCTGATCGTCCTGTTTGGGCTTTCCCTGGCCCTTACGTCTCTTTTCGAAAAGCAGATCGGTGACCGGATTATCAGTCTGCTAAACCAGCAACTTACTACCGAACTGACCGTCGGGGACATGGACCTGACCGCCCTGCGTACATTCCCTTACCTCGCTGCCAACCTGCGCGATGTTCGTCTCGACGATACCTACGGCGATGCCCTGATCGAGGCTCACACCCTGTCTTTTCGATTTGGCCTGTTGAGTGTATTGAGCTCCAACTACGAAGTAAAATCGGTAAAGGTGAGTAAAGGGTTGCTGGCCATTCATGTTGATCAGCGGGGTGTCAATAACTATGAGGTATACAGAACACCCGATCAACCGGGTAATTCTAATACGTCTGATACGGGCATCAAATTGGAAGAGGCCATCCTGGAAGACGTGGACCTTACCTACGACAACCGCCAAACCGGACAACGGGTAAACCTGTTGGTTGACCAGGCTACTTTCTCTGGTGCTTTTTCCTCCCGGCAATTTACCCTGAAGAGTGATGCCAAACTGCTTTCCAAAGGTATTCAGGTAGGCGATACCCGATACCTGGTTCGTGAAAGGATTGGATACCAGGCCGCCTTACAGGTCGACCTGACCGAAGGCATTTACCGGCTCGAACAGGTGGAAGTCGATATAGATGGTAATGCTTTTGCGATTAGCGGCGTAACGGAGAATTGGGAAGAGGGTCTTTACTACGATCTGCTGGTCAATAATGAGGAGGGCAGCATTGAAGGTGTTTTGCAGTTACTACCCGAAAATCTGAGCCGAGCCCTGGGTGATTTTCGATCTCGTGGTTCCTTTACTTTCCAGGCTACGATCAAGGGGCCGGCTACCCGCTCCCAGTCGCCCGAAATACGGGCCGATCTGAGTCTGGATCAGGGTCGGTTAATCCACCCCTCTATGCCCAGCGACTTTAAGGATGTCTCCTTTAAGGCCTCTTTTCAAAATGGGAAAGACCGCAATAACGAAACCACCGTACTGGCCATTCGTGACTTTACGGGCTACTTCAACCGGCAGCTTACCGAAATGCAACTGGAAGTACAAAACCTCGACGATCCCCGTATCGACTTTTCCCTGAACGGTGCGGTACCGATGGGAGCCGTCTATGGCCTATTGGGCAGCCCCAGCATAACCGACGGCAGTGGAGAACTGGAGTTACAGAATCTGCGCGTCCGGGGACGATACGAAGATATGATCCGCACCTCGAGAATAAGTCGTGTTCAATCTTCTGGTCGCCTTGAATTCGACGATGCCAGCCTAACCATCAATGATGAGCAGATGGTATTCGACCGGGGCACCCTCGACCTAAACGGAAACCAACTGGCGGTAAACGGACTCAAACTGATCGGCGCCAATAGTGATATGGAATTGGAGGGTACGGCCTTTAACATAATCCCTGTACTCTTCGCCGACTCTACCAACTCCCAGCGAGCTTCTCTGGAATTTCAGGCAAATTTGACGGGCGACCAGATCGACATCAGCAAACTGCTCACGGTCTTTAGTCTCAAGGTGGCGGAACAAGATACCCTCAATGCCCAAATCGCTCAGGTCGATTCGATCAAAACAGCTACCGTACAAAAGCAGCAACGCCTGATAAACCTGCTGAAAGGTCGATTCGAAACGAATGTCAAGCAATTCTATTACCAGGATATTGAAGGCAGGGACTTTTCGGGGCAACTCGATTTTTCCACCAATCAAATTGCCGTTAAAGGATCGACGAATACCATGCGGGGGCAGATCGACCTGGACGGGCGCCTTTTCTTCCTCCGGCAACCCTCGCTGGAAGCTACCCTCATTGGCGAGGGCCTCGATATCAACACTTTTTTCCAACAGACCAATAATCTGGGGCAGCAGGTACTCACCTCCGACAATATCAGCGGAACACTGACCACCAAGACCAAAATTTTTGCCTTTTGGGATAACCGTGGGAATTTCCAACCCGGCCAGATGCGCATCCTGAGTGCCATCGCCATTGAAGACGGGCGATTGAGTGACTTCGGGCTCATGGAGAATTTTTCCACCTTTGTCAATATCAATGACCTGAAGAACATCCAATTTACCCGAATTGAGAACTATCTGGAAATCGCGGATAACCGCATCTACCTGCCCGCCATGTTTATCCAGAGTAATGCTATGAACCTGACGGTGAGTGGAGAGCATGACTTTTCGAATACCTTCGAATATAATATTCAGGTGAATGCAGGTCAGGTATTAACCAATCGCTTTAAAAAGCACGACCCCAAACTGAGCCCGATCAAGGCTAAGCAAAAGGGCTTTTTCAACCTCTATTACCGGGTTTACGGTGACCTTGACGACTACGAATTCGAGTCGTCCAAGCGTCGGGTAGAGGCTGACTTCGCCCGCAGCCAGTATCGCAAAAGAGAGATCCAGCGCGCCCTGGTTGCCGAATTTGGTCCTATTGATCTGGTTCAGGAACCCGCCACCTGGGTCGATGAGGGGGGCGAAACGGATACCGAATTCCTGGAATTTGAAGTGGAAGGGCAGGATACCACCCGACGCAATCAATAACCCTGGGTTACCGTACCTTCCCGCGTGAAGAACCGCAGACTCGCGTGGCCGCCGATAGCACCATTACCCGCAGGTCCGTACAGGCGGTGAGCCGTGTCGCGCCCCAGCTGCATCCAATCATTAATCCATACTTGCCCGCACTTGAGGTTCGTGGCAATACGGTTGGCCCGACGGGTATCCCGCGTCCAGATAGCGGCCGCTCGCTGAAAATCGGTCAGATTAGCCAAACGGATAACCTCTTCTTCTTTGTCGAAGGGCATAATGGTAGCTAGCGGACCAAAAATCTCCTCCTGATTGGTACGGGCATCGGGTGCCAGTCCTTCCACCAGCGTGGGACGCACGAAGTACCCATCCTCCAACTCTTCGGGCATATTGGGGTGTTTACCACCGCACAGAATCTTTCCCCCCTCCATTTCACACAGAGACACATAGCTGAGTACGCGCTCGAGGTGTTCCCGGGAAATGAGTGGCCCCAGGTCCGTCACCTGAGAAAAGGGGTCACCAACCCGCAAGAACTGAGTGCGTTTCACCAGTTCATCACGGATCTCTTCGTACCGCGATCGCTCCACCATAATGCGGGAGGTACTATAAGCTGATTGGCCGTTGTTACCAAAAGTTGATCGCAGCAGACCGATGATCGTCTGATCGGCATCGGCGTCATCGAGAATAATGGCCGGATTTTTCCCTCCGGTATCCAATAAATGTGGCCGATAGTGCTCCGTACAGCGAATAGCCAGTTCCTTGCCCCGCTCGTGACTACCCGAGAACCCGACGGCATCAATACCATCTACCTCACCCAAAAGGGGCTGAATGACCGAATCTTTTCCATGAACAATATTTAATACGCCTCCCGGCAATCCGGCATCTACTGCAGCTTTCGACAAAAGGTAGGCCGTCATGGGTGTCCGGTCCGATGGGTGAGCAACCACACAATTACCCGTTGCCAGGGCCGGAGCGATCCACTCACATAAATTGAGCAGCGGGTAATTCCAGTGACAGCTCACCCCTACTACCCCCATTGGGCGGTGTAAATGGTAGTGAGCTGCCCGCCGGTATGTTCGTGCCTCAAAGGTGTTTCGGTGGAGGATAGCGGTCGCAAAAAATCGAAGACAGGCCTGAGCCCTCGGAATATCAGCACTGCTCGACATGCTTAAGGGCTTCCCGTTGTCGCGTGATTCGGCCTTGGCAAAGATTTCCCGTTCCTGTTCAATAATGTCTGCCATTCGCATGAGTAAGCGAAAGCGTTTCTCCGCGTCGAGTATACTCCAGGCTGGCAAGGCCTTGCGCGCGGCCTGCACGGCGTGGCGGACATCTACCTCGGAAGAATCCGGATACAGGGAAATAGCCTTGTCGCTAGCAGGATTGTAGCTGTCCAGGTATTCACCGGAGTCAGCTGGTGACAGGGAGCCACCAATGTAGTTTTTAATGTATTTATCAGGACTCATGGTAGGTAAAGGGTTTTACGCCATGTCCCTGGAGATTATAACGGCCCGTGCCGGGGCTCATCGAATATAGGCGTTTTTTTGCAGCAATGAGGAGTACTAGCTGCGCTTCATCGAGAATACGGTACTCATCTAGAGGCTACCGGCATTTTCGCGATACAATACGGCCAATACAACCTGCCCGACAGCTCCCAGTGTCCGCTTATTGATCACATCCATGGTATCGTCGTGGGTATGCCAGTATGCACCAAAGCCCGTTTCCGTATCCACGGGCCGGTTGATAATATCGATCATCGGGATCTTGGCCAGGGTGTTCACGTAATAGTGATCGTCGGTAATGCCTCCGCCGTCAGCGTTTACAAAGTAATTGCTGTAGCCCATATTCTGGGCCAGCGACCACACCTTGTCCACTACCGGACGGGCAAAGTAGACGGAGTATTGCTCGCGCGCAAAGCGTGCACCGTCGGCACCTACCATATCGAGCAGGATACCGTAACGCGGTGCATTAGATCCGTAGCCCGTATTCCTGGCCCAATACTGAGCGCCCAGTGCCCAGGAATCGGGGTTATCAGCACCGGATTCACCGTAATCCTCTGCATCGAAAAAGACGATGTCGACCCCCATGTCGATGGGGTTGGCCTGCAGCTGACGGGCAATTTCGAGCAGTACCCCCACTCCGCTGGCTCCGTCGTCGGCACCCAATACGGGATCATCCTTGCGCTCCTGATTCATCGGCGAATCGGCGAAGGGGCGAGTATCCCAGTGTGCTCCCAGTAAAATGCGCTTTCCCGCCCCGGGATTGAAGGAGGCGATGATGTTGGTACCACGCAGCGTTTCTCCGGTATAGGCTTTGGCCCGAAATTTTTGTTGCTTGACTTCTGCCCCGAAGGACTTGAGCTTATCGACCAGATACCGGCGACACAGATCGTGCGCCTCCGTATTAGGTACGCGCGGACCAAAGGCTACTTGTTGAGCCACGTAATTATACGCGGAATCCCGGTTAAAAGAGGGTACGGAGGGCGCCTGTACGGTGGGTGTGGTAGCCGGGGAATCCGACCCTCCGTTGTTTTTATCGTTGCCACAGGCGAGGGTACCCAGTACCAAAAAGGCTATCAACAGGATAGGCGGGATAGACCGAACGTTCATGTGTGTTTATTTTTTGTTTGGATCGAAGTGACGCCAGCCCTGAGCTGTCAGCTCATGCCGGTTTCCACCTTTCGTGTGTAACATAACGCCTTCGGAAGGCTCCATTATTTCACCCATGATGTACACTTCGGGTAAGAAACGCACCTTATCCAGGTCATCGGGCGAAACGGTAAATAACAATTCGTAATCTTCGCCCCCGCTCAGGGCACAGGTAGTGGGGTCGAGCTGAAATTTCAGGGCCTGCATTTCCGTATCCGGATGCAGGGGAATACCACTTTCTTCGATAATGGCCCCTACGTTGGACTCTTTGCAAATATGAAAGATCTCAGACGCCAGCCCATCGGAAATATCGATCATAGCTGTCGGCACCAGTGTTTTTTTAGCGAAAGCCTCGATCATATCCGCGCGGGCTTCGGGCTTCAACTGACGGCCCACCAGGTAATTCTGGCCCTCCAGATCGGGTTTGATCTCGGGGTTGTCCAGATAGAGTTGCTTTTCGCGTTCCAACAGCTGCAAACCGAGATAGGCGGCGCCCAGGTCACCCGTCACGCACAAAATGTCACCGGGCTTAGCGGTATTTCGGTAGACAACCTTTTCTTTAGTGACTTGCCCGATGGCCGTTACACTGATGATCAATCCTTTATTGGAGGAGGTCGTATCGCCCCCGATCAGGTCTACCCCGTAGCGCTCACAGGCCAGATGCACTCCGGCATATAATTCCTCCAGGGCCTCGACCGAGAAGCGATTAGAGATGGCCAGGCTAAAAGTCACCTGACGTGGAATAGCGTTCATGGCCAATATATCCGATACGTTGACCACCACCGACTTATACCCGAGGTGTTTTAGGGGGGAATACATGAGGTCGAAGTGAATGCCCTCCACCAACATATCGGTGGATACCACGGTGAGCAGCTCTTTATTATCGATAACGGCAGCATCGTCGCCCACTCCGCGTATGGAGGAGGCATTCTTTAATACGATTTGCTCGGTCAGATGATCGATCAGGCCAAATTCACCAAGTTCATTGACATCCGTGCGCTTGGGTGTTTCGGGTGTGGACATAGATTCGTTTTGAGTAGGTTGATCAGGTATAACACCGTCTCCTCCTTAATCGTTGGCCAGGTTATCCAGCAATTTGCGGGCTTCCATCTGGGTAATCGGGTCTTTGCCTTTGGCCATGGCAAAGGCGCGCTCGGCCACCGTAGCGGCTTCCTGCTTGTCGCCACTAAAAGCCAGAGCGATAGCGTGACTCAAGTGGTACTTCGCCTCCCCGGCACGTTCGGCATTATCGGCCAGGATATCCAGCACCAGCGATACGACTCCCTCTTCCTTAGGATAGGAACGCAGCGCCATACTGGCGACGCGATCAGTGGTGGCGGGTGTATCCTGCTCCATACCTTTTTTGAGGTACTCTTTCAGTGCTTTTTCATAATCATTGGTATCACCCTGTTTTTTGGCGAAAGCCATATCTGCCTTGGCGGCAAAAGCATCCTCGTGATCGGGATCGTACTCGGCCACTTTCTTCTTGGCTTCATTTAACAGCATCTCGCTATCAAACTCCAGTGCTTTGTCCAGGGTGTTTTCCGCCGCGAGCATGATCTTTTCATCCATATTCACATCGGGCATGAGCTCCTCGACCGCTTCCCGGTTTTCCATTAGCATTTTGAAAATACGGGAGTCTACTTCGGTGGCTGCTTCGTAAATGATACGAAGGTTCTCGGGCGTGGTCACGTCTTCCTGATCGCGGAGATAATCGTTAGCCACCTTCAGGCTGGATTTACCCGATTGATTGAGGGCTTTGATGTAGTCGTACATAAACTCCGGATCGCGCTTTCCCTTCTCGTATTGCTCCACAAAGGGACCGGTGCGGTCAATGGAGGAGAGGACATCCTGCCCCAGTGCCACGAAAGCTTCGATTGGCTTGGCCCCTACAGAACGCTTCACCAGCGTACCGTCGTAATCAATGAACAACAGGGTCGGATAAGCCCGAACAGGATATTTTTTTCGGATCTCCAGGCCTTCGCCCTTCTCCATATCCATTTTCACGTTAATGAAGTGCTTATTGTAGAAGTCGCCGGCTTCGGATCGCGAAAAAACCTGCGCATCCATACGCTTGCAGGGACCACACCATACGGCGTAGGCATCCATAAAGATCAGTTTCTGTTCTTTTTTGGCGGCAGCCAAAGCTTCTTCCCAGGTTCCCTGGAAAAAATCAATGCCCTGGGCCTGGATGGTCATGGTGGTCAGTAAGGCTATAACAAGGGAGAGTACAGTCTTCATAATCCGTCTTTTTTCAGGTCGTTCGGTACAAAAATACGAATAGTGCGCGGATGGGTCCGTTAAAGAAGGCTTAATTCCGCGGTGGTCATTAAACCGGGGAGATACAGAAGCATCAAAGCTTGAGAATAATACCCCGGTTGGTATCAGTTGACTTTCTTTTAACGTAAGGTTGGGCTTAGGTGATTTTGT
>JGI12048J13642_10156524_pt1 | contig 14749 bp, 16 predicted proteins | sample ElkSlonscriptome_16_FD_13642 | JGI IMG/M metagenome (IMG submission 13642)
AGTTGAACCGCAGAGTAGCGCGGAGTAACACAGAGTGTATAGCGTGCTAATAAAAAACTCTGTGAAACATTGTGTGACTCTGCGGTTAAATAATACGAGCGTCAGCGAGTCCCCCCATGCTTCTGCGGTTTAGAATTGGTTGGAAAATTCATTTATCTTTGGGGCTAGTAAAACTGAGTCTATGTCTAAACGAAAAGTAATCGGTGCGGTGGATCGCATCGACAGTCGGTATTTTAGCTATACGGTGATCTATAATTATGTGAGCCGGGTGTTTTTTCAGTACTATGGGAAGGTGGATGTGCGCGGACTTGAGAATATTCCGAAAGATGCACCGGTGATTTTTTCGCCGAACCACCAGAATGCGCTGATGGATGCGCTGATCGTGCTGTTCTCGTCACCGGGGGATACGGTGTTTTTGGCGCGTGCCGACCTGTTCAGGAAGAAGCTGCTGGCGAAGGTGCTGAACTCGCTGAAGATCCTGCCGGTGTTCCGGATCCGTGACGGCGTGGAGGAGCTGGGGAAGAACCAGGAGATCTTCGATATCACCGTGGGAGTATTGCACCGCAAGCACCAGCTCTGCATCATGCCGGAGGGGAACCATGGGGATCATCGCAGACTCAGGAACCTGGGGAAGGGGATCTTCAGGATCGCTTTCAAGACCCAGGAGAAGATGGGGAACCAGCCCTATGTGAAGATCGTGCCGGTGGGACTGGATTTTGAAGATTACATCAAGCACAACCAGGACCTGCATATTGTCTATGGCGAACCCATCGAGGTCTCGGAATACTGGGATACATTTGAAGAAAACGGTCCGCGTGGACTCAACCACCTCAAGCAGCGTCTCGCCGAGGAGATGAAACCGCTGATGATCCACATCGAAACCGAGGAGTTTTATGACACTTACATGGGATTGCGCCAGGTATATAACGACCGCATGCGGGAGCAGATGGGGATCGAAGGGGGGAAGCTGCATGACAGGTTTGTGGCCGACAAGGAGATGATCCGCCGGCTGGACGAGGTGCTGGAGGAGGATGAGCAAAAACTGGTACCGCTGAAGGAGCAGGTGGAGCCGTACTTTGAAAAGGTGAAGCAGCTGAACATCCGCGACTGGGTGGTGAAAAATAAGGGGTTTGGTCCGATGCATTCTTTGTGGCGGTATTTTTCCTTGTTGCTGACCCTGCCGTTCTTTCTCTATGGCTTTATCAACAACGCGCTGATGTATTTCCTCCCGGTGCGGATGGTGCGGAAGATCAAGGATGTGCAGTTTCACAGCTCCGTGAAGGCCGGGGCGGGGATTCTTTTGATCATGCCGCTTGCCTATGCATTGCAGACCCTGGCCGTGGGACTTATTTTCAAGGAGTGGTACATCTGGCTCGGCTACCTGGTGACGGTATATCCCATGGGCAAGCTGGCATTGTGGTGGTACTTCAGGTTCAAGAAGACGTGGCATGGGAGTCGGTTTGGAAGGTATCTGCGTCGCGGAAAGAAGGGCGCGAAGGAATTGGTGGCGTTGAGGGAGCAGATCATTGAAACAACGGAAGGACTGATTGGTAAATCATGAGTATATTCAGGAATAAGACCGTATGGATCACAGGTGCCTCTTCGGGGATCGGGGAGCACCTGGCGGAGCAGTTTGCCCTTGAGGGAGCGAAGGTGATCATTTCGTCGCATGAGCCCGAAGAGCTGGAGCGGGTGAAGCAGAAGCTGGAGCCTGTTTCGAAGGAAGTATACCCGGTGGAGTTCAACCTCGGAGACCCGGATGCGGTCCAGGCTGCGGCCGATCATGTGCTGAAGGAGTTTGATGGCGTGGATGTGCTGATGAACAACGGCGGCATCTCCCAGCGGTCGTTGGTTGCCGAGACACCCGTGGAGCTGGACCGGAAGATCATGGAGATCGACTATTTCGCAGGGGTGATCCTGGCCAAGGCGGTATTGCCGGGGATGATCGAGCGGCAGGAGGGATGGTTCGGGGTGACCAGTACCATCGCAGGGAAGTTCGGCTTTCCCATGCGTAGTGCCTACTCAGCGGCCAAGCATGCACTTTTCGGATTCTATGAGAGTCTGCTTGCAGAGAACCACCGGTTCGGAATTCGTGTGACGATGTTCAGTCCGGGCAGGGTACGCACCAACATTTCCCTCAATGCAGTGGACAAAGAGGGCAAGGCACGTGGCGTAATGGATCCGGGTCAGGCTGGTGGTATTTCCCCGGAGAGGTGTGCGAAGATCATGGTAAGGTCGTTGAAGCGGGGGAGGAGGGATGTGCTCATTGGAGGTAAAGAGTTGGGGATGGTGTATATCTATAAGTATGTGAGAAAGCTTTACTATAAGATGGCCAGGAAGTTAAGCCCGTACTAGTTGCCAGTCGCCAGTCGGCAGTCGCCAGTCGGCAGTCGCCAGTCGGCAGTTCAGTCGGCAGTTAAAAAGATCAGTTTATGGACAATCGGATAGATAAATATTTATGGTCGGTGCGGGTGTACAAGACCCGGGCGCAGGCGACGGAGGCGTGTAAGAAGGGGCGTGTGAGTGTGGGGGAGCAGTCTGCCAAGCCATCGAAGACGATTGTACCTGGAGATATCATCAAGGTACGCAAGGCGCCGGTCTACTATTCTTATCGTGTGATCGAGCCGATCCAGAAGCGGGTGGGGGCGAAGCTGGTGGAGAAGTACATGGAGGATGTTACTCCGCAGGAGGAGCTGGATAAGCTGGAGATGCAGGATGATTTCTTTGTGAAGAGAGAACGGGGGGCGGGGAGACCGACGAAAAAGGAACGGAGAGAGCTTGAGAAGGTGAAGAGGAAAATGTAGAATGTCTTATCTTTACAGAAATAATGGTATAATTCATGAGCGACAACAATTTAGATATTCGATGGATCCAAAGATTCAATAATTTCAAAAAGGCCTTGGCTCAGCTTGAGAAATTCAATGCGAAGAAGGATTTGAATGAATTGGAAGACCAGGGATTGATCAAAGCTTTTGAATATACGTATGAATTAAGCTGGAAAACTTTGCAGGATTTACTTAAGGAGAAGGGCTACACAGCTATCATCGGACCGAAACCTGTGATTGAGCAAAGCTTCCAGGATGGAGTAATTTCAGATGGAGAGGCATGGATGAGGATGCATGCCAGCAGGAATCTGACCAGTCATATCTATAATGAAGAGACGGCTGGTGAAATCATTGAAAAGATCAGGAATGAGTATGTTGATCTGTTCAGTGTATTGAAAAAATCTTTGGAAAAAATCCGGGACGGAAATAACTGATCTTCACCATATGAGCGAAAGTCGAAAATATGGTCTGCCGGAAAAGGATTTTAATGTGATTTTGTCTTTACTCAAATCGAACGACAAGATCAGAGAAATTATTCTGTTTGGATCCAGGGCCAAAGGGAACAATGCCAACGGCTCGGATGTTGACCTTGCCATAAAAGGTGACGGGCTGAACCTGGACGATGTTCTGGATGCGATGGTCAGGATTGAAGATCTGTCAATTCCCAATAAAATTGACCTTGTTATTTATGACAGGATCAGTGAACAGAAATTAAAGGATCACGTGGACAGGGTAGGGAAGGTCTTATTTAAAAGAATGTAGAACCGAGACGTCCGCCAAGCTCATGAGGCCAAAGGTTGAATAATATCGAATATCGAAGTGAATGTAGAATGTTGAAGTGGGATTTCAAGCCGGGCTTAATTCCACTGGCGACTTCTCTTAATCCCGATACGCCTCCTTGCGTCGGCTATCGCGGACCAGTCTCCCTTCGGTCACCTGGCTCTCCTCTCACTCTTAACCCTCCTCTCTTAACTCTCCTCTATCGAATGAAGTGTCCGGAGATACTTTCGTAGTTGTATACTTTGTCGATGACTTCGGCGAAGTGGTCGGCGATGGAGATGACTTTTACCTTTTTGCTTTCTTTCTGGAGGGGGATGCTGTCGGTGACGATTACTTCGTCGATGGGTGATTCTTCGATCCGTTCGTATGCGGGTCCGGACAGGACCGGGTGTGAGGCGACAACGCGGACGCTTCGTGCGCCTTCGCTCTTCATCATGCTGGCGGCGAAGGTGATGGTCCCGGCGGTATCGACCATGTCGTCGACGATCACGATGTTTTTGTCCCTGATGTCACCGATGGCCTTGATCTCTTCCACCACGTTGGGCTTTTTGCGCAACTTGTAACAGATCACCATGGATGCATTGAGGAAGCGCGAATATGCATTGGCACGTTTCGTTCCGCCCATATCGGGCGCAGCAACCGCTAAATTTGAAAGCTCGAGGCTCCTGATGTAGGGGACGAACAGTGATGATGCATAGAGGTGGTCGACCGGCACGTCAAAAAATCCCTGGAGCTGGTCGGCATGCAGATCCATGGTCATGATGCGGTCCACCCCCGAAGCGATCAGCAGGTTGGCCACCAGCTTGGCGCCGATGGAGGCACGGGGCCTGTCCTTGCGGTCCTGTCGGGCAAACCCGAAATAGGGGATCACGGCCACCACCTTGTATGCCGAGGCGCGTTTGGCGGCGTCGATCATCATAAGCAGCTCCATGAGGTTGTCCCCCGGGGGGAAGGTCGACTGGATGATGAACACGGTATGTCCGCGCACACTTTCGTCGTAAGCAGGCTGAAATTCCCCGTCACTGAACTGGTAGAGGCTGGTGCGCCCGAGGTTCTGACCAAAGCTGTTCGCGATCTTTTCAGCGAGGTACATCGAAGCCCTGCCGGAGAAGAATTTAATCGGTGTGTTGACACTCATGTTCCAATGCTGCTAGAATGGGTTAGAATTGATGCAAAAGTAAGCATATTGATCCAAACAATCCTTCGTGTCGGCGGTATTTTTTTTATGCCGGTCATTCTTTGCCGATGCGCATGGGAAAAGAGGGTGCGAAGATGGTGCCGGATGATCTTCATTTTGGTCTGAACTATTTTAACAGTTCACTTGTTATTTAAAACAAGTACAAATAGTTAATGTAAACCTCGCAGTTATGACTGATACTCACCCCACTGTTCTCATCCTGGAGGATGATCAGCAGTTAGGCAGCGTTATTAAAGAATCGCTGGAGCTCAAGAAATACGTGGTGGACTGGGAGACCCGCTCAGAACGGGCCTTACAGCTTTACCATACCGGTGTGTATGATATCTGTCTCGTGGATGTTGGTTTGCCGGGAATGTCGGGCACCGATTTTGTTAAAAAAATCAGGGAGACCGATTTTACGACCCCCATCCTGTTCATGTCGGGAAACAGTGATGACAAGGACAAGATCCATGCGTTCTGTGCAGGGGGTGACGATTTTATCGCCAAGCCATTTTCGACGACCGAGCTATCATTGCGGATCTATGCGCTGATCAGGCGTTCGGATCCCAACAAGGTGGACAAGAAGCATCCCGATCTGATCACCTTTGGTCAGTTCACCTTCGACTATCCCAACCGTTTGCTCTGCTCACCTTCGGGGGAGAAGAATCTCACGAAGAAGGAGGCGGAGGTATTACGTATGCTTGCGCAGAATATGAACCACGTGGTGAAGCGCGAGAAGGTGCTGACCGACGTTTGGGGGGAGAATGATTATTTCATGGGCAGGAGCATGGATGTGTATATCGCCAGGTTGAGGAAGAAATTGCAGGAGGATCAAAGGGTGGCCATCGTGAATGTACACCGAATGGGATTTAAGCTGGAGGTGCGGGCGACAGCGTGATTGGAGAGGAGAGATGTTCTCAGTTGGCAGTCGGTAGTTGGCAGTCGGCAGTTGGCAGTCAGCAGTCGGCAGTCGGCAGTTCGCAGTGGTGGAGCGTGTCAGATTACCAGCGCGTATTTACAAGCAGAAAAAAGGTAATCAGTATTCAGTCAGGAACTTATCGCCTTTCACCTTACGTTTTGCGCCTTGCGCCTTACGCCTTACACCTTACGCCTTACGCCTTACGCCTTGCGCCTTACGCCTTACGCCTTACGCCTTACACCTTACGCCTTACACCTTGCGCCTTGCGCCTTATGCCTAACGCCTAACACCTTACACCTTACGCCTACTTTTCGAGGGGCAGGGTTATCCGGAATTCGGTGCCGTGTGGTGCTTCTGAGGTGAATGACACTTTTCCGTCGAGGTATTCTTCCGTAAAGAGTTTGATGCTGTAGGTTCCGATGCCACGTCCTTCACCTTTTGTTGAAAAAGACTTTTTGAATACCTGCAGGCGAGTCTCCTCCTTCATCACTGCCGGATTCTGTACCACCAGGTCAACTGTGTCATTATCGGTAGTATAGGTGATATTGATGGTATCCCCTTCAACGCTGGCCTCGATGGCATTTTTTATCAAGTTGGCCAATACCCTTTTCAGCAGTACCGAGTCGGTCTTCACCAGCACATCATCTTCTTTGAAATCCGACTGGAGCTGGATGTCACGATGCATGGCCATCACATGATATTCCCGCAAAACGCTTGTAAGCATATCCTGCACAGAGATCGCGGTCTTGTTCATCTTCAGGTCACCGGATTCAGCCCTGATCAGTATGTCCTGGTATTCAATATCTTCCAGCAATTCCTTGATGCCTTTTGTGGCCAGGTCAAGGAACTGACTGTTATCTTCATGCTGTTTATTCCTGATGAGGTTGAGGAATCCCTGTACTGTTCCGGCTTTGTTCCTGATGTCGTGAAAAAAGGTTTTTTCCAGCTGTTCCTTCCTGAGGTTTGCACTGCGATCCTCCAGGGTTACGATGAAATAGTTGTCCTTGATCCATGTAAAAGGCTTTGAAGAGACCTCGTAAATGGCAGGGACCATTTTCCCGTCAATATCCAGTGTCAATCTGCAATCCCGTATCACCAGGTCATCCTGCTTCTTACTCTCCAGCACAGCCTGGACTGCACCACAGTAGCGACAATTTTCCGAGGTGCCGCATCCCCCCGGCTCCTCATCAGAATGAATGCAACGAAACAACTCCCCGGTCCTGGCTCCCACCATGTCATTCATCTCGTCGAATCCCAGGTGACCCATCAGCATGTGGTTGCTGTAGACGACCTGCCTCTGATCATTCAGTATAAAGAACATGAACGGGGTCCTTGCCATCACTGCGTCAAGGAAATCCGAGGCTTCGATATTCTCTTTCTGTCGCATCACCTCTGCTGCTGATGCACGTTCAGCAGAAGCAAACTTTGTCTGTTTATTTCCGTTCTTACTCATAACATCCATCGCCTAAGAATAATTATATCTGAAATTGTTGAAGTACAAAAAAATGCACTTCAACGGTGTAAATATGGAAAAAAGTTTGAACAATTCAGGTGACCACTTGCCAAAAGTCCTGTAGCTTTATAACGCATGTTCATGTAAGTCATTGCCCCCTCATTCGTCCCCCCTGGCTTCAGTGAAGGTGATCCCCATCTCTCCACTCTCCACTTACAATTAACTCTCCTCTCTCCACTCTCCACTTTAATTACTATTTTTGTCCTTTAACCAACACCCACATCATGGAACGTACACTCTATCCTCTTAAATTCAAACCGATTTATAAACAGATGATCTGGGGCGGCGAGAAGCTTCGCACCGCGCTGGACAAAGAGGGCGTGCCCCCGGGAACCGGCGAGAGCTGGGAGATCTCCGGGGTGGCAGAAAACGTTTCGGTGGTGTCGGAGGGATTTTTAGCCGGCAATCCGCTTGACGAGCTCATCGAGGTATACATGGGCGACCTGGTGGGAGAGAAGGTGTTTGACAAATATGGGATGGAGTTTCCGGTGTTGATCAAGTTTATCGATGCCAATGACGATCTAAGTGTACAGGTGCATCCCGATGATACCTATGCTGCGGAGCACCATGGTTTGCGTGGGAAGACTGAGATGTGGTATGTGATCGACGCTGAGCCGGGGGCAGAACTGATCTCCGGGTTTAAAAGAGATGTGGATGAGCAGCTCTTCAGGTCGGCGCTTGATCAGAAGAAACTGCCTGAATTGCTCAATTTCGAGAAGGTGGAGGCGGGGGATGTCTTTTTCCTTCCGGCGAAGCGGGTACATGCCATTGGGAAGGGGATCGTGCTGGCGGAGATCCAGCAGACCTCGGACCTGACGTACAGGATTTTTGACTGGGACCGGGTGGACAAGGAGGGGAAGGGGCGTGAGCTGCACCTGGATCATGCATTGAAGGTGATGGATTACAAGAAAAGGGAGGATATCCGGACGAATTACGACCGGGTGCCGAACAATACGGTGAGCCTGGCTGATTGTCCGTATTTCACCACGAGCCTGATCGACCTGGAGTTGCCGGTGGACAAGGATTATAACCTGATTGACTCTTTTGTGATCTATATCTGCACAGCGGGAGAGCTGATGATCAATTACAAGGGAGGTGCGGCTGTTTCCCTTAAAAAAGGGGAGTCGGTGCTTGTGCCGGCGGAGATCAAGGAGGTCTCTTTGTTGCCGAAGGTTAAGAGTACGGTGTTGGAAGTATATATGAAGTGAGTCGAGAGTCGAGGGTCGAGAGCTGGTGGGCAGGGATCAGGTGAAATGGAAGAGGCGTCAGGCTTTAGGCGTCAGGCTTTAGGTGGGCTTATGGTTGTCTGGTTCATAATCAATTTACTATCTTTGAACTGATGAATTCCAAAACAAGAAATATCAGCAGATTAATTAAGCAGTATGTTTCGGATGTTGAACCTACTGCGGAGGTTATTCTCTATGGGTCAAGGGCAAGAGGCGACGAGCGGATTGATTCTGATTGGGACATCATTATACTGACAAGCTTAAATGCTGATGTAGAAACAGAAAGAAAATTCAGATACAGGCTCTATGATCTTGAATTAGAAACAGGTGAATCCTTTTCAGTATTTGTATATTCTAAGAATAACTGGCAAAATATTCAGAAAAATACCCCATTTTATCAAAGTGTAACAACTGAAGGACTCCGAATATGAAGACAGATGATAAACGTGAATACATACAGTATCGTATTGAATCTGCCAGAAAAACGTTTGAAGCAGCCAAGGTCCTTGCTGAACACGGATTCTGGAATTCAGCTGTTAACCGTTTATACTATGCTCTGTTTTATTCCGTAAATGCCCTTTTGTATCTTTCTGAAATTCCTGCAAAAAAACATTCCTCAGTAAAAAGTCAGTTCGCTCAGTATTTTGTAAAAACGGGGAAGTTCGATAAGAAATACGGTCAACTACTTTCAGAATTATTTGATTGGAGACAAAAGGGAGATTATGATAACATATTTGATTACGATGAGGAATCAGTTATGCCTCTTTTTCTGCCAGTTGAGGAAATGCTTGATCTGGTTGAAAAAGCAATTAAGGAAGAATTGAAGCAATAGGTTTGCATTCTTCCTTAAAAAGCGTTGGTTCAACTCTCGATCCCGATCGCCTCCTGTCGTCGGCTATTGGGACCAGCTCCTGACGTCGCCTGGCTCTGGACTACTTACTATTGTAGACGTTCATTGTTCGTTCGATGCCGAGGGTACCGAATGCGAGTATGGCTTCGGTGGCGACTTTGATGCGTTCGGGCATGGTTTTTAATTCTTCCTCTTCCCATTTCCCCAGCACATAATCGACTTGTTGTCCGCGGCCAAACTCGTTCCCGATGCCGAAGCGGAGTCGGGGATATTTTGAGCTTCCGAGGATCTGGTTGATGTGTGCGAGTCCGTTGTGCCCGGCATCACCGCCTTTTGCGCGGATGCGGATCTTTCCGAACGGCAGCGCGATATCGTCGGCCACCACCATGAGCCGGTCGTCCGGCAGTTTGAGGTTCCTGAGGTAATAGCGCACCGCGTTTCCGGAGAGGTTGACATAGGTTGATGGTTTCAGGAGGCAGTAGGTGCGGCTGCGGTGTTTCAATTCAGCATACATCCCGTACCGCTGGTCCTTAAAAGAGATATTGGATGCACCCGCAAGCGCATCCAATATATCAAATCCAATGTTATGACGTGTATTTTTATACTCGTCACCTATGTTACCGAGTCCGGTTACAAGGTACTTCACTGCTTAAAGATATATTAAGGAATGATCACTCTTTACAGTATATTCCTGAAATAAGGCTATATCATCCTTTTGCCGTGGAGCCCTCACAGCTGCTCAGTCACTTCATTCGGGCAAAAGCTGGTGAGGGGTTCATTAAATAAAAAAAGTTGGTTACTCTTCAGAGCCCTCTTTCTTTTCTCCGTCTTCACCACCTTCGGCTCCTTCTTCACCTTCGGCTCCTTCTTCGCCTTCAGCTCCCTCTTCACCTTCTTCACCTTCTTCAGTTTCCTCTTCTGGTTCTGCATCAGGATCTTCAATGACCATACCTGCAAGTGCAACACGTGAGGATACGATTTGGAAGACCATGGAACGCTCGGGATCCAGGAGTTCGATGTTGTCATATTCGAGGTCGCCGATCTTGATCACGTCACCTACGTTTACGTTGGTGATGTCGATGTCAAGCTGATCGGGCAGGTGCCTGGGCAGTGCCCGCACCTTTAGTATACGACGTTTCTGACGTGGTTTTCCACCTTCCTTGATCCCTTCGGCTGTTCCCACCAGGTTGATGGGGATGTTCATGATCACCGGTTTGCCATCGAATATTTCCAGGAAGTCGATGTGCTGGATCTTGTCGGTCACCGGGTGAAACTGCAGGTCCTGCAGGATCGCTTTGCGCTTGTCACCTTCGATGTCTATCTCCACGATATACACGTTGGGTGTATAGAGGAGGTTCAGGAATTCATTCTGGTGTGCGTAAAAATGCAATACCTCGGCACCGCCATACATGACGCAGGGGACGAGTTCATCTTTACGGAGTTGTTTTGTGGCAGATTTGCCAAGATCGGAGCGTTTTTTAACGCTGATTGAGATTGTTTTCATAAGTTCGTGCTACTCAGAATTAATAATTGTTGCTTAATTCCCCATCACACATGGGTATTTTTGCGGGGGCAAATGTAGGGAAAGTTTTTTAGAAATCATAGAAATGTTGGTTTAACCGCAGAGCGCAGCGGAATGAACCGCAGAGTAGCGCGGAGTGGGCACAGAGTATTTTATTGTATTACGTGCCAGTGTGGTTCGTGCTTGTTAACCGCAGGGTAGCGCGGAGTGGGCACAGAGTATTTTATTGTATTACGTGCCAGTGTGGTTCGTGCTTGTTAACCGCGGAGTAGTGCGGAGTGGTCGCAGAGTTTTATTTTGCAGGGCGTGCTATGGTGGGGCGTGCTAATGTATGACGTGTTAAGGTGGTGTGTGTGGGCGTTGAAATTATTTTTAACTTTAAGTCCTTCAAAAAGCACCTTCATGTTTGTAATAGGCATTGCCGGGGGGACCGGTTCAGGGAAGACCACTGTGGTTAAGAAGATCAGGAAGAAGCTGGACTGTGAGCAGGTTTCGTTCCTGGCGCAGGATTCCTATTACAGGGACAACAGTCATCTTCCTGTGAAGGAGCGGCAAAAGATCAATTTTGATCATCCCGATTCCATTGAATTTGATTTGCTGACCGATCATATTCGTCAGCTGAAATCGGGAGTGGCCATTGAACAGCCCACTTATTCCTATCTCACCTGTACAAGGCAGGAGGAGGTGATCCCGGTGGAGCCGCGCCAGGTGATCATCGTTGAGGGGATCCTGATCTATACGCACAAACCACTTGTGGACCTGATCGATATCAAGGTGTTCGTGGATGCCGATGCCGACGACCGGCTGAGCAGGGTGATCCAGCGTGATATGAATGAAAGGGGCCGTACCGCCGAGATCGTGCTGGAACGCTATGAAAAGACTGTCAAGCCGATGCACCTGCAATTCATTGAGCCTTCAAAGCGGTATGCTGACATCATCGTGCCTCAGGGGGGGATGAACGAGGTGGCGATCGATATCCTGCTGAATACGATCGAGAAAAAACTGGGGTAAGACAGATTGGAGAGTGGTATGCGTAATGTGGATTGCTTCGATAATACTATTTACTTTGCGTACACTCTGCGATACTCCGCGGTTAACCTGACGAGCGACAGCGAGTCCTTTATTCCGCGGTTAACTCGATGATGCGAAAGAAGATCTCGGTATTGCGGAGGATGCCGCGGAACTTCTCTGCTCCGGGTCCGTATGCGATGAGCGGTACCAGCGTGGCACTGTGTGTTGTTGTGCCGAAGGTTGGCGTGATGGTCGCGTAATCTTCAGAATACCGCTCCTTCCCGGATGCGGCGAGTGAGAATCCCCCGGTTTCGTGGTCTGCCGTAACGATCACCACCGTGTTGCCATCTTTTTTGGCGAAATTGTATGCCACCCTGGCGGTCTCTTCAAAATCCAGCATCTCCGCCACCAGGTAATCTGTGTCATTGGCGTGTGAGGCCCAGTCGATCTGCGCCCCTTCCACCAGCAGGATGAATCCCTCTTCATTTTCGGAGAGGAAATCGAGTGCGATCTTTGTCGCTTCCGGCAGGAAGTCGCCCCGTCCCTCCGGCATGGAGGGCATTCCGTCCATGGCCAGCAGGAATCCGAAACGCTGGTCGGGCTCCGCACGGCGTATCTTTTTCAGCCGTTCGAGTTCCAGTTCGATATTGCGCGAGGTGAACCTGTCGTCGCCCTCTTCGCTCAGGAAAAACTGGAGTCCGCCCCCTGCGAAGAAATCGACTTCCGATTCCAGCAACCATTCGGCAATATCATAATGCATCCTGCGATCAGAGGCATGTCCGTAAAACCCGGCAGGTGTGGCGCCGGTGATGGATGCGGTGGTAACAACGCCGCTTTTGTAGCCCTGTTTCGAAAGGATCTCGGTGAGGTTGTAGCGGATCAGCGTGTCGGTATCCACACCGATGGCGTTGTTGTAGGTTTTCCTTCCGGTGAACATGGCGGTAGAGCCGGCGGCGGAATCGGTGATCTTGTGCGTGGCGGAGGAGGTCTCAACGAGTCCGACATTCCCGAAATAGCCGAATACCGGTTCCCGCTTCCCGTAATAATAGGGAATGGAGAGCTGTGATGTACCCATGCCGTCACCGATGAGGATGATGACATTCAGTGGTTTCTCCTTCTCCCTCCGCGATTGTGCTGATAAAAGGGCCGGGAGGAGGAGCAGGATGCCCATGTATATGGTGGTCTTTTTCATCATCATTATCAATTCATCATTCAAATATGGTGCCGCATTGTTTTAACCATTGCAGGGGCATATTGTTTTGCTGTTTCACTTGCACGAGATGCGCAATTTCCATTCGATGAATGTCTGAGAGTCTAGGGCATCGAAGAAACTCTCCACGAAACCGAGCATCTCCAGTTTTGGTTTCAGCGCGAGATGTTCGAAGGTCTGCATCACCCTGTGCATCTCAATACTGTGCTCCCTGAATTCATCCATCACCGCCTGGTATGCCTCATCCGTCCGGCACGGTCCGGTATAATATCGCTGCGTCACCTTTGAGATGTTCGTGTTCGCCGCCGGTTTGGCATAGATCGTATTCACGAATCCCGTGAAGTCGAAGTCATACGGCACCGGGAGGTAGCCCTGCGGATCGCCGTCCTTGTGCATAAATATCTTGATGTTGTGACAGCCTGCAATGGAGTAGTCGGTATTTCCGAGCATATAGTTGAACATGCAGAGCCGGTCCATAACACGCTCATTCATGTGCTGCATGGATAGTTCGTCGTTGTCGATATATATGGCATCGAGGCGTTTTGCCAACAGCTCCTTCGGTTCGATGGCAAATGCCCATCCCTCGTAGATCTTGTCATTCCTGCCATTGTCGACATAGGTGATATAGAGCAGCCTTACCCTGAAGCTGATGGGGGTGATGATGTTGTATAGTTTGTAGGCCAGGTATTCTTTCAGCACGTAGTCCTGGTAATAATCCTTCCGCATGCAATGCGTAACGATCTTCATCTTTTTCACCCCCTCGAGTCCTTCCGCCCGGATGTTGGCATCCTTGATATTCATCCAGAAGGGAGGGATGTAGCAGTGTGATTTCCGGAAGATCCCACGGGTGCGGAGTCTGACTTCGAATGGGATGTAGCAGGTGTCGTTGATATGGTGCAGCAGCCGGGCATCGGCATATTCTTCGTCGGCGCGTGTGCGCCGAAAATCCCTGATGTCAAATTCCAGTGTGAGATGCAGCGGCTCGTCGGTTTCGAAGAATTGGTCGAAGGTATTGACATCGTCGAAGCAGAAGTCGTGTGTGCCGATCTGTCCTGATACCCGGGGGTTAACCATGAACAGTATCAGGAGGATATACGACAGGGGCTTTTGAACAGTCGAGAGTCGAGGGTCGAGAGTCGAGTGAAAGAGGAGCATTAAGAGAGAGAGGAGAGCCGGGCGACCGAGGGGAGACTGGTCCCGATAGCTGACGACAGGAGACGTATCGGGATTAAGAGGGCGCACGCGGATGCCAATCGTCTGACGCCTGACGCAAGTCGATTGATCCCTGTTCTCTTTTCCCTGGCACCACATACTTTACGTTAGTTTTTGGTTGGTTTGTTTTATAAGATCGAGGACTTTGTCGCGGCCGGTTCCTTTCACCGCCGATGTTTCGATGATCAGGGGCAGCTCCTCCCACGATTCGGAGAGGTGCGCTTTCATCTCCCCGATGGTCTGGTTACGCACTTTCTGGTTTACCTTGTCGCACTTTGTGTAGAGGAGGACGAAGGGCAGCTGACTATCCCCCAGCCACTCGATGAAATCCAGGTCGAGCTCCTGCGGCGGGATGCGGCTGTCGATGAGGACAAAAAAGCAGACCAGGTTGTCGCGGTGCCGGGCATACTGCTCGATCATTTTGGCAAATAGTTCCCGGTTTTTCTTTGACACCTTGGCATACCCGTATCCCGGGAGGTCGCACAGGTACCAGCTGTCGTCTAT
>JGI12048J13642_10478533_pt1 | contig 14745 bp, 15 predicted proteins | sample ElkSlonscriptome_16_FD_13642 | JGI IMG/M metagenome (IMG submission 13642)
AGTCGCTGCCGTTTTAGGCCTGGCTATTTTATTATCCAGATACGATTACGTTTTCACTCTTGCAGTTACATGGGCACTGGTTGCAATTTGGATTGAACAAGATTCTTTAGCCGTTGAAACCACGGCAAAATTTGCGGCTGTAGGCTTAATAGCTACAATGATCTACAGATTTGCTGCTAGACGCGTGAAGCTTTCACGGTATGGAAGGAAAAGGGCGAGTCTTAATCAATAATTTCGTCTAGAATTTTCTGAGCAGCCCCGCGGTTTTCTTCTACGTATTGTTTTGCAATCTTACCAGCGTTTTTCCGATAATTTTCATTGGTATGCATTTTAGACAATAGCTTCTTAAGCCCGGTAGAGTTGGAAAACGAAAATGCACCGCCTGCTGAGATAAGGTCTCCGGCTTCTTTGAATTTCGAGAAATTAGGCCCGAATAAAACGGGTATACCAAAGCTTGCGGGCTCCAGCGTATTGTGTATGCCGGAGCCAAAGCCGCCACCGACGTAAGCAACATTTCCAGATGCGTACAGGGAGCTCAAAATCCCAATGGTGTCAATAATCAAGGTCTCGCAATTCTTTATTTCAGTTTCTGAATCGCTCCAAAGTGTACTTGCCGGAAATTGATTTTGAAGGGCTCTGATATGTTTTTGATCTACTTCATGAGGAGCAATAATGAGCTTGATATCTGGAAAATCCTTTAGTGCTTCGGAGAGAAATTTCTCATCAGCTGCCCATGTACTTCCGGCTACCAGAGTGAGATATGATCCAGAAAATTGTTCAGCTCTTTGAAGTCTTTTACTTTTCTGCGCTATTTCAAAAACCCGATCAAAACGCGTATCACCAGCGTATTCGGCATTACTTATAGCGTAGTCTTGAAGGAGCTCAAGACTCCGGTGGTCTTGAGTGAAAATCTTCGTCGTTCTAGTCAGAGTCTTCCTGAACCAGGCGCCATAATTTTTAAAGTAAACCTGGTCAGCCCGGAAAATCGCAGAAATGATAAAGTGAGCTATTCCCCTTTTTGAAAGCTCACCAAAGAAGTTGTGCCACACTTCGTATTTTACAAATATTGCAAACTCAGGTTGAACCAAATCGATGAAAGTCTGAGCATTTGACATCGTATCCAGGGGGATGTAGCAAACACAATCGGCGATCTCGTAATTTTTCCGGATCTCATAACCCGAAGGACTGAAGAATGTCAATAAAAGTTTCTTTTCTGGATGGCTTTTTTTTATTCCTTCCAAAACCGGTCTTCCCTGCTCAAATTCGCCAAGTGATGCACAGTGAATCCAAATTGCGCCTTTTATATTGGCATCTCTCAGTCTGTCTTTCCAGTTTTTTCTTCCTTCAATCCATTGCCTGGCCTTTTGGTTAAACAGGCTATAAAGAAAGATTCCAAATCTATAAACCCTGACTCCCAGTGAATAGAGCCTACGCATTAATCAAGGTAAAATTTGTCTGCAACACGCTTGTAAACTGGTATTACCCAACCAAACTTAAAACCTACCATTGTATCGAAATAATCGCCGTCGGTAGGGGCCATATCATCAAAATTATAAGAGCGATAATCGGTGGTAAACCCTTGATAGAGATCAAGACCTATGTAGAAATTTGCAAATCGGCTATTACTAAAATACTGATAGCCAATAAATTGATTTAGGCTTATGCCGGCGCGCTTCCTGTCATAGCCTTTTCTGTATTCATCTTCTATGGGAGGAATATCATCTTGACGAGCTTCTATATAAATGCGGTGCTCCAAATAAAAGACCCCGAATTTGGCAACCAGACCAGAATTTGGGTTGGGGCCGAAAATAGGCCATATTTTACCTACGTAAAAGCCGGCAGAGTAACCCCGCATAGCAATTAATGCGTTCACAAACTCACCTTCAATGCCCACTATTCCACCTGCTGAGTTTCGGATACCAGACATAATCTGATCCTGGTTTTTAACATTATTCCCAAAAAGGAAATTTCCTTCTACCCCCAGCAAAACATTTGTTTGCGATTTGTAGGCGTATGAAAATCCTACAAAAGCATGACCTCCGTATAGTTGACCCATATCTCCACCAGTTCCGTGATAACCGCCTTGAAATTGAAATAGCGACATGCGCAGGGTGGTATCTTTAACTGAAAACTGACCATTGCAGAACAGACTGGATAAAGAGAAGAATAATAGAAAGAATAAATGTCTTGTCATGAAATTTGAATCGCAGTGAAACGAAGGGTTTTAACGACTTTTTGTATGCATAAATACGTATATTCGCCTCGCAAATTTAACCCTTTTCATGAAGAAAATTCAAATGGTCGATCTCGTGTCGCAGTACGAGAGAGTTCAAGAAGAGATCGACAAGGCAGTACTCGATGTTATTCGCTCTTCAGCTTACATTAACGGGCCGGAGGTAAAAGCTTTCCAATCGGAGCTAGAAGACTACCTGGATGTGAAACACGTAATTCCCTGTGCAAATGGAACGGATGCCTTGCAAATTGCTATGATGGCGCTGGGATTGCAGCCTGGAGATGAAGTAATTACAGCTAATTTTACCTATGTAGCTACGGCAGAAGTTATTGCTCTTTTAAAGCTTAGACCGATCTTGGTTGATGTAGACCCGCATACATTTAATATTGATGTTGAAGCTATAAAGAGTGCAATTACCCCGAAAACAAAGGCCATCGTACCTGTTCATCTATTCGGACAGTGTGCGCCGATGGAAGAAATTCTGAAAATTGCCAAAGAACACAATCTTTATGTCATTGAAGATACCGCTCAGGCGATCGGAGCTACCTATACTTTTTCGGATGGAAGAAAGATGAAAGCCGGAACCATTGGTGACATTGGAGCTACTTCATTTTTTCCGAGTAAAAATCTCGGGTGTTTTGGTGATGGTGGCGCTATTTTTACAAATAGTGATGACCATGCCGAGCAACTCAGGTACATTGCCAACCACGGACAAACAAGGAGATACTACCACGATTACGTAGGTGTTAATTCACGACTTGACTCTATTCAGGCAGCGGTTTTGAGAATTAAACTTCGCCACCTTGATGAGTATGCGAAGAAAAGAAATGAAGCTGCAGCTTTTTACAATAAAGCTTTTGCCGATTTGCCTGAAATAGAGACGCCCTCACATTTTGATCAGAGCGATCATGTATTCCATCAATATACCATGAAACTAAATGGGGTTGATCGCGGCGAATTAATAGATTACCTAAACACCAAAGATGTGCCGGCCATGATCTATTACCCCGTGCCCCTGCACTTACAGAAGGCCTATAGAGACGATCGATATAAAGAAGGTGATTTTCCCGTTACGGAAGATCTCTGCGAAAGAGTATTCTCGCTACCGATGCAGACGGAGCTTGACGAAGAGCAGCTCACATACATAACAGAATCAGTTAAAGAATTTATAATTAAACAACGAAAATGAATATTGCCGTTGTAGGGACCGGATATGTCGGTCTGGTAACAGGAACATGTTTTGCCGATACGGGAAACAATGTAATTTGTGTAGATATTGACGCAGAAAAGGTAAAGCGCATGCAAGCGGGCGAAGTGCCTATTTACGAACCTTATCTGGATACGGTTTTTGAAAGAAACATCCGTCAGAATCGCCTTACATTTACTACTGACTTAGAAGATGCAGTGTCAAAATCCACTATCATCTTTTTGGCTCTTCCCACTCCTCCGGGAGAAGATGGATCGGCTGATTTGTCTTATGTGCTCGGCGTGGCAGAAGAACTCGGAAAAATAATCACAGATTACAAGGTAATCATCGATAAAAGCACCGTACCTGTTGGAACTGCTGAAAAAGTTACTGCTAAGATTGCGGAGAATGCGAAGGTAGATTTTGATGTTGTTTCGAACCCGGAATTCCTGCGCGAAGGCTTTGCCGTAGAAGACTTCATGAAGCCAGATAGAGTAGTGATCGGTACCAGCTCAGAGCGAGCTGCAGAAGTCATGAAGGATCTGTACAAACCTTTTGTTAGACAGGGCAATCCATTGATTGTTATGGACGAAAAATCTGCTGAACTTACCAAGTACGCGGCAAATTCATTCCTGGCAACGAAAATTACGTTTATGAACGAAGTTGCCAACTTTTGCGAATTGGTTGGAGCGGATGTTGATATGGTTAGAGCGGGTATCGGCACAGATACGCGAATTGGAAAGCGCTTCTTGTTTCCCGGAATTGGGTACGGTGGATCGTGTTTCCCTAAAGACGTTCAAGCCCTGGCTAAAAGCGGGAAGGAAAGTGGATATCACTTTGAAATTTTAGATTCTGTACTTCGGGTGAATAACCGCCAGAAGCTCTCATTAATAGAAAAAGTAAAAAGACATTACGGCGATTTAAATGGTAAAACGTTTGCGCTTTGGGGTCTGGCATTTAAACCAGATACAGATGATATCAGAGAAGCACCCGCTCTCTACATGATTGACGAGCTCCTCGATGCCGGAGCAAAGATTAAGTCCTTCGATCCGGAAGCCATGGAGAATGTAAAAGGGCTTTATGGCGATAAGATCAGTTTTGAAGAAAATATGTACGATGCAGTTCAAGGTGCCGATGCACTCCTTATAGCTACAGAATGGTCAGTTTTCAGAAATCCCGACTTTGAGAAACTCGCTGAGCTCTTAAAAGAGAAGAGAATTTTTGATGGGAGAAACTTGTTCGAAACAGAGCGAATGAAGTCACTTGGATTTCACTATGAAAGCATCGGAAGAGAAATTGTAAAAGCCGGATAAAATGAGCAAACGCGTATTAGTAACCGGAGCTGCTGGCTTTTTAGGCTCGCACTTATGCGATCGTTTTATCGCAGAAGGTTTTGAAGTTGTGGGGATGGATAACCTGATAACAGGAGATTTAAAGAACATTGAACATCTCTTCCCCCTTGAAAATTTTACTTTCTACAACCACGATGTGAGTAATTTTGTACATGTTTCAGGTCATCTTGATTACATACTTCACTTTGCATCGCCGGCTAGCCCAATAGATTATCTCAAGATACCCATCCAAACACTTAAGGTTGGATCTTTGGGTACACACAATCTGCTCGGTCTGGCCAAAGCTAAAAAGGCCAGAATTCTCGTGGCCAGTACGAGTGAAGTATACGGAGATCCGGATGTTCACCCCCAGCCCGAATCCTATTGGGGTAACGTAAATCCAATTGGTCCAAGGGGCGTTTACGATGAAGCAAAGAGATTTCAGGAAGCTATTACCATGGCTTATCACCGCTTTCACGGATTGGAGACCAGGATCGTTAGAATTTTTAATACCTACGGTCCGCGTATGCGATTGAACGACGGTAGAGTGCTTCCCGCATTTATAGGTCAGGCACTGCGCGGTGATGATTTCACGGTATTTGGAGATGGATCTCAAACACGCTCCTTCTGTTATGTGGACGACTTGGTAGAAGGGATTTACAGACTCTTGCTTTCAGATTGTGTTGAGCCTGTTAATGTTGGTAATCCCGACGAGATTTCTATTCTGGATTTTGCCACTGAAATTATCAATCTTACAGGTGCGAGTACAGAAATTACCTATAAGCCGCTTCCCCACGATGACCCTAAAAAACGGAGACCCGATATTACGAAGGCAAAGGAAGTGCTGGGTTGGGAGCCAAAGGTTTCAAGAAGCGAAGGCTTGAAGATAACCCTGGATTACTTCAAATCACTTGATCCGGATGATCTCTACAAAAAAGAACACAAGAAATTTGATAAATACATCAAGCGTTGATGGATTATTTTGCTCACGAATCGGCCTTCATAGACGAAGGGTGTAGCATTGGCGACGGCACGAAAATTTGGCACTTTTCTCATATTATGAAAGGAGCTATTCTCGGAGATAAGTGCAATGTCGGCCAAAATGTGGTCATTTCACCTGATGTGGTTCTCGGCAATAATGTAAAGGTTCAAAATAATGTAAGCATCTATACAGGTGTTACCTGTGAAGATGATGTATTTCTTGGGCCGTCTATGGTCTTTACGAATATTACGAACCCCAGAAGTGCTGTTGTAAGAAAAGATCAATACGCTAAAACAAGGGTTGGGAAGGGAGTGAGTATAGGTGCCAATGCAACCATTGTTTGCGGGAATGATATCGGTGAATACGCATTTATAGGAGCGGGAACTGTTGTAACAAAGGCAGTGCCTGCCTACGCCCTGATCGTGGGAAACCCTGGCAAACAAATTGGCTGGATGAGCCAGTTCGGACATCGACTGGAATTTAATGAAGAAGGAAAAGCGCAATGTCCAGAAGCAAAAGATTGGTACAAATTAGAAAACAATCAAGTGTCAAAGCTATGAGTAAAGATCCGGTGAAATTTGCGATAATTGGATGTGGACATATTGGTAAACGCCATGCCGAGATGATCATCCGAAACGACGAAGCAGAGCTCGTTGCCCTTGTCGACATTAAAGATAAAGCTGAATTGAACCTGGACAATTACGATATTCCTTTTTACTCGTCTTTATCAGAAATGTTGGAAGCCGTTCCGGATGTGGATGTTGTAAATATTTGCACACCAAATGGACTTCATGCTGCTCAATCATTAGAAGCGATCAATGCTAGAAAACACGTCGTGTGCGAAAAACCTTTGGGTTTAACCAAAGCGAGCTGCGAAGAAGTAATTTTTAAAGCCCTTCAAATGAGTAGGCACGTGTTTTGCGTTATGCAAAATCGCTATTCTCCACCATCAGTCTGGTTAAAGCAAGTTATTGAAGACGCGCTTTTGGGCGATATTTTTCTGGTAGATATCAATTGCTACTGGAATCGAGATGATCGCTATTATAAGAAAGATGGCTGGAAGGGAACTGCAAATCTGGACGGAGGTACCTTGTTTACCCAATTTTCTCACTTTATAGATATCATGTACTGGCTATTTGGTGATATCGAAAATATCACTGGAACATTTGCTGATTTTACCCATAAGGAAACAACTGATTTTGAAGATAGTGGGCTCGTGAATTTTGAGTTCATTAATGGGGGCCTTTGCTCGTTAAATTATTCTACGGCTGTTTTTGGAAAGAATCTGGAGAGTAGCATGACCATCATTGGAAGCAAAGGAAGTATCAAGGTGGGAGGTCAGTATATGAATGAAGTGGAGTATTGTAATATAGACGGGTATGAAATGCCTCAGCTTGAAGAGTCAGGCCCGGCAAACGATTACGGTGCCTATAAAGGAAGTGCTGCCAATCATCACTTTATTATTCAGAACGTAATTGACACGATAAAAAATCGAAATGTAGCTACGACCAATGCCTTGGAAGGTTTGAAAGTTGTAGACATCATAGAACGTATTTACAAGGTAAGAGACCTTGAAATGAAATAATTATGTACGAGGAAATTCTTAAGAAAGAGAATAAAATTGCAGTTATCGGTTTGGGTTATGTAGGCCTGCCAATTGCCCTTGAGTTTGCAAAGCAAGCATCTGTAATTGGTTTTGATATTAACCAGGAGCGGGTCGATCTGATGAATCAGAATATTGATCCCAGTAATGAATTAGAATCTGAAGATTTTGAAGGTGCCGATATTCAATTTACGGCGAACTTAGAAGATTTAAGAAGCGCTAACTTTTTTATCGTAGCTGTTCCAACTCCTATCGACAAAGGAAATAAGCCAGATTTAGGGCCGATTATTGGTGCTTCTACCACTGTTGGAAAGGTTCTTAAAAAGGGAGATTATGTTGTCTATGAGAGCACCGTATATCCCGGTTGCACAGAAGAAGACTGCGTTCCTGTATTGGAAGAACTATCCGGACTGAAGTATTGCGAAGATTTTAAGGTAGGCTACAGCCCGGAAAGAATTAATCCGGGAGACAAAGTGCACACCTTAAAGTCGATCGTTAAAGTAAGTTCGGGTTGTGATGAAGAATCGGCAGAAACCATTGCCAAGGTCTATGAACTTGTGGTAGCTGCCGGTGTTCATCGCGCAAGCTCAATCAAGGTTGCCGAAGCCGCCAAAATCATCGAAAATACGCAGCGCGATGTGAATATTGCACTGATAAACGAGCTTTCCATCATCTTCAATAAAATGAATATCAACACCTATGAAGTTCTGGAAGCTGCTGGCACCAAATGGAATTTCCTGAACTTCAGACCGGGTCTGGTTGGCGGACATTGTATTGGAGTAGACCCATATTACCTCACACATAAAGCTGAAAAACTGGGTTACCACGCTCAAATAATCAACTCGGGAAGATTCGTTAACGATTCAATGGGTGGATACGTGGCTAAACAAACGGTCAAAAAGATTATTTCTACCGGCAAAAACATCCAGGATGCACGTGTGCTGGTTATGGGTGCTACATTCAAGGAAAATGTAAGCGATATTAGAAACTCGCGAGTGGTTGATACAGTGAAGGAATTCATGTCTTTCAGTGTAGATGTGGATGTAATCGATCCACATGCATCTGCCAGGGAGATTAAAGAAGAATACGGCTACGAATTATCTTCAGAGCCCAAGCCGAAGTACGATGCGGTTATAGTTGCTGTAAACCACGATGAATACACTGGTCTTTCGCAAGATTACTTTAAAGAACTCCTTACGGACGAAGGAATATTTGTAGACCTGAAAGGAATCTATCGCGGAAAGATGAACGGCTTAACTTATTGGAGCCTATAGGGCTGCGGATGAAGTTTCAAACTTCCTGTCAACTTTCTTGAATAAGCCCTGAAGCACTTTTCCCGGGCCAACCTCAATAGCCTCGGTTGCACCATCGTCTATCATTGCATGCATAGACTGCGTCCATCTAACTGGAGCTGTAAGTTGAGAAATAAGATTTTTCATTATCTCCTCTGGGGCTGTTACGGCAGAAGCAGAAACGTTCTGATAAATTGGGCAAATAGGCGATTTGAATTCTGTAGATTCTATGGCTGAGGCCAAATCAGCTCTCGCAGGCTCCATAAGTGGCGAGTGAAAGGCACCCCCAACGGGTAAGATCATAGCCCTTCGAGCTCCTTTTTCGGTTAGGGTATCGCAGGCTTTTTGAACTGCTCCCAATTCTCCACTAATAACTAGTTGTCCAGGGCAATTATAGTTTGCCGCAACCACCACGCCATCAGTATTGGCACAAACTTCTTCAACAATATCGTCATCCAGACCGAGAATAGCAGCCATTGTTCCTTTGGTTATCTCTGTGGCCTTCTGCATAGCATTGGCTCGCTGAGAAACGAGTTTTAATCCACTTTCAAAGTCTAGCGCTTTAGCAGCAACGAGTGCTGAGAATTCTCCCAGGCTATGTCCTGCAACCATATTTGGACCAAAATTATCTCCCAAACACCGGGCAAGAATTACCGAGTGAAGGAAAATAGCCGGCTGGGTAACTTTTGTCTGCTTTAGGTCTTCATCACTTCTGTTAAACATGATGTTTGTTATGCCGAATCCGAGGATCTCATTGGCTCGGTCAAACATACGTTTTGCATCTTCTGAAGAATCGTATAATTCTTTTCCCATTCCGGAAAACTGAGCACCCTGGCCCGGAAAAACATAAGCTTTCATAGGTAGTGATTTAGATGGCAATATTAATCATCGGAACATTCAAAAAAAAATCCCGCTAAGAAGCGGGATTAGATTTATTTAAATTTTTAATCTCTTCCACCCAGAAACCTGAGCATGAATAAAAATAAGTTTACAAAATCCAGGTAAAGGTTTAAAGCACCCATCAGAGCCAATTTGGTTCCTTCTTGTGTTTGGTGATCCACCTGTGTTCCAATGCGTTTGATCTTTTGCATATCGTAAGCCGTAAGACCCGTAAAAATCAAAACTCCTATTCCAGATATAAAATAGTCTAGCATTGCGCTGTTCATAAACCAGTTTACAACCATAGCCAATATCAATCCAATCAGGGCCATGTAAAGAATAGATCCCATTTTAGACAAATCTGTTGAAGTTGTGTATCCGAGCACAGCCATTACTCCAAAGGTTCCTGCCGTGATGAAAAAAGTTGTGTAAATAGTACCAGCTGTATAAGCCAGGAATATAAAACTCAAACTAATTCCCATTAAAACGGAGTAAAGCGTAAAAACGCCCAACATAGCTTGTGCAGATAGTTTTTGAAAGCCAAATCCCATTAAAAGCACCAGGCCAAAAGGAGCCAACATGGCAATCCAGCCCAGGGCCGACATAGACCCGGATTCAGTGAATAAATAGCTTATTAGCTCGGGTGTTGTACCAAACCAGTAAGCCATTACGCCTGAAATGCTTAATGCAGCAGCCATATAAGTCATGACATTGCTCACAAAGCTCTTGGCAAGTGTGCCTTCTTTTTCCAGGTGACCCGCATCTATCGGTCCCTGGTTCCAATTGTTATTTTCAATATTGCTCATAGTCTCAGTCTAAATTTGCTGAAATAAGGTTTATAAATTCTGTTCTTGTTTTTTCTTCCAAAAATTCGCCATAAAAGGCGGATGTCGTTGTCTTTGAGTTTTGCTTTTCTACTCCGCGCATTTGCATACACATGTGCCTGGCTTCAATAACAACTCCGACACCCAAGGGCTCTAAAGTTTCGGTAAGACAATCTTTAATTTGGTTCGTTAACCTTTCTTGTACCTGCAATCTTCGTGCAAAAGCGTCAACAATACGCGGAATCTTGCTTAAACCGACAATTTTTCCGTTTGGAATGTAGGCAATATGCGCTTTTCCAAAAAATGGCAGTAGGTGATGTTCACACAAACTGTATAGCTCAATATCTTTTACCAAAACCATCTGGTCGTACTTTTCCCGAAATAAAGCCGTCTTGATGATCTCTACGGGGTTCTGGTCGTAGCCCTGAGTCATGAATTGAAAAGCCTTTGCTGCCCTTAAAGGTGTGGCTTCCAGCCCATGCCTGTCGGGGTTTTCTCCAATTAACTCAAGCTGCTCATAGTAGAGGTCAGCCAACTTCTTCGTTCTATCCACGCTTTCTAATTCCAAATTATGCGATAACCAAACTTAGCTATTATTCGCCAAAGTACTCAACGAAGTTGTTTTCAGTCTCTATCACTTTCACTCCGTGAAGCTTACAGTCATAAGTGTCAATCTCACCACAGATCTCTTTCCAAATAGCTACTGCCAAATTTTCAGTACTCGCCATCTTTCCTTTCATGAATGACACATCAAGGTTTAGATTTTTATGATCTAACTTATCTATGACACGCTCCTTAATGATCTTACTTAGAATCTTCAGATCAATTACGCAACCCGTATCTTCATCGGGCTCACCTGAAACTGTTACAAATAGCTCGTAGTTGTGGCCATGCCAGTTTTCATTGGCACATTTGCCAAACACTTCGTAGTTCTTCTCGTCGCTCCACTTTGGGTTCCAAAGTTTATGTGCAGCGTTAAAGCGCTCTCTTCTCGTTATATAAACCTTTGCCATAGGCTCAATTTCTGGCCGCAAAGATACAACCTTATTTTCTAGTGACATGAAAGTACCACCGGACGAATTAAATATCTTTGCCCAAATTATTAGAATATGATTGTTGTTACAGGGGCAGCCGGATTTATTGGTAGTTGTTTAATTAGTGGTTTAAACGAACTCGGATATAAGGATCTTGTTTTGGTAGATGATTTTTCAAAAACTGAAAAAGCACCCAACTTAGATGGAAAAGAGTTTTCAAAACAGATAGACCGATCTGAATTTCACGATTGGCTGGAAGAGAATAATAAACTGGTATACTTCATATTTCATATTGGTGCCCGAACGGATACGACCGAATTCGATACATCTATTTTTGATAAGCTGAACCTGAATTACACCAAGAAAGTTTGGAATCAGTGCATTGAATACGGTATACCGCTCGTTTACGCTAGCTCCGGAGCCACTTATGGCCTTGGAGAGCACGGCTACAGCGACAGTCATGATATCGTTGAAAAACTCAAGCCGCTCAATCCTTACGGAGATTCAAAAAATGATTTTGACAAATGGGCCCTGAAACAAGAAAAGTCGCCCTATTTCTGGGCGGGTTTGAAATTCTTCAATGTCTACGGCCCGAATGAATACCACAAGGGAAGAATGGCATCGGTAATATTTCATGCGTTCAATCAGATAAAGCGCGATGGCTTGGTAAAACTCTTTAGGTCGCATAATCCCGAGTATAAGGATGGTGAGCAGCTGCGAGACTTTATCTATGTAAAAGATGTTGTAGATGTATGCTTGTTTCTAATGGAACATCGCAAAAATTCGGGTCTCTACAATTTAGGAACAGGTAAAGCAAGAACTTTCTTAGATCTGGCAAAGGCAACATTTAAAGCCCTTGATCTGGAACCTAATATTCAATTCATTGATACGCCAGAAGATATAAGAGATAAGTATCAATATTATACGCAGGCCGAGATGGATAAGCTCAGATCAATCGGTTACGACAAAGAGTTTACCAGCCTGGAAGATGGCGTGGATGATTATGTAAAAAACTACCTCAAGGAGCAGAAGTACTACTAAGTCATGCCTGAGAAGGAGTACCGACTTTCGGACTTTGATTTTGATCTTCCGCCTGAGCTTCTGGCCGAATACCCATCTGAAAAAAGAGATTCATCCAGATTGATGGTAATCTCTAAGTCTACAGGCAAGATTTCTCATCATATTTTTAACGAGATCGGCAATTTTCTCAGTTCGGGAGACTTGCTCGTTCTCAATAATACCAAGGTGATTCCCGCCAGGTTAGAAGCCCGAAAGGAGCATCCAAAGAATAAAGGGGCAAGAATAAAGATTCTACTCATCAGCCCTTCCAGTGATCAGATTCCGGGTTGGAATATGCTTCTTGACCCCATGCGAAAAATGGAAGTGGGAACCCGACTGATATTTGAAAATGGATTGATTGGCAGGGTAGATGAAATACGCTCTGAAAAAGAAGCTCGCGTGGTTTTTCCAGAGGTTGAAAGAGCTGAAGACTTAAGAAAAGGATTGTTCGGAATAGGTGAAATTCCCCTTCCGCCTTATATTAAGAGAGAAGTTACGAAAGCAGATTCAAACCGATACCAAACCGTATACGCATCTAAGGAAGGAGCCCTGGCAGCACCAACAGCGGGATTGCATTTTACCGAAAGCTTGTTCAGCCAATTGGGCGAAAAGGGCGTTGATAAAGCTTTTTTGACGCTTGACATAGGCATGGGTACATTCAACCCGATATACATTGAAGATCTTTCTGATGTAAACTTACACCGCGAATCTTTCCATATACCGGCTGAAACAGCTCAAAAGATAAATAGTATCAAGCCGCCGCATAAAGCTTTCACGGTAGGAACCACCGCCTTGAGGGCTCTTGAAACAGCTGCAGATAAAAATGGCTTTGTAAAACCAGGTTCATCTAACAGCGAACTCTTTATAAAACCCGGATATAAATTCAAGACTATAACTTCTCTTCTCACCAATTTTCACACACCTAAGTCAACACTGCTCATGATGATCTCCGCCTTTATGGGCTACGAATTAACCCGGGAAGTTTACGCTAAGGCGGTAGAGAATAAGTATCGCTTCTTTTCCTATGGAGATGCTATGTTGATACTAGACTAGAGTGTTTTCTTCAATTCGAGTAAAAAGGATCTGAGATTTTGAAGGCGGTCTATAATCTCCACATTATCAGAAATATCCTTTTTGTTGTCTTTCAATTTGTCCTTTGCACCCTGGAGGGTATAGCCGCGTTCTTTTACCAGGTGATAAATGATCTTTAGATTTTCTACATCTTCTTTGGTAAATAATCTGTTGCCCTTTTTATTCTTCTTAGGCTTTAAGATGTCAAACTCCTTTTCCCAAAAGCGAATAAGAGAGTTTTTTACTCCAAACATTTTAGACACTTCTCCGATGGAGTAGTAAAGTTTTTCTATTTCTCTTTCGCGGTAGGGCATTAATCAAAAGATTGATTTGCATGAGATGATAATTCAATCATCAAGTCGTATTCTTCCGGGCTAAGGTCGTTAAAATAGTAGTTGGCAGGGTTAATCCTTTTGCCATCTTTTTCCACTTCATAATGTAGGTGTGGAGCGCTGCTTAGTCCTGTATTTCCAACCAGCCCGATAATATCTCCGCGCTTTACTCTTTGCCCGCGTCTAACATTGATCTTACTCATGTGGGCATAAAGTGTTTGATACCCATAACCGTGATCAATAACAACGTGCTTTCCATATCCTCTCCGCGAATTCACTGTTTTCAGAACTCTGCCGTCACCTGTAGCAAATATTTCCGTACCTGTAGGAGCGGAGAAATCCATACCCCAGTGCATCATCGGAACTTTGTAAATAGGATGCATCCGCCGACCAAAACCACTGGCCATGCGCTTTAAATTCTTATTTGGAACGGGCTGAATAGCTGGTATAGACGCAAGCATTTCCTCCTTGTTCTTCGCCAGTTCTACTACCTCGTCAAAAGATTTACTTTGAACGTAAAGGCGCTTTGCAATCTTATCCAGGCGGCTTTGTGCGTTTATTACCAGTTCAGAGTTCTTATAGCCTTCCAGGTGGGTATATCTATTTACACCGCCAACACCCGCAGATCGAACATTCTGAGAGATAGGCTCAGCTTCGAGTATTTCCCGGTAAATATTGTCATCTCGCCTTTCTATATCGCGAAGAACGGCTTCCATTCTGTTCATATCGCGGCTAATTAACTCATATTGCTTCTTGAGCTGAGCATTTTCGCGTTTTAGATTCAATTCCTTTGGAGAATCAAAGAATGTATAGGCGATCAAAATAATAATTGATGCAAAAAATAGTCCTACAAAGAAGTACGTTGCTACCTTTTTGAACAAATCAAACCGTGTTAGTTTGATTTTTTCGTAATTAAGGG
>JGI12048J13642_10025493_pt1 | contig 14740 bp, 11 predicted proteins | sample ElkSlonscriptome_16_FD_13642 | JGI IMG/M metagenome (IMG submission 13642)
GGGGAGGCTCGCCGCCGCAGAGAAGACCGCCCAAGAAACTGTCAACGACTCATTTACGGCGGGATTGTTGCATGATATTGGCGAGCTCGTCCTGGCCGCCGAGCTCGGCGCGGATTACGCGCGCGTGAGGGCTTTGGCCCGGCGTGAATCCTGTGAGCTGTATCGCGTCGAGGAGCTCGAATTCGGCGCGACCCATGCTGAGCTTGGTGCCTATCTACTCACCGCATGGGGGCTCTCCAAACCCATTGTCGAGGCCGTTGTCTTCCACCATGAGCCGAGGGAGGCCTCGGGCCTGCATGACGGGTTCTCACCGATCACGGCAGTGCATGTGGCCAACGCTCTCGTCCAGCAACACTTCCCCGAACAGGCGTGCGCCCTGCCAGACGAACCAGACGTCGGTTACCTGTCTGACCAGGGTTACGCGGCAAACCTTGCCAATTGGCGAGAGCTCGCTGAGAGGTTCTTCTCTATCTTGCCGGCTTGAGAGCTAGGCGCGAGCCCGCGGCTTCCCGGATCCCAACCGCCAAGGACGCCCATATCGGATTGGCTGCCTGACCAGGGGGTCATAAAAATGGCAACAGCAGATCGGCTCAAGACTGAACATCAAGGAGGCGCCGCAGACACCCTGGTAGCGCCGCGTCCACTCGCCGAGCAACGGGGTGCGGGCGCATCAGAAGCGCAGGACGCCGGGCCTTTTCGGCAACTCCCATTCTTGAGCACACTCATCAATGCGCTGCCGACGCCTATCTTCTATAAGGACCGCTCGGGCCGCTATCTGGGCGGCAACCAGGCCTTCGAGTCCTTCGTCGGCCGACCGCTCGCGGATATCGTGGGAAAGACCGTCTACGAAATGGCGCCCTCGGAACTCGCGGCCAAATACCAAGAAGCGGACGCAGCGCTCTTCGACAACCCGGGAACACAATCGTATGAGGCGAGTGTTCTCCACGCCGACGGCAGTGTCCGGGAAGTGATCTTCAACAAATCCACCTTCTCCAACGCCGGTGGCGAGGTCGCGGGGATCGTGGGGAGCATTCTGGACATCACCGAGCGAAGGTCGGTTGAGCGGCGTCTCGCTGACAGCGACACGCAAATGATGGCGATCTGGAAGACTATCCAGACGGCAGTGATCGTCCTCGAGGAAGATACGCAAAAAATCCGCGATCTGAATCCGGCTGCAGAGGCCATGCTGAATTGCCAGCGGGATCAGGTGAGGGGTCAGGACTGCGAGACGCTGGATTGCCGCGACGCGGTTGATTTCGGCCGTCTCCTGGATTGTCGACTGCCGAGCGAGAACCGGGATCCAGTTGTGCTAACTTGCGGTGACGCGGAGCGACATGTGATCAGATCCGCGACCCGCACGGCGATCGGCAACGACAGGGTCTGTATCTTGAGCCTCTTGGATGTGACCGAACTGGTACAGGCGAGGACGGAGGTCGAGCGAAGTCATCTGGAAAACGCGGCACTCATTGCCGGCATTAATTCGATTCTCATCGCCTTGTCACCCGACCTTCGGGTCACGCAATGGAACGGGCACGCCGAGCAGACGTTCGCCAAGGGCGCCGAGGAGACACTGGGGGAACATCTCTTCGCCTTGGGCCTCAATTGGGATGAGAAGGGCCTGCGCCGCGCTATCGAGCAGTGTCGGGAACTCGGCGAAGTCGTACGACTGGACTCGTTCCGCTTCGAAAGTGTCGATGGCCAGGGGCGGTTGTTGGGCCTGCACGTCAGTCCCATCCGCTACGACATAGCTGGCATCGGCGGGGTCCTGATCATGGGAGCCGATATCACCGATCGGCGATTGCAGGAGACGAGGACCACTCAGGCACAGAAGCTTGAGAGCATCGGCCAGTTGGCCGCCGGTATCGCCCACGAAATCAATACTCCAACGCAATACGTTGGCGACAACACGCGGTTTCTAAGGGATTGCTTCAGCGATTTAATGGATGTGATCCAATCATGTCGCCACCTTCTCGACGGCGCTAAAGCCATATCGTCTCTGGCCGGTCTGGTCGAGGAAGTGGAAAAGCGCATGTCGGCGGCCGACCTCGAGTACCTGCGCGAGGAGATACCCAAGGCGATCGAGCAGACGCTCGAGGGTGTTGACAGGGTGAGCAAAATTGTACGCTCGATGAAGGAATTCTCTCACCCTGCAATGGATCAAAAGGCCCCCGTGGACCTGAATAGGGCCTTGGAATCGACGCTCACGGTTAGCCGCAACGAGTGGAAATACTGCGCCGAGCTAGAGACGGATTTCGCGCCGGATCTGCCGCTGGTGCCGTGCTTTGCAGGCGAGCTGAACCAGGTTTTCCTCAATATCATCGTCAACGCTGCACATGCGATCGAGGCGGTCTTGTCCCAGGAAGGCGACGCCAAGGGCAAGATTCGGATTAGTACGCGTCGCTGTGCAGACAGCGTGGAGGTGCGTATCGCCGATACCGGCGGAGGGATTCCCGAGAGTATTCGCCATCGTATCTTCGATCCCTTCTTTACAACAAAGGAGGTCGGCAGGGGCACTGGTCAAGGGTTGGCCATTGCCCACCAAGTCGTCACCGAGAAACACGGCGGTGCCCTTGAGGTCGACACACGCGCCAGCCTAGGTACCACCTTCGTGATCAGGTTACCAACCGGGTCAACGGCATGAAGACTCGGATTCTTTTCGTCGATGACGAGGAACGGGTGCTCGATGGACTCAGACGGATGCTGAGGGGCATGCGCCATGAATGGGAGATGACCTTCGTCGACTCGGCCGCACGGGCACTCGATGTCGTTCGGGAAGAGCCCGTCGACGTCGTCGTGACCGACATGCGTATGCCCCGGATGGATGGGGCGGCGCTGCTGCGCGAGGTGAAGGAGATTTCACCAGGCGCGGTGCGGATCGTTCTCTCGGGTTATGCCGAGCGCGAGATGACAGCCAAGGCCCTTGGCACGGCCCATCAATACCTGGCGAAACCCACGGACGCGGAAACGGTCAAGGGCGTCATCGGTCGGGCCTGTTCCCTGCGGAACCTCCTTGCGAGCGAACCGCTGCAGGAACTCGTCTCGAGGATCCAGACTTTGCCGAGCGTGCCGGTCGTCTACGGCCGAATCATGGAGCTGTTGGGCCAACCGGACTCTTCAGCCAGCGATATCGGTCAGGTGATTGCCGAGGACCTGGGGATGACCGCCAAAATCCTGCAGATCGTCAATTCGGCGTTCTTCGGCCTACCGCGACGCTTCACCGACGTCAACCAGGCCGTCGCCTATCTCGGGACGGACACGATCCGGGGGCTCGTTTTGAGCAGCGGAGTCTTCAGCCAGTTCTCCAACGAAGGCCGCTCCGGATTGGACCCGGACACGCTGTTCCAGCACTGTCAAAGCGTCGGGGTCTTCGCCCGCAAGATCTGCGCGGCTGAAAAGCTGTCCAAAGATGTCGCCGATGACGCCTTCATGGCTGGCTTGCTCCACGACATCGGCAAGCTGATCATCGCCGACCGATTCGCTGATGCCTTCCGTGAAATCGCCGAGCGCAGCATCTCGGAAGGTTGTCATTTCCACGACATGGAAGACGAGGTGCTCGGCGCCACACACGCAGAGCTTGGCGCCTATTTGATGGGTTTGTGGGGCCTGCCAGACAACATTGTGGAAGCGATTGGTTATCATCACCGGCCCGGCGAATGCGACGATTCAAAGCTTGGCGTTGCGGGAATCGTTCACGCCGCCGACGGATTGTCATGGGAGCACCTCGAGGGCGAATCCGCGACAGGGCACGAGCCTTTGGATCGAGCCTATTTCGAGCGCCTAGGCCTCGCCGACCGGCTGGGACTCTGGCGTGAGGTGATCCACGCATAGCGGGAGCCAGTGCCGTGCTCGATCGTATTCTCATTGTCGACGACGATCGCAACCTCCTCGATTCCCTGCGGCGTCAGCTGCGCAAGCATTTCGACATCGTCACGGCGCTCGGCCCGCAGGAGGGGTTGAATGCGCTCAATGAGCAAGGCCCTTTTGCGGTAGTCGTTTCGGACCTGCGCATGCCGGTCATGGACGGCGTTGTATTCCTGTCGCATGCGAGTCGCATCGCGCCCGACAGCGTGCGGATCATGCTGACAGGCAACGCGGATTTGGCGAACGCCGTCAAGGCAGTCAACGAAGGCCGCATCTATCGTTTCCTGACCAAACCCTGCGAGACGGCGATACTGGTGCAGGTACTCGAGCAAGGCGCCGAGCAGTTCCGGTTGGTGCAGGCCGAGAAGGAGTTGCTGGAGAAGACCCTCAGGGGAAGTATCCAGATGCTTACCGATCTACTGTCGACGCTCAATCCGGAGGTCTTTGGGCGCGCTTCCGTCATCAAGAACTACGCACACGCGGTCGCCGAGGAATTGCAGGCCGAAGAGCTCTGGAAGATCGATACTGCCGCGCTGCTCTCGCAGATCGGATATGTCACCCTACCGGAAGCCCTGGCCAAGAAGGTCAGCCAGGGTGCCGAGCTCACCGAGGCGGAGTCGCGTCTGTACGAAGCCCATCCGAAGGTTGCCGCCGACCTCTTGTCCCATATTCCGCGGATCGAGGCGGTGGTCGAGTCCGTTCTCTACCAACTGAAGCGGTTCAACGGCGGCGGTGTGCCGAACGATCGGCGACGCGGCGCCGATATCCCGCTCGGCGCGCGCATCCTCAAGGTTGCCTCGGATTTTGACCAGCTCCTGTCCCAAGGCCTTTCCAAGTCCGATGCCGTCGGCATCCTGCGCAGCAGACGTGGGCATTACGACCCAGCCGTTCTGGACGCCTTAGAGAAGGTCCTAGGTGTCCACGGTGAGGCGTTGATCCGGGAGGTCGCTGTCGCAGATCTTACCGAGGGAATGGTTTTCTCCGAGGATGTCCGCGCCGTCAACGGCCGTATGCTTCTGCCACGGGGACACACGGCGAGGCCGATCATCATCCAGCGCCTGCAGACGATCGCCGACAACATGGGCATCGCCGAACCGCTGCGGGTGCACCTGCCAAACCCGCCACTCGAATCCGGCTCATAACGCCGATCGCCGCCGGGCTCGAAGACGATCCCACCGGCTCATCCGCTCACGCCATGGGCGATCTCTCTAGCCAATAGGCTGAAAGACCCTATTGACGGCGGTTCCCAGCGCGCGCGCTCGCCCATCAAACTTGCTCCTCCCGGCGGGCGATCCGCTAACGGCGCGCATGTGATCGCGTTCACGAGCCCAACCCGGACTCCGGCTGTCATCCGGCCCGCTTATCACGACTCGGCCACATTAACGACAAGTGTGCGGAAATCGCCTGCCCGAAATTTGAAGCATTCCTCGCTTCGGCCTGATGAATTTCTGTAAACAAGGACCTGCGCTGGTGGGATTAAGAGTGCACAGCCCCTCGGTGGACAGGGAAAAGGCGTGCTGCATGAGGCAGGTCTTCGGCAGCATGCGACCCTGCAGGCACCAGGTCGGGGAAACCTGTCGCGGTCCGAGACCTCAGCAGCAGTTGACCCTCATCACCGGAACAATGAGAAGGAGAGCAACATTGCTTAAGAACTTGAGCCTATCAGTGAAAATTGGCGCCGGCTTCGGGGCAGTCGTGCTGCTCTTGGTCGTCATTTCCGTGATCGCCTGGCAGAGCCTCGGCGGTGTACAACAAGGCTTCGCCACCTACCGCGACCTGGCGCGCCATACCAACCTCGCTGGGCGCCTGCAGGCTAACATGCTGATGGTGCGGATGAACGTAAAGGACTTCATGCAGACCAACAGCGACGAAGACATCGAAGAATACAACGCTTATAACGAGAAGATGCTGGAGTTCCTGGAAGAGGCCCAGCAGGAGCTAACGCAACCGGAGCGCGCTGAGATCATCCGCGAATACGGCGCGAACATTGCCGTCTACGACAAGGCCTTTGACGAGGTCGTCGAGCTCTATCGCGAGCGCGATCGTCTGGTCGAAGACGTTCTAGTCGCAGTCGGCCCGAGGATGGAGAAGAACCTCACTTCCATCATGGCCGCGGCCGAGCAAGCTGACAACGGCAAGGCGACCCATGCGGCCGGCATCGCCCTGCGCCACATGCTGCTGGGTCGGCTCTACGCTCAGAAATACCTCGATACGAATTCAGAGCAGGACAAGGCGCGGGCGGAGCAGGAACTCGTCAAGACCATGAGCACTGCCAGCGAGCTCGACGGAACGCTGCAAGATGCCGAGCTGAGGAGGCTCAACAGCGAGGTGATCACCTTGGCCGGCGACTACGCGGCGGCGTTCGATCAGGTCGCGAAGACGATTGTGCGGCGCAACGAGCTGATCAATGGCACCTTGGACGCGCTTGGGCCGGTCATGGCCAGGGCAATCGACGACCTGACGCTCTCGATCAAGGCGGAGCAGGACGAGCTCGGGCCCAAGGTCGAGGCGCAGAGCGAGCGCGCGACGACGACGATCACGATCGTCGCAATCCTGGCCGTGCTGATCGGTATCGGCGCGGCCATCTTGATGACCCGCACGATCATGGGTCCGGTGCAGAAGGTCGTCCGTTTCGTGGATGTCTTGGCCGATGGCGACTTTACCGCGAAGCTCGACACCGACCATCAGGACGAGCTCGGCAAGATGTCGCAGGCCCTTGCACGCACGGCCCGCGGGCTCGGGGACATGATTAGGGACATCATCAGCGGTGTGAACACGCTCTCCTCGTCCTCGACTGAGCTTTCGGCCATCGCGACCCAGCTCTCCGGGAATGCCGAGGATGCCGCGAGCCGATCCGCAGCCGTGGCCTCGGCGGCCGAGGAGATGAGCACCAACATGAACTCGGTCTCCGCGGCGATGGAGCAGTCCGCGAGCAATGTCGGCTTCGTTGCGACGGCCGCGGAGCAGATGTCTTCGACCGTCAACGAGATCGCGCAGAATGCCGCCAAGGCGAAGCACATCTCCGAGAGCGCCGTTAACCAGTCGCAGGCGACCTCGCAGAAGATCAACGATCTCGGTCAAGCAGCGGACAAGATCGGCAAGGTTACCGAGGCGATCACCGACATCTCCGAGCAGACGAATCTGCTGGCCCTCAACGCCACCATCGAGGCTGCCCGCGCCGGCGAGGCCGGCAAGGGTTTCGCAGTTGTTGCCAATGAGATCAAGGAGCTCGCCAGGCAGACGGCCGATGCAACGGTCGACATCAAGAATCAGATTGAGGAGATGCAACAGACGACCAGCGGCACCATCACCGACATCGCGAAGATCGGCGAGGTGATCAACGAGATCAATGCGGTGATCACGACGATCGCAGCCGCCGTCGAGGAGCAATCGACAGCGACCACCGAGATTGCCGAGAACGTTTCCCAGGCCTCGTCGGGCATCGCCGAGGTCAATGAGAACGTTGCCCAGAGCTCTGTCGCGGCGTCGGAAATCACCAAAGACATCAATGAGATCAACCGCAGCTCCGGCGAGGTGAGCACGAGCAGTCAGAACGTCAAGGAGAGCGCCACCGAGCTGTCGCGGCTGGCCGAGCAGCTTGATGCGCTGGTCAAGCGTTTCAAGATCGCGTGACCCGATCCAACCTGACTTGCACCACAGCCCCAGGTCGGCGCCGTTGCTGGCCTGGGTTCCTGCAGCATCCCCGTTGAGGGAGCTGCCGACGAGATTTGGGAGCTGCCCATGAGTGACGACCTCGAAGAGATCATGGAGGCCTTCGTCGGCGAGTCGAAAGAACACCTCGCCGATATCGAGACCGATTTGCTGGCGATTGAGGAGGGGGGCGCGAACGTCGACGATGACCTTGTCAACAAGGTCTATCGCGCCGCGCATTCGATCAAAGGGGGCGCCGGTTTCTTCGGGCTAACGAGCATCCAGGCGCTGACGCACGAAATGGAGAACGTCCTGGGCAAGATCCGCTCCCACGAGTTGGTCCCGAACCCGGAGATCGTCAACATCCTGCTGAATGCAGCGGATACGCTCAATGCCCTCCTGTCAGACGTCGGAAGCAGCAACGACGTCGATGTGAGTGAGCACATCACGGCCCTCGCCGGGCTTCTCGAGCGACCCCAGGAAGTATCGCGAGCGCCCGAATCAGGCGAGAACGAAAGGGGCGACGCCATCCGTGAAGCGGCCCCCGAGTCGAGCGCCGCGAGCCAGGACCCGGCCGCGAGCGCCCTGACTGTCGACGGGCCACCGGGGCCTGAGAGGCCGGCAGCGGATAAGAAAACCGAGGGCGCTGGCAATAGCGCCTGGGGGGCCGGCACCGAGGCGAGCCTGCGTATCGGTGTTCCCCTTCTCGATTCGCTGATGAACCTCGCCGGCGAACTGGTCCTCGGCCGCAACCAGCTGCTTCAGTCTCTGTCCTCAGGCGATCACAACCTGAGTGCCGTCGCCGGGCAGCGGATCGACCTGATTACCTCGGAGCTGCAGGAAGCGATCATGCAGACGCGCATGCAGCCCATTGCGATGGTCTTCAACAAGTTTCCCCGTGTGGTGCGCGACCTCGCGCGGCAGCTGGAGAAGAAGATCGACTTGGTCATCGAGGGCAAGTCCGTCGAGCTTGACAAAACGATCATCGAGGCGATCAATGATCCGCTGACTCATCTCATCCGCAATGCAGTCGACCACGGCATCGAGCGACCCGAGATCCGCCGCCGCGACGGAAAGCCCGAAATCGGACGGGTTACGATCAAGGCATTCCACGCCGCCGGCCAGGTGAATATCGAGGTCAGCGACGACGGCAAGGGCCTGGACGGCGACAAGATCGCGGCAGCCGCCCGGGATAAGGGGCTGGTTACCGATGAGCAGTTCCGCTCGATGTCTTCCCGGGAAAAGGTGAATCTGATCTTTCTGCCCGGTTTCTCGACGGCCGAGCGCGTCTCGAACGTCTCGGGCCGCGGCGTCGGGATGGACGTCGTCAAGACCAACCTCGACAAGCTCGGCGGTCAGACCGTCATCGAGTCGACGCCGGGCAGCGGCTCGACGATCCGCATCAAGTTGCCGTTGACGCTCGCGATCATCCCCAGCCAAATCGTCGTGACCGAGGAGGAGCGCTATGCCATCCCCCAGGTCAACCTCGTGGAACTCCTCCGGGTTCCGGCGGCGCAGGTCGGCGAGCGCATCGAGAAAGTCGGCAACGCCGAGGTCATCCGTCTGCGTGGCACACTATTGCCGCTGGTTCGACTGGCCGATGTCCTCGGGGTGCAGCGCACCTACCGCGACAACGAAGGCGCACGGCAACGGGACCGCCGCGCCAAGATCGCCGATCGCCGGTCGCGGACCAGTCCAGCTGGGCGCGAAGAGACTCCCGAGAGGCAGCTTGATCCGCGCGGCGCGGACCTGGTGTCGCGAAACTCGGCCGACCGCCGCTACCGCGCCGCGAGCGCCTTGAATGTCGCTGTCGTCTCCTCGGGGGTGATCAAGTACGGCCTGATCGTCGACCAGTTACTCGACTCCGAGGAGATCGTCGTCAAGCCCCTTGGCCGCCACTTGAAGCATTGTAAGGGTTACGCCGGCGCGACCATCATGGGCGACGGCCGCGTGGCCCTGATCCTCGACGTCGGCAACCTTGCCATCATGGCCGGGCTGGCGAGCGTCGAGGGGACGGATCGGGCGCTGCAGGCGGCCATCGAAAACGCCGCCCGCGGCGGCCTTGGCGACAAGCAGTCGTTGCTGCTCTTTCGCGGCGCAGAAGATGAGCACTTCGCCGTCCCCCTCGGGCAGGTCGAACGGATCGAGAAGATTCGTACGACTGACATCCAGACCATTGGCGACCGGCGCGTCATCAAGTATCGCGGCGGCAGCCTGCCGCTCTTCTCGGTCGACGAGGTGGCCCAGGTCAAGCCCATTGCAGATAACGCGGAGCGACTGGTCCTGGTCTTCACGCTCGCCGGCCGCGAGATTGGCCTGTTGGCGGCTGGGCCAGTCGACGCGGTCCAAGTGTCGGTCGAGGTGGACACCGAGGCGCTGCGCCAGCCCGGCATCCTCGGCTCAGCGATCGTGAAGGACACGACCACCCTCTGGGTCGACATGTATGAGCTGGTGCAGACCCTGAAACCGCACTGGCTCGTGCCACGCGAGGCAGAGCGAAGCACTAGAGGACGGACGACAACCGTCCTCTACGCCGAAGACTCGAAGTTCTTCCGCGATCAGGTGAAGCGCTTCATCGAGGAGGCCGGATACACCGTGATCGCAAAGCCCGATGGCGCCGAGGCCTGGCAGTTTCTGCATGAGCATCCCGACGACATCGATCTCGTCGTCACGGACATCGAGATGCCTAACCTCAACGGTTTCGAATTCGCCGAGAAGATCAATCTCGATTCGCGGTTCAAAAACCTACCGGTCATCGCGCTGACGACACTTGCGGAGGATGCCGATATTGCCCGGGCGAAAACGGTTGGCATCGACGACTACCAGATCAAGATGGATCGCGAAAAGTTGATCACCAGCTTGGCGCGTCTCGCTGTCCCGGCCACAGCCTGAACCGCGACCCATATTTTTAGGTTTTTCGTCAATAGCCAATGAGGAGGCAGATCGTGCCGACTGGGACCAACGCCGAAACCGATGGCGATACCATGGAGCTTGCCACCTTCTATTTGGGCGAAGCGATCTGTGGCATCGATATTTTGGAAATACGAGAAATCAACAAGAAAATGGATATGACCGCCGTGCCTCAGGCACCCGATTACGTGCGGGGCATCCTGAACCTGCGGGGCCAGATCGTGACAGTCATCGATCTGCACAGGAAGCTGGGCCTCTCGGAGTCGACCCTCGACAACCGGGCCCGCAACATCATCGTCAATTCCGAGCGGGAATCCATCGGTCTGCTCGTCAGCCGGATCGGGGACTTCGTGACGGCACGCACCGATGAGGTCGCCGTCCCGCCGGCGAACATCGGAGACCTGCAAGGCAAATACTTCACGGGCGTCACCGAGACGAAGAACCAGTTGATCGGCATTCTGAATCTGCGGCGTATCCTGGAAGAGGATGCGTCGAGATGACACCGCGGGCGCCGCTGCGGGTGCTGGTCGTCGACGACACGGTCGTCTATCGCAAAATCGTCAGTGACATCCTCGCGGAGATTCCGGACGTCGAGGTCGCGGGGAGCGCACACAACGGCCGGGCGGCTCTGACCAAGATCGCCACCCTGAAGCCTGACCTGCTGATACTGGATATCGAGATGCCGGAGCTGACCGGCCTGGAGGTGCTCGATCGGCTTCAGGCTGAGAAATTAGACGTTGGCGCGATCATGCTCAGCACTCTCACCGAAGAGGGCGGAGCGACGACGATTCAGGCGCTGCAGCGCGGCGCCTTCGATTTCATCCCCAAGCCGCACCACGCCGGGATCGCCGAGAACAAGGCGGCGATCAAAGACGCGCTTGCGCCGATGCTGCGTGCCTATGCGCGTCGCCAGCAGATCCGCAGCAACCTCCGAATCCGAGCCGCGACAGCGGTCGGGCGCCCGGTGGTCCAGCCACGCGCACCGAAATGCACTGCGCCGCCGAAACAGGCTAAGGCGGTACGCCAGCGAACGGATATCATCGCGGTCGCCGTCTCGACCGGCGGACCCAGGGCACTATCGGTCGTGATCCCGGCTCTGCCCGCGGACATTGGTGTACCCATTGTCATCGTTCAGCACATGCCGGCGTTCTTCACCCGCTCGCTCGCCGATAGTCTGAACGCGGTCTCGGCCATCGAGGTGCGCGAGGCGCAAGATCGCGAGATCCTGAGGCCGAACACCGCCTACATTGCGCCCGGCGGCCAACAGATGGGATTGATTGCGGCGGCTGACGGCAAGTCGCGGCGCATTCGGATCACGGATGACCCGCCCGAGAATAGCTGCAAGCCCTCGGCAGACTACCTTTTCCGATCGGTCGCTTCGCACTATCTGGGGCGCGCGCTAGGGGTCGTCATGACCGGGATGGGTTCCGATGGCGCCAAGAGTATGAAACGCATGAAGGACAACGGGGCCGCCATCATCGCTCAGGATGAAGCGACGTCCGTCGTTTTTGGCATGCCGAAGGCCGTCATCGACGCTGGCATCGCCGACGTTATTGCGCCGCTCGACAACCTTGCCGCCGAGATCGTCCGGCGCGTGAGGGAATCCGCGGGCTAACCACCGAGCATCCCGAAAGGCGTAGAGCCGAGCGGACGTGACTGCGGTCTCTGGAGGCCGACATGATCAAAATAAGGCAGGAAGAGGTCGAGCCCCTAGTCCGCTATATCTACTCGATTTCCGGCATCAAAGTTGACGAGAGCAAGACCTACCTGTTTGAGACACGTCTCAGTCCGCTGCTCGAGTCCTGCGGTCTCGACTCCTACCGCGCCTTGGTGCAGGCGGCCAAGTACGACGCCAGTCAAAGGATCCAAAATCAGGTCATCGACGCGATTTCGACCAACGAAACCTCCTTTTTCCGCGACACTGGCCCGTTCGCCGCTTTGCAACACAAGATCTTGCCCAGCGTCATCGATGCGCGCGCAGGGCGAGCTTCCGGCTTACGCAAGCCGACCATTCGGATTTGGAGCGCAGCCTGCTCGACTGGCCAGGAGGTGTATAGCATCGCGATTGTCTTGACGGAGCTGCTCGGCGATCTGAGCGCCTACAACGTCAAGCTGCTCGGCACGGACATCTCGGATGCGGCGATTTCCCAAGCAAGCTACGGGATGTACAACAAGTTCGAAATCGAGCGCGGGCTCCAGCCGGCGCGGCTGAACAAGTATTTTTCTCGCGCCGCAGGGCATTGGCGAATCTGCGACGAGATCCGCGCGTTGGCGACATTCCGCAAGCTGAACCTGACCAAGCCCTTCGCCTCGCTCGGCAAGTTCGACATCATCTTTTGCCGCAATGTTGCCATCTACTTCCCTCCCGAGGATCGGAAGTCGTTATTCGAAAGGCTGCATAGCGCACTCGAGCCCGATGGCTATCTTTTGATTGGTGCATCGGAATCATTGACGGGGCTCACAGATCGATTTGTGCCACAACGGCACATTGGCACCATCGTCTACCAACCCAGGCCGGTCTGACTTCGGCGCCGCAAAACCGCGCGAGGGTTCGCGCACCATATCAACAGCACTTGGAGTAACGAAATGAGTATTTTGATCGTCGACGACAGCAAGGCAGCACGCATGATCCTCAAGCGCGCGCTCAACCAGGCGGGCTATGGCTCCCACAAGGCCGAGGAGGCGGGCAATGGCGCCGAGGCGCTGGCGAAGATCGCGGAAACGCAGCCGGACCTCGTGCTCTGCGACTGGAATATGCCGGAGATGTCGGGCATCGAGCTGCTCGAGAAGCTCAACGCGGACGGTCTCAAAGCACGGCTCGGGTTCGTTACGTCCGAGGGCACCGAGGATGTGCGTCAGCGTGCGCGGGAGGCCGGCGCGCTCTTTTTCCTGTCCAAGCCGGTGACGCCGGAGGGTCTACAGGAGAAGCTGGCGCCGCTGCTGGGGTGAGTATGGCAATGCTATCGAGAGAAGAATGGCGCAAGGTCGTGCTTGCAGCCGCCGACGATCTCGCCGTTACGACGCTTGGCTACGAGCCCGGACAGGTTGTTTCCAACGGTTCGGTCCTGCCGGAAATGCCCTTCGGCTCGTTCGTCGCCTTGACCGGCGAGACCATCTCGGTGCAAATTGGGATCGCCGTCACGCGGCCGGCCTGCCTGCAGTTGGCGCGGGCCATGCTGTGTATGGAGGCGGATGAGGAGTTGGGCGAAGAGGATCTCACGGACGTCCTGGGGGAGATGGTCAATGTGCTCGCAGGCGGTGCAAAGAGCCGGTTGGCCGATCGCGTCGAGCCGATGCGCATCGGGCTGCCAATCGTCGTGCACGGGTTCGTCGATGTGACCAAGGTAGCCGAAGTGGACGTGACCATCGTTCGATGGGGCGCTGTAGAAGCGCAGCTCATCTTGCTACGCAACGAACACGGTGTCTGATGTGAGGAGCAAAGTAGCCCTGCCCGGACCAGAGCGAATCGCCGAGTTGCTCTCCGATACGCTATCGAAGAAGGTCCGGGTTGCGCAGATTGGTGCCGAGTTGGCGGGGACCGACAAGGTGACGGCGATCTACGTCGATGACGGGGGCGAACCGGCCTCAGCGTGTATTTGCGAACCTGCCATCGCCGTATGCCTTGGCGCGGCCTTGGTGCGGATACCGGCTGCGGCTGCACTCGAGGCCGCCGCGCAGAACGACATCTCAGACAATATGCGCGACAATCTCGCGGAGGTGCTCAACATCGCCGCTCAGCTTTTCCGTCCCCAAGCGGCTCGGCATCGCGTCGCGCTCAGTTCGATCTATCTCCCGTCGCAAGAGCTCAAGGAACACCACGCCGCCGCGTTGGGCCGAGTCTCTCAGCGGCTCGACCTCGAAGTCGAGGTGCCGGGCTACACGACAGGGAAGATGTCGCTGGCTGCGATCCAGCCCAAGGCGGCTTAACCGCGACCGGACGCCAGTCTCGAACTGGCTGCATGCCTTCCTTTTGTGCTCCTTATCGTCGCGCGAGCCCTCGGTCACAAGGGATGCGGCCTCCAGCCAGCCCCGGCGGCCGGGCACGGCAACGGCCGCCGGGGCTCCGGGCCCTCCTAACCGCTTGACCAAACCGGCGACGGATCTTTGACGGCTCGGGTGCGCCGCGTCATGCCTTGAGTCTGTGCTGCTACTCCCCTGGCTCGGCGGACCGCTGCCAAGGGGCTGCGCCTGGTCGTCACCGGCAACATCCGTCCGCTTTTGCCGCTCGCATTGTCCCGCGCTAACGATCATGGGGCGAGCCGAGCCACCCCGGACGATGAAATGTCGTCTCGCCCCTGATCCTTCCCTCACCCCAACC
>JGI12048J13642_10718180_pt1 | contig 14726 bp, 11 predicted proteins | sample ElkSlonscriptome_16_FD_13642 | JGI IMG/M metagenome (IMG submission 13642)
ATCAAACAAAACGCGAAAATTGACCACTAGCTCAATCGAGCTGTCGCCAAAACAAGCTGCCGGCACAGGGCGTACCGAACAGTCTTGCCTCCGTCCCCTTTTCCTAGGTTACATCAGTCTCGTCGATTGCTGGTTACGAAATTTTGACCGAAGGACGTGGATCGAACGCTGGCACCTGCATCATCAACCTGAAACCTTGGGCCGACCGCGAACGAACGTCGAAACAGATCATCGAGGAACTGGAAAAACGTGGCACCGCGATCGCCAACGTGAAGTTGGAGTTTTTCGAACCGCCAGCCGTTCCGGGATTCGGTGCTGCCGGAGGTTTCTCTGTAAACTTGCTCGATAAAACCAACAGTGGCGATTACAAGGCGCTCGGTGAAGAAACGGACAAGTTCATGGAAGCACTCGGCAAACGTCCGGAACTCAAGGGTTTGTTCACATTCTTCGCCGCGAACTATCCGCAATACGAGATCGTCATCGACAATGATGTTGCAATGCAAAAAGGCGTCTCGATCCGAGATGCGATGGACAATCTTTCAACCGATTCCAGCTGCATTGGCAGTTCGATTGCAAGTTTCGAGACGGTTCCTTTGGAAGAATTTCGGGACGACTGGATGTCTCAGCGATCGGCCAACCTGTTTCGTGATCTGACCATCACCGACAACGGTTGCACTCGCAGGCTTCGTACGTTTTGTCAAATACTCAGTGATCTCGAAGGAAAAGAGGTCGAGGTCCATGCACAGATGGAGTTTCCATGCCTATCGGTATAGAATCGGCAAGTCGGGTAAGGAAATTACTTCTTGATACTTTTCGCTTCACCGATCCAGGTGCCGACGGTATCACCCGAAATGGCTCGTACAATATTGCCATCTTGTTTAAAGTTGAAAACTAGGATTGGCTTATTGTGTTCGCTGCACAACGCAATCGCCGTGGCATCCATGACCCGAAGCTTTTTCTCGATCACATCGGTGTAGGTTAGCGTATCGTAGAGAACCGCATGAGGATTTTTTTCGGGATCGTCACTATAGACTCCGTCGACTCGCGTCGCTTTCAATACCACGTCTGCTTCGAGTTCGAGAGCTCGCTGCGCAGCGGCTGTATCGGTTGTCACAAAGGGATTTCCGATCCCTGCGGCCAAAATCACGATCCGGCCTTTTTCCAGATGCCGGATCGCTCGGCGACGAATAAACGTTTCGGCAATTTTTTCAGTAGGGATTGCCGACATCACTCGCGTCTGTAAACCGTGCGACTCGAGGGCATCCTGCATTGCGAGCGAGTTAATCGTGGTCGCTAACATACCCATGTAGTGAGCGGTTGCTTCGTGAACAAGTGCGTTCGAACCAGAAAACTGGGCACCGCGAAGGATATTCCCGCCTCCGATGACGATGGCGATTTCACATCCTGTATCGTGCGCTTGCTTGATTTGCCGAGCAATTTCACCTGCCTCGTGAGCACTAATCCCTCGGCCACCGGAGTCTGCTAAACTCTCGCCGCTTAGCTTCAGGACAACACGGTTAAAATGCAATGAAGGTTTTGCGGAGGAATCAGCAGGCATGGCTAGATAGGGCTTTTCGGGTAAGTCGGGTTCTTGGATCGAAGTGATCGGCCCGAGAGTATACAGAAAAATTTCCGTCTGGCGCACCACTCACACAAAACAATTGCCAAGCGGGTATACAGGCTCGTAGCGGAAGTCGTCAAGACTTTCGTTTTCCAGCATGCACGGAAGTCTTGACGACTTCCGCTACCTCCGAAGACCAATCGCCCAGTGTAGGCTACAAGTTGGCGTCGGTCGCTGGCAACTCGTTCGCTTTGATTTTGTCGCCGAATACCTTTTCGTCGGAACTCTTCAATTCATTCGCCTTTTTGATCCCAGCCAAAATTTTCATCTTTGCTTCCTCGGGATTTGCCTTCACGTACTCTTTTGGAAAATCCTCTGCCTCTAAAAACTGGGCCACGGCTTTACCATATTCGTTCCGCACTTCTTTCTTTTCCTTCTTGACGTGACAGACATAACATCCGGCGCGCCGCACGGTTTTGACGAACTCTTCGTCCGCTTTCTCACCGGCATATTCCGCTTTCCATTGCTTGCTGAACTCGTTAATGGCTGCGGCGGGCGAAACAAAGAGGCACACGAGACCCAGTGAGATGACAAATCGCTTCATGGACTTCTCCGAAGACAGTTAGGGATTAACAGGAGGATTAAGTTGGTGGGGGCACCAGCAGAAGAATTGTATGTTAGCGTAAGCCAAGCGAAAATCAACTTTGATCCTGGTCAGAATCAGCGGATTGGGGGCTTATAATGGAAAGCGATTTTTCGCGAAATCCACTAATAATTGCTCCAAATTGGCGGAAATCACTTGGCAATAGTTCGCTCACGTCTTGAAATTCTGAGCGTTCCAAAGACCAATCGACTGCCCAGCGAGACGAACGCTCTTCAGCCCAGGACGGTGTCGCGCTGCGCAATAGCGACATGGGAAATTGTCGACGATTGCCTTGCGAATCAACAATTTGCAGCATGACGTCCGACAAATCGGACTGCGTGTCGTACGCGTTCGCTTCGCCACGGAGAACCAGCAGCGGTGGCGTATTGTCTAGCGCCGGCGTGCCGATAACTTCCACCGCCGGGACGTTTGGGGTGATGATGAAGACACAGTTCTTTGCTTCGCGATCGATTTGAAGCGGATAAGGGGTCTGGTCGCTTAGACGCATTCGCACCAGACCTTTCGGAGCCAGCAAGATGACTTGCTCGAGCAATAGTTGGATCGGACGGGCCGAGGGCAACGGTTTCGCTGCGGCACCGGCCGTGTCAATCATTCGTCCATTGATCGCCAACAATCCGTTTTCCCAACGCAATTGAAGTTCTGCGGCCACGTCCATCGTCAGCATGGTCAGTTGGCCCCGAATGCAAACATTAGACATCTCCATCGAAACCATCGGCAACGCGGCTGGGCGATTGGCAGCTTCGGACTTGGTGTCAATTTCAAACGCAACGATATTGTTGTGACGCGTTGGATTGTCGATCGTAATGCTGCTGTCACGAAGCCGCACCAGGCGGTTTGGGTTCATTGACATGACACACCCTCCACCCATCAAATCAGCCGGCACGGTCCAATGCAAATGCAGACCCTCCAATTCAATCCGATTCGAGCCGACATCCATCCACTCGACACGACGAGTTAAGTTTTCTGGTTCGGTTTCAAGGACGACGACCGTTCCGCCTACGACCGAAGAAATCACGAGACCGTCACGGTCAATGACCATTGGGCCGCAAGAAATTTGTTTTTCAGCTAACTCAATTCGATTCACGTCAAGTTCGTCCGCCAGTTCGATCGCCTCTTCGAGCGATGCGGCAATCGCTATTTGGTTCGATTCCATCGCATCGTTGGGGCTTCTATCATTGGGCGTCCGTTCGACACGAATCAATAGTGCTTTGACTTCCTCAGCCCTCGGCTTTGTCGGTGTGAACAACGGCTGACTAGGAGGCAAGGGGAGACGGCTTAGCTCTTCAGGAATCGGTAAGTCGCGAATACGAGGGGGGTCAGATACCGAACGTGGTTCGGTTGACGCACCACTTGGTGATTCTAAATTTGGCATGAGCACCGCGTTCTCTCGCTCCGTCGAAACGAGCGGCGAGTTGGGATTGCGATTGAGGTCATTCAATCCAAACTCTAAAGCTGGCGGAAGCGTTGGATTGATGTCGGGGATGGGGGGAGGGGTAGGCGCATCATCCGTTCTTGCATTCGCCGTCAGACTCAATACACTCGTTCGCTTCGGTACCGGGATTGGAAATTTTTCTCTTGCTAACTCACTTGAGAGTGACAACCCTCCCGCAACCAAAATTAAAAGGCTTACTGCAACGAGCCAGGGAGTATGTTTTTGAAGCCACAGAGCCAGTTCGTTCGAAGAAGCGACTCTCACCGAAGCGATTGCTTGAACTCGTTGCAGATCTTCTCGGTAGGCCACCTCATGCAAATCGGCTATCAAATCTTCCGCGTGCTGGTAGCGATCCTCCGGCTGTTTGGCCAGCATCCGGCGAATGACGGCAGCCAAATCGTCGCTGACTTCATCGCGAATCAGACGAACATCGGGCGGTGGAGTCTTGCCATGATGCATGAGCTTCTGCAGCATCGTGCCACCCGGATAGGGCGGCTGGCCCGTCAACATGAAGTACAAAGTACAGCCGAGTGAATAGAGATCGCTTCGAACATCGGCATCGCGGGGATCGTTCGCTTGCTCGGGTGAAATATAATCAAACGTTCCTAACGTCACGCCGCTAGCGGTCATGTCCTCTGTCAAATCGAGGTTGTCCGAGCGTGCCAAGCCCATATCGACTAGCTTGATGCAATCACCTTCGCCGATCAGCACATTCGATGGTTTGATATCGCGATGAACGATCCCGCGTTGGGATGCATGGCTGATCGCCTCAGCCAACTGGCTGGTATAGAACACCGCGTCCTCGATTGAAAGCACGCCATCACGCGACACGAGGTCGCGGATATTGATCCCTTCGATGTATTCGAAAACGATATAATGCCAATCGTCATCGGTTCCGACATCAAACACTTTCGCAATTCGGGGATGATCGAGTTTCGCGGCACTTTGCGCTTCGTTGCGAAAACGTCGCTTCAGATCCGCGTCGTTGCCAACGAAAGGAATGACTTTGATCGCGACGACGCGGTCGAGTTGTTCATCGCGAGCCCGAAAGACGGCGCCCATCCCGCCGCCACCGATGAACTCCTCTAGCAAAAAGTGGTTCAACCGATGGCCCAACAACACGCCCGCGACCGAGGCGGGTGTTCGATTCGATCGGCTCCAGTTCGAGTCGTTCGATGGTGATGAGCCCGAAGGAGGAGAACGCCGGATGATCGTTTTCGCTTCTTCAATCTCGCTGAGATTTGAGCCCTCTGTTTGAACCTCCGACCCTGTGATCGGGTCAGCATCGGTCGCATGACCCGTTTCGGAGTCGCTCAGGCTGCGATGGATCGTCGATGCATCGGTTCGGATAGGGTCGCCAGACGTCATGGGGATATCCTAATCGGATCCCCCGCTTTGGTCAACGAAAAGCTATCGACTCGATCCCTCTTCGGCCAGTAATTCCTCGATCAAATGGCAGTACGAATCATAACGTCGGGCATCGATCCGTGAGTCTGCGACCGCATTTTTCACGGCACATCCATCCTCGTTCAAATGCAAACAATCGGGATAACGGCATCCGCTGACATACGGCCGCAAATCCGGCATTAAACCCGATACCTCGTTCGACGCAATGTCCCAAAGTTGGAATTGGCGAATTCCCGGCGTATCAAAGACCGAACCACCACCGGAAAGTGGAATCAAGGTAGTCGCTGTGGTGGTATGACGCCCTTTTTCATTGTCCAAACTGACCTGCGAAACGGCTAACCCCAATCCAGGCTCGATTGCGTTGAGGAGACTACTTTTTCCCACTCCGCTCTGCCCCGCCAACGCCGTCTGTTTGCCTGACATTAGTTTTTTTAAGTAATCAATATTGACCATCGTTTCAGCACTGGTCAGCAAAACTCGGTATCCGAGCGATGCCAATACGCCAATGATCGGTTGCAATGGCACAGGATCGACGAGGTCGACTTTATTGATGACCACCACCGGTTCGACGCCACAATGTTCAGCCGTCAGTAGGAACCGGTCGATCAACGCAGGCTTCAAACCTGGCTGGGCCGCCGAGGTGATAATGAGCAGGTAATCGACGTTCGCCGCGATCACATGTTGGCGTCCTTTGCTGGTCCGGCTAATCACGCCACTTCGCGGCTCAATGCTTTCGATCATGCCATCGACGGCTGAATCGGCTCGAAAGCGAACGCGGTCGCCAGCAACGATGACGTTTCGCTGCTCAATGTTGAGTGACTTGAGAACTTGGCGAACGGCACACTCATAAAATTCGCCATCGTCGCCGAGAACCTTGCTTTTCAATCCATGTACACTGATGACGCGCCCAGAAATTAGCAAGTCTTCGGCTGAGGCATCCTGGTTGGGGGCATCCTGGTTGGGGGCATCACTTTTTTCGAGTGTTTGTGAGGTCACGGTCCGCTTTCGCGTCAGATCCCCTTTGCCGCTCACACGTTCTTGGTTGACCAGGTCGGCAATCTGGTTCGGATCATCCAAACGGAACGACCGCGTCATGTCACCCTGACGGACACGCCCTTGATGCTTTTTGCGAAAGTTGGTTCGCTGCTTCTCGCGTTTTTTCTTTGCCATCAAGTCGCTGCATCAATCGAATTGGAACTCGTCAAGACTTTCTTTTTTGAAATTTCACGACACTCACGCGTCCGACGAGTTCGATTGGCCGCCGACGGCCGTTCCAGGCCGGTGAGCTGCACCACTTTCGGGTGCAATCGTTTGTCCCGGAGCCGGTGGATCACCTTTCTTACGATTCTTGGACTGAATCGACGGCCCAATCAGTTCGGTCAATTCGGCTTCGCCAAGCTCTTCCTCTTCTAGCAGTGCCCGGGTGATCGTTTCGAGATCGCTGCGATATTCCCGCAATAATTGTTCGGCTTTCAAATCGGCCTCAAGCAAAATCTTCGATACCTCTTCGTCGATCATCTCCTGCGTGTGTTCACTGAAGTTTCGTTGTTGGTGAATTTCGCGGCCCAAGAAGGGGTCCTCGTCGGAGGTCTTGTAGCTGACGGGACCCAGTTTCGCACTCATCCCCCAATGGGTGACCATTCGGCGTGCAATACTGGTAGCCCGCTCCAGGTCATTTTCCGCACCGACACACGTTTCGTTGTAAATGATTTTCTCTGCTGCTCGGCCACCGAGCAGCACGATTAACTGGTGATCGAGTTCCTTTTTGCTGATACTCAATCGATCTTCACTTGGTACGTACTGAGTCGCTCCGAGCGCACGGCCTCGCGGAATGATCGTTACCTTGTGAACCACGTGGGCGCCTTCCAAATGCCAAGCGGTCAGGGTATGACCCGCCTCGTGATACGCGGTCTTTTCCTTTTCACTTTCCTGCAAGATTTCTTCTCGCTTCGCACCCATCAAGATCTTATCGCGGGCGTATTCGAAATCTTCCATCTCGACGAGTTTCTTATCATTTCGAGCTGCCCAGAGAGCCGCTTCGTTGACCATGTTGCGAATATCAGCACCCGTTAACCCCACCGTTCCGGCGGCTAAACGTTTGAGATTGACATCGTCACCGAGCGGTACATCGCGGACGTGAACCTTGAAGATCTCTTCGCGGCCCTTCATGGTTGGACGGCCAACGGTGATGTGCCGGTCGAAACGTCCAGGACGCAACAACGCCGGGTCGAGCACGTCAGGACGGTTTGTCGCTGCGACCACAATGACCGCTTGGTTGGAGGTAAACCCGTCCATCTCGCCGAGGATCTGGTTCAGCGTTTGTTCCCGTTCGTCGTTGCCGCCGCCGAGACCGGCACCTCGTTGGCGACCGACTGCGTCGATTTCGTCAATAAAGATAATCGCGGGACTGTTATCCTTTGCCGTTCGAAACAAATCTCGAACGCGGCTGGCACCAACCCCCACGAACATTTGGATGAACTCACTGCCATTGACCGAGAAAAAGGGTACCCCAGCTTCTCCGGCGACAGCCCGTGCGAGCAGCGTTTTACCGGTCCCAGGAGGACCATTGAGGAGCACACCCTTGGGGACGAAGCCGCCGAGACGCTGAAATTTCTCGGGTGTTTTCAAGTAATCTACGATTTCCTGCAAATCAGCTTTGACTCCCTCGAGTCCAGCGACCTCGTTGAACGTGATCATTTTTTCGTTTGCTTCGAAGCGTTTTGCTGGGCTCTTGCTGAATCCTGACAAAAAGCCACCGCCCATCATGTCGCTGCGGGTGCGGCGAAGCATCATGAACAAGAAAAACAGGATCGCCAGCGGCAAGCCGATGAACGCAATCGCGCTGATGATCTGCTGAGTATTGTCCGCTGGTGCGATGTTGAAGGGCACGTCGGCTGCCTCCAATCGTTCTTGCAACTGCAGCGATGCTCCGGCGTCAGCCGACTGGACAAACATGAACTTCTTGTCCAATTTCAGGGGCTTGCCATCGTCATCGGTCGGTTGGACCCGCTTTCCATCCTTGTAAACCATGGGTGCATCTGGCGCGATGTCGAAGGTTCCGTAAACCGTGCGATCCGAGATTTCGACTGTCTCAATATTGTTTTTCGCCAATTGGTCAAGAAAGAAGCTGATCGGGACTTCTTGCGGATCCGAGCCGCGATTCAAGAACAGCATCGCTATCAGTGCAGCAACGACGACGGCGATCAAGAACGAATTGTTCCCCCGCTTCGGCTCCGTTGAATCGGTTTTTCCTGGCTCTTTCTGGTCGGACCTATTATCCATTACGTTCCTTTTTCCATTGTCTGCTCAAGAGTCCTCCGGAACAGACAAATTGGCTATTTAATCGTTTGGCAGTAGTTTTAGTGGTATTTGCGTCTGGTCGCGAGCGGATGAAGACATCCCTCAGCATAGTTTAGCCACTTAGCAAGCTTTTCGTCACGCCCAAGAAATCGATCGCAGCCAAAGATTGTATCGGTAAAGCCGGAAAATGCCTAACCGGCATCACTAGAAGTCTTTTGATAGAAATATCAACGCAGGAAGAGAAGAAACGTTCCGTCCTGGCGATCGGCTCGGGGCTACCGTTGTAGCTTAGTCGAAGACGCTTTTCGTCCGCAGAGCAGAGCAACAATCGCTGTCAATTGACATCACTTTTTGGACATCTGTTTGAGCGGTGTGTCGTCGCACTCTAGATCGCCAGCGGCGTACTGGATGCCATTTAACAGAAATTGAAGCAATTCGGGCTGCTCAAAGCTCTGGGCATTATGCGATGGGCTGGAATAGAAAACGCGACCTTTGCCGTACGGTTTGATCCAAGAGATGTATCGCTCCACCGAATCCTTTTCAGTGGCAAGGTTCTTGATGCGCTTGTCCTTTGGTGCGTCGGGCTCCAGTTGCATTCGCAGCAGCGGATGGAAGTTGTAATCGAGATAGGCCTTGTTGAACAAATATGGTTCATCCACGTGGACGAGAGGCTCACCATCAAACGCGGACGTGATCGGATGATCGGGATCAACAAGCTTGCCAGTTACGATTTGCTGGGCTGGATGAAAATCAAACGAACCACCCATCATCTCGCTGAATTGCTCGGAGTTATTGAACGCCACGATTGCTCCGTGTATCGCCACCAACCCGTGACCCTCTTTGATGTGCGAGATCAAACTGTTTTCCAACGCTTTCGCTTGCTCCCTATCCCCGAGCACGTCGTAAAATAAATGCCTTCCCGGTCCTATTGAACATGTGTTATTGAGCACGATCACATCATATTGTTTGATATTCTCTGGTTCAAAATGCCGTAAATCGTCACTGATCACCGTTCGATATGCGCCGCTTTTTTCACCCAAGATCTTGACGACATTCGCCGTGTGCGGCGTACACCAGTGCTTAAATCCCGTCATCCGCGAAAATATCAGGATCGTTCGCTTTTGCTTGGGCGCGACAAGCGGATTTTCAGGAGCCCGATTTGCTATGTTTGCCAACCATGCATCGGTGACTTCAAATGCGGGAGCGGGTGCTGGATCGAGAGCAAACAGCGGTTGTACGGAAAGCAGCAATAGTGCAGCAAAAAATGAAAACTTCATTGGACGCTCTGGGATGGGGAGGAAGATTGCAACAGAGGCGGGGGAAACTCATTCGAGTCTCATTGTAGTCGAGTTCCATTGTAGTCGGGCGTTGCGGTAAGAGGAAGAACCAAGCGTCGGCAGGAACCGCACGGCTTGGCTAGCAGGTTGCCGTTTTTGCGATTTGCCTTAAACTCACTTTGATGAATCCATTGTTTCCGCTTCTGCTCCATTTTTGGATACCCACGTTTTGTCAACCCCATCGACCCCTTCAGCGAGCGACAACCAAACGATTTTACGTGCGGCGGGAAACCGTAGTATCGAAGCATTTGAGCGTGCGTGTCATTTGATGCCGGGCGGTGTCAATAGTCCCGCCCGTGCGTTTGGTGCAGTCGGAGGGTCGCCGTTGTTTATCGAACATGCGAAGGGCCCCTACTTATTCGATATCGATCGACGCCGCTATCTCGACTACATCGGTTCTTGGGGACCAATGATTCTTGGTCATGCCCACGACGAAGTGATCGCGGCGATCATCAAGGCGGCGGAAAAAGGAACAAGCTACGGTGCTCCGACCGAAGCGGAATCAAAACTAGCCGAACAAATCATCGAGGCGGTCCCCAGCATCGAACGGGTTCGTTTGGTCAACAGTGGAACCGAAGCGACGATGAGTGCGATCCGTGTCGCACGCGGTGCAACGGGCCGCGAAAAGATCATCAAATTCTCGGGGAACTACCATGGGCATGTCGACAGTCTCTTGGTGGCCGCTGGAAGTGCTGCAGCGACCCTCGGAGCTCCCGATTCGCCGGGCGTCACAAAAGGGGCCGCACGCGACACGATCGTTTTGTCCTACAACGATGTGGAAGAATTAAAAGCTGCATTCAACCAATACGATCGCGAAATCGCAGCGGTCATCTTAGAACCGGTTGTCGGAAATATGGGTTGTGTCCCTGCCAGCAAAGAGTTTTTGGTGTCACTGCGAGAACTAACGAAAACGTCGGGAACCATATTGATCTTTGACGAAGTGATGACCGGGTTCCGCTTGGCCTACGGCGGTGCTCAAGAACGATTCGGAATCACCCCCGACATGACCACGCTAGGAAAGATCGTTGGTGGTGGGATGCCGCTCGGGGCCTATGGGGGCCGCGCTTCGATCATGGATCAAGTTCTGCCGGCCGGAAAAGTTTTCCAGGCGGGAACCTTGAGCGGCAATCCAGTCGCTGTTGCGGCAGGCAGTACGACACTCAAAATCTTGAAAGAGCATCCACCCTACAAGCAATTAGAAGAACGGGGCGAGCAATTGGCGAAGGGGTTGGCGAAAGCTGCGACCGATGCGGGAGTGATTCATCAAATTCAACGAGTTGGCAGCATGATGACGCTTTTCTTTAACTCGCAGCCCGTCTCTTGTTGGGCCGATGCCGACCGCTCCAACCGCGATCAATTTGCCAACTACTTTTGGGGGATGATCGGCAAAGGCATCTACATGCCCTGCAGTCAATTCGAAGCATTGTTCTTTGGCCAAACGCATACCGAAGCGATGATTCAAGAAACGATCGATGCCGCTGCGGAAGTGCTAAAGCACCCATCGGTGAAAGATTGATTCCTGTTAAACCGCGTGCCCATCGGGCCGCGCGACCGGCACTGCAAAACGAGCGGGCCGTTTCCAACACGGCGAAACGCGAAAGCCATACGTTTGAAAAAAGGACAAGGTTGCATCCTAACGGCGTCTTAGGCACGTCGGCGACGAATCCACATCAACACACCGCCCACGCCCAGCATGGCAACCGAGCTTGGCTCTGGAATTGCAGTCACATCATCGATGGTAATTGACTCGATGCCGACACTCGACCCGGTGGGCCCGCCAGCTTCGAGAACCACACCAACATTTGCCCCAACGGTCAATCCACCCCCAGTGAAAACATAATTGTTGCTGCCGTCCGCATCGCCATCCGCAATTGATATGCCGCCGAAGGAAAAGGTTTCAGAACCAGTAAAGCTATTGAATTTGACACCAAGAATGGTAACGCCTTGGCTGAAAGCTATCGTCAACGTCTCGGAAAGATCTACGTCAAACATTGCCGTTTCGTCGCTCCCCGCTGAGTTGATACCGAAACTAGAAGCGGTTCCATTCAAGATACTTCCCAAGTTGCCCGCCGAACTATTTCCCGACTGTATGATAAGGTTCAGGCCGGGGGCTTCAGCGACAGGGACCGTAATTGGCAAATCGGCAAGTGCTGTTCCAACATCCAGAGCCGAACCCGTGACACCGGATGTTGTCATATCAATGACAACAGCGGCTTTTGATTGAACGGCCGGTAACCCCAATAATGCGATGAAAAGGGGTAGGCAAATTGCCACCGTATTGAGTCGTGTCATCATTTCTTTCTCGGCTGCTGAGTGTATGACTTAGAAATTTGGTGGAGCGAATCCGCCAGATCTCAAAGCGGGCAAAAACTCCCCAAACCGCCTTGGCGGGATACTACCAAGTGCCACCGTAACGGGTAGAGCACGTCAATTCAACCGTTTTCCAACTCAATAATCGAAATATCAGGAATTTCTAAGCCCTGAAAAGCGAACGGTCACAAATTGTATACCAAATTTGTGGCCCGGCGGGAATTCGTGTTAGCGACGTGGATTCATCAGTTCGAGCATTCCTTCAAAGTAGGTCATTAGGGGGATGCTTCCACGCCGAGAATCTGCAAGCTCGACATAGGTTTCCCAACGAACGATTTCTAGCAACGTTCTTGTTTCGGCAGATGCGACGGATGATTGCATTGCATTGGCTTGATCATCATAACGCGATGGAAAGACGCTCGACACTGACCACGGCGAAGAATGCATCGAAGCCGTCTTGAGATGCCCCACATGTTCTTGGGAACAGGCTATATTGAAAGTCAGGTTTCGTTCGACTCTTTTTGGGGAGATTCGTTTGCTGATGAAAAAGTCCGTCACTCGCCAGTCGCCAAGTTTTATCGATACGAACGGACAATTGCCGCCGCTATGGCCTCGCCGTATTATCTTTTTCGCAAACTTGCTGGCGTTGTTTTTTGGCAACGAAGAACAAACTCGCGTCCTTTGTAAAGAGGTCGGTGAAATTGACTCCTATAGCGGTCGGCTCATTCCAATCCTGAATTTGTTGTTTACCGGCAAGGACAACCTGCTAGTCGTCGAGCGTGCGCCTGATCCCGCCCTATGTCGGTACTTACAGGATCAGCTCGGTCTGTCGCTGCCACGGATCTGCGTTCTGCCCCATCGAGAGTATGTGCGAATTGGAAACCGTCTTGCAGAATCATCCAGCACGTCGCTTGCTGATTTGTTACCCCAGGGACATCCGCTGGCCGAAGTAGACCATGCCGACGATGCGATTTGGCTCGACGGATATGTTACCGATGATGTCCTTCCACAAATTGCTCGCCAGCTCGGATGTTTGACGTCGTCGTCGACGCAGGCAAGCCAAGCAGGAAATAACAAGGTGCTATTGCATCAGTTTCTACAGCAACAAGGTTTGCCAACCGTTGCCACCGAGTTGGCGTCCAACCGCAGCGAAATTGCTACATGCACCGAAAGGTTGCGAGCGAAAGGATTTCAGCGTGCCGTGGTACGCGCGGCGATCGGTGCCTCAGGTGTGGGAATGTTAAAGTTGCCCGACATGGGTAACCCTGACACTCGAATGGAAGTCCCCGATTACTTTTTCCATCAAGGATCCTGTTTGGTGCAAGGTTGGCTAGAACCAACGCTGATGAATGTGGTGAGTATTCGCAGTCCCAGCACGCAGTTGTTTCTTGATGAACAGCATGTTTACGCATTCGACCTGACCGAGCAAATCTTGAGCGAACACAATGTCCACGAGGGGAACGAATCGCCACCGCCCTATTTGGCAGACCTGCCGGAGTTGCGTGTCGAGACGATGCGACAAGCCGAACTCGTCGGCGGCTGGCTGCACCAGATCGGCTACCGAGGCACAGCGAGCATTGATTGGTTGGTTGTCGAACGAACCGGACGCACCCTGCCTGAAGTCTATGTTTGTGAGGTCAACGCCCGTGTCACTGGTGCGACCTATCCCTCACTGCTGGCCAAACATTTTCACCCCAGTGGTGCCTGGATTTTGCGCAATTTACGGCTCTCACGACCCGTAACCGCGTCAAGCCTGCTCCAACTTCTTGAGTCCAAAAATCATCTGTTTCAGCTTCACCGACGATCGGGTATCCTGCCTTTGAATTTCAATTTCGGAACCGACGGCTTGGTACACAAGGGGCAATTCATCTGTATCGGCGATCGGTCCGAGCAGTGTCAACACTTCCTTGCGCAAGCCGAACAGGATCTACCCGGTGGATGGAAATCAGACCGTGACTGAGCACGAACATCTAAAGGCACGCCTAACATCATTGACGCGGGATCTGATGTTGATCCCGAGCACCGAGAGTCGTCCGATGGAGCGGCAACGCTCGTTTGAATTCTTGCGACATCATCTCGATGAAACACCTCGCCTGCGAATCGAAATGTTCGAACGCAATGGGCATCAATCGTTGGTCGCTCGTCCGGAAGGCTGCGATGCCCCCGAAGTCCTGCTGTGCGGTCACGTCGACGTCATCGAACATTCTGAACAGGATTGCTACCACTCGCGAGTCGTGGATGGCCGGATTTACGGTCCAGGCAGCGGCGATATGAAGGGGCAAATCGCAATCATGATCGAGTTGATGCGATCGCTGCACCGAAACAATCGAGGCATAAGTGTCGGGTTGGCGATTACATCCGACGAGGAACGTGGCGGTGCCGATGGCGTTCAGTTTTTACTCGACAATGTCGGTTTGCGTTGCGGCATTGCGATCATTCCCGATGGAGGTTCGCTGGCAGATATTACCCTAGCGGAGAAGGGAGTCGTTCACGCGAAGTTGACACAACGTGGACAGGAAGCACATGGAGCGCGGCCTTGGTTGGGCGAGAATGCAATCGAACGGTTGTTGCCACGCTTGATCCGATTAATGAATCATTTCGATCAGTATTGGCCTGATGAACCGATTCAAGAGCAAACCAATCATTGGTTTCCGACGTGCAGTATCACGATGATCGAGAGTGAAAATTCGACGGTCAACCGAATCCCGTCGCGAG
>JGI12048J13642_10045503_pt1 | contig 14716 bp, 12 predicted proteins | sample ElkSlonscriptome_16_FD_13642 | JGI IMG/M metagenome (IMG submission 13642)
GGCTGTTGGATCCCACCACGAATCGCTCGAAGGTGTAGCGCTCGTTCAGGCGGGGCGGGGGCGCCGGGGAGAGGGAGCGATGGTCCGGTGCAGGTCTCCTCGACGCCGTCGAAGAATCCCCATCCGATGCGGACGGGGCGGGTGCCTCCGCCAGCTCCAGGGTGGGCATGGGGATGGGGCTGGTCTCCGCCGCGCTGGTCACCGACACATCCAGCGGCCGCCCCAGGACACGCTCGGCGGCACCGGCGAGCAGAGTGGCGTACTTGTCCTCGATCCATTCCACGTGGAAGCGCGACGGCACCTCCAGGACCAGTTCGTCGGAGGAGAGCGTGGCAGCCTGGGCCACCGCGAGCCAGGTGCGGAAGCTCTGCTCCGGAATGGAGCCCCTGGCGATCTCCTGGATCCTCGTCCAGAGTTCGTCCGCCGTCAGCTCCAAGGGAGGCTCCCCCGGGCGGCGGGTACCGCGACAGACCGAGGGGGGGAGGGAACGGGCGGGACGGGTCGGGGCATCCGGACGGGGGCGGTGCGGAGCGAGAGGAGAGGACGGGAAGCGCCCGGTGGATCGGGGCGGGCGCCGAAGCTAGAGACGCCCTGTGGAAAAGTCAATCAGGCCCCGTAGGCCCTGTGGTATGAGGGGTTTTCCACGTTCGAAGGGGGTAGGGCGTTGACCACCTTCCCGGGCGAGGGCTATCTTTCCAAGCTCGACTCGAAAAGAGCGAATCCAAGAAGACGGGTCACCCATGAAGCCGACATACAATCCGCGGAATCGGAAGCGCAAGAACAAGCACGGATTTCGTGCCCGCATGAAGACGAAGGGCGGACGGAAGACGCTGAACCGGCGCCGGAGGCGGGGTCGCAAGCGTCTCGTGGTGTCCGTCGGCGGGAAGTAATCCCGGCTGCGCCGAAGGGCGGTGGGGAGTCTCTTCCCCGCGTCGCCCGGATCCGGCGTAGCGGCGACATCCAGTCGCTCCTGGAACGGGGGAAACGGAAGAGGATGGGCCACCTGGACATCTTCTTCGCGCCTTCCCCCGTTTCGCGTTCCCGGCTCGGGCTCATCGTGCCCAAGCATGGCCGGAGCATCGTCGCCCGGAACAAGGTGAAGCGCAGGCTGCGTGAGATCGGGCGACGCCGGATACTCCCGGCCCTGCATGCCGCGGACGTATCCATGGACATCCTCCTCCGTGCTCGATGGAAGGCCTACGAGGCCGACTTCGTAGTGCTGGCCGAGGAAGTGCACGAAGCCCTGGAGGAGTTGTGGTCCGACGCATCCTGACGGGGGCGATCCGCTTCTATCAGCGGGCGCTCTCTCCCCTGACGCCGGGCGTGTGTCGGTACCACCCCACCTGTTCGGAGTACGCCCGTCGCGCGTTGGAACGCCACGGGGTCGTCCGGGGCGGGTGGTTGGCCTTCCGCCGCATCCTTCGCTGCCACCCGTGGGGTGGTCGTGGCTACGACCCCGTTCCCTGCCTCGGCGACTCTGGTACGGAGCCCGACGGTTCCGGCGATCCCTCTACTGATCCTCCCCCCCTCGGAGCCGCCTCGAGCTCCGTGCTTCCGGATCCTCGATGAACTCCGAAGTCCGTTTTATCCTGGCCATCGTCCTCATGCTGGGTGTCCTGGTGGGCACCAATTTCCTCTTCCCACCAACCCCCCAGGAGGAGTCGGCGGCGGATTCCACGGCGGTTCGGGTGGACACGACGGGAGGGGCGGAGGTGGCCACCGAGACGGACCCGGTGATCCCCGGGGGTACCCAGGGCGACTCCGGCGGCGCGGCTCCAGAAGCGGTGGAGGTCGAGCCGGCGGCGGCCGTCGACAGCGGGGAAGGAGCGCCGGAGCCGGACGCGCCCCCCATCCCGGCCGGCGCCACCCCGGAGATCCCGGACCAGGAGACGGGCCAGGTGGTGGAGTTGGGACCGGACCCCACCGAGACCGGGATCCGTTCCTTCCCCGGTGTGCTGGTCCGGGGGCCCCTCTACCGCTTCACCTTCTCCCTGACCGGGGCCCGGCTGAGCTCGGCGGAGCTGGTGGGTTACGAGTCCTTCCAGGAGGAGGGTCCGGTGAACCTGGTGCCCTCGCAGGCCGAGGGGTACCTGGGGAACAAGGTGGTGGTGGGTCAGGACACGGTGGACCTCTCCCGGGTCCGCTTCCGGGCCGAGCCCGAGGACGGACTGGTGCTGGAGGAAGGTGGGGAGGCGCAGACCCTGCGGCTGATCTACGAGCACCCCACCCAGCCCTTCCGCTTCGAGGTCGCCTACACGTTCGAGCCGGACGTCTACGCGGTGTCGGTGCAGGGCCGGGTCACCGGGCTCAACCGGCCGCTGGTGGTGACGCGGCTGGGGCAGGGGCTCGCCTACACCGAGGCGGATTCGGCCCAGGAGGCTCGGAGCATGGCGTACGTGGTGAACCACGTCTCCGACGGCATCACCTCGTGGAATCTGGATGAGACCGAGCCACGGGTGGTGGAGGGTCCCATCCACTGGGCCGCCTTCCGGAGCAAGTTCTTCGTCCTTGCCCTCCTGGCGCAGGACGAGGAGGGCGAGGTGGTGGAGGGCGACTGGCTGGGCGGCATGCTCGTGGGGGACGGTCCCATGGATGATCGGGCCGAGGTGCAGGTGACGCAGAGCCCCGCCGGCGACGGGAGCTTCGCCTACCGTCTCTTCATGGGACCCCAGGAGTACGCCCGCCTGGCGTCGCTGGGCGAGGACATGGAGGAGGTCAATCCGTACGGATGGCGCTTCTTCCGGCCCATCATCCGGCCCTTCGTCTCCATCATCATCACCGCCCTCACCTTTCTCCACGACACGCTGAGCATCGGCTACGGCTGGGTGCTCATCATCTTCGGCGTGGGGATGCGGGTGCTGCTCTTCCCGCTGAACCACAAGGCGATGAAGGCCCAGCTACGAAACATGGCGGTGCAGCCGCTGGTGAAGCAGATCCAGGAACGACACAAGGAGAATCCGGAGAAGCTCCAGAAGGAGATGATGAAGCTGTACAAGGACCACGGCTTCAATCCGGTGGCCGGGTGTCTGCCCATGCTCCTTCCGTGGCCCATCCTCATCGCCCTCTTCTTCGTCTTCCAGAACGCCATTGAATTCCGGGGGGTGCCCTTCCTCTGGCTTCCGGACCTCTCGGCCGCGGATCCGCTGTTCATCCTCCCGCTCTTCCTCGGGCTCAGCATGTTCCTCATGCAGTACGTGAGCCTGAAGTCCCTGGACGAGCCCAACCCGCAGATGAAGATGATGATGTGGATCATGCCGGGGATGATGGTCTTCATCTTCTTCAACCTGCCCAGCGGCCTGAACCTCTACTACGCCACCGTGAACATCGCCACGATCCCCCAGCAGGTCTGGATCGCCAACGAGCGGAAGAAGGTGAAGCCCGTCACCCTCTCCGACGACTGACCCGGAAGGGTCGGACGGGGGCACGGAAGGCGCAGTCGTGACGACGGACACCATCGTGGCACTGGCCACCCCCGCCGGCGTGGGCGCCACCGCGCTCATCCGGCTCTCCGGACCCGAGGCCGGTGGCATCCTCCAGGGACTGGCGCCGGAGCTGGAGGGCTTGCCAGAGCCTCGCCGGGCGACCCTCGCCACCCTCCGGGACCCCGAGGACGGTGAGGTGCTGGACCGAGCCCTCGTGACCTGGTTCCCGGGGCCGGACAGCTACACCGGAGAGGACGTCGTGGAGCTCTCCACCCACGGGGGCTGGTGGACGCCGGCGCAGGTGGTGGACGTCTGCCGTGCCCTGGGTGCCCGCGGAGCCGAGGCCGGGGAGTTCACCCGACGGGCCTACCTCCATGGCAAGCTCGACCTCCTTCAGGTGGAGGCAGTGGCGGACCTGGTGGATTCCCGGAGCTCGGCGCTGCACCGCGCCGCCACCGAGACGCTGGATGGCGGGCTCTCCCGGAGGATCGGCTCGCTCCGAGAGGGCCTGGTGGCCCTGGAGGCACGCCTGGCCCACCACCTGGACTTTCCGGAAGAGGACGACGCGCCGGTTCCCCTGGAGGAGGTGGCGCGACAGGCGAAGCAGCTCGAAGACGAGGTGCGTGCGCTCCTTGCCACCGCCCCGGAAGGGGTCCTCCTGCGGGAGGGCGCGGTGACGGTGCTGGCCGGCCCCCCCAACGCCGGGAAGTCGGCCCTGTACAACGCCCTGGTGGGGGAGCGCCGTGCGCTGGTGACGGAGGTGCCCGGGACGACGCGGGACGCCCTGGAGTCCGTGGTGGAGCTGGGGGGCTACCCCTTTCGCCTCGTGGATACCGCAGGTCTCCGCGAGACGGAGGACCGGGTGGAGCGGCTGGGCATCGAGGTGGCCTGGGAGGCGCTGGGCCGGGCCGATCTGGTGCTCTACTGCCGGGAGTGGGGGGACGACTCGGCCGTTCCGCCCGAGCTCCGAGACGAGCTTGGCGACGTGCTCCTGGTTCCGGTGCGCACGAAGGCTGATCGTGCGGGGGACGAGGTCCGGGGTCCCCACAACGAGCGGACGCAGGGGGAGGTGTGGGTCTCGGCGGAGAGTGGGGAGGGCTTGGACGGGCTCCGGGATCGGCTGGTGCATCTCGTCTTCGGTGGGCTGGTGCGGGCCCGTGGGGAGCCGGTGCTGACGCGCCGTCGACAGGTGGAGGCCCTCCGGGCTGCGGCGGAGCAGGTGGGCGCCTTCGCGGGGGCGCTCGGCGACGGCGTGCCCGCGGACGTGGCGGCCACCCACCTGGGCGCTGCCGGCTCGCATCTGGAAGAGCTCGTGGGCATCGTGACCGTGAACGACGTGTTGGATGTGGTGTTTGCTTCGTTCTGCATCGGGAAATGATCGAGGAGCCGTGGGAGTGAGGGCGAGGACCGTATGACCGAAGAAAAACCGAACAACGAGGGCTCCGACGCCCGCCTGTACCGCATCGAGGGTCGGGTGCAGGGGGTGGGCTTCCGGTGGTGGACCCGCCAGATGGCCAGCCAACTGGGGCTTCGAGGTACGGTTCGGAATCTCCGGGACGGGAGCGTGGAAATCCGCGTGGCCGGCCCGGCGGAGGTGCTCGACGAACTCGAGTCGCGTCTGGATCGCGGTCCCACGCCGGCCCGCGTGGCTTCGGTGGAGCGGAGCGAGCAGGCGCCGGAGGTGGAGCGCGAGGGCTTCGAGATCGTCCGATGAGCCAGCGCTACGGCGTCGTGGTCGTGGGTGGCGGGCATGCCGGAACCGAGGCGGCGGCGGCCGCGGCACGGGCGGGGGTTCGGACGCTGCTGGTGACGCCGGATCTGGGGCGGCTGGGGCAGATGAGCTGCAACCCGGCCATCGGCGGGGTGGCCAAGGGCATGGTGGCTCGAGAGGTGGACGCCCTCGGAGGGGTCATGGGTCGCGCCACCGATGCGAGCCGGATCCAGTTCCGGATGCTGAATCGGTCCAAGGGTCCGGCGGTGTGGAGCCCCCGGGCCCAGTGCGACCGAGCGGCCTATCCGTTGGCGGTGCGGAGGATTCTCGAGGAGCTGCCTGAGCTGGAGTTCTTCCAGGGCATGGTGGACGGTCTCCTGGTGGAGCACGGGTGCGCCCGTGGGGTGCGGACCCGGGGGGGTCGGGAGATCACCGCCGAGTGCGTGGTGGTGACGGCCGGCACCTTCCTCCGGGGACGGATCCATGTGGGGGGCGAGGCCGGAAGGGGTGCGGGCCGGGCGGGGGAGGCACCCTCCATCGAGCTGGCGGAGGGCCTGGAGGGGCTCGGTCTCGAGGTGGCCCGCTTCAAGACCGGGACGCCTCCTCGGGTGGACGGACGTTCGGTGGACCTCTCCCGTCTGCAGCGACAGGACGGCGACGCCGACTTCCCGGACTACCGGTTCGCCCACTACGTCCAGGAGGTCCTTCCGGAGCAGCGTCCGTGCTGGATCACCTGGACCGGAGAGGAGCTCCGCCGGGTGGTCCATGAGAACCTGGAGCGGAGCGCCCTTCATGGAGGCGCCATCTCGGGGGAGGGGCCTCGCTACTGCCCGTCCATCGAGGACAAGGTGGTCCGGTTCCCCGATGCGCCGAGGCACCAGGTCTTTCTGGAGCCGGAGGGGCTGGAGACGGAGGAGTTGTACGTGAACGGGCTCTCCACATCTCTGCCGGCGGATGTCCAGGAGGACTTCCTTCGGACCCTCCCGGGCCTGGAGGAGGTGGTCATGACCCGGGTCGGGTACGCCATCGAGTACGACTACTTCCCGCCGCATCAGCTCCGGCACACCCTGGAGCTTCGGGCGGTCCCGGGGCTCTTCCTGGCGGGGCAGGTGAATGGGACCACGGGGTACGAGGAAGCGGCGGGTCAGGGGATCGTGGCCGGCATCAACGCCGCCCTTCGGGTTCGACGCGAGGATCCCTGGGTCTTCGAGCGGGACGAGGCCTATCTGGGGGTGCTGGTGGACGACTTGGTGACCCGGGGCGTGGACGAGCCGTACCGCCTCTTCACCTCCCGCGCCGAGTTTCGTCTTCTTCTTCGACAGGACAATGCCGTGACTCGGCTGGGGCCGGCAGCGCGCGATCGCGGTCTCCTGACCTCCAGCCAGGTGAAGGCGTTGACCCGCCGACTGGCGGAGGAAGAGCGCGTCCGGGTCTGGTTGGACGGGGCCCGGCTTTCCCCTACTGAAGCCACACCGGTGTTGGAGGCCGCAGACAGCGCCCTCCTGGACCAGACGACACCCGCGGCGGAATTGGTGAAACGGCCCGGGGTCGGCCTGGCGGCCCTGCACCAGGCGGCCGGTGCTCCCGAGGTGGAGGCGTCCCAGGAGGCCTGGCGTTCGGTGGAGGTGGAGGCGAAGTACGCCGGATACGTGGCCATCGAGCGGGAACGGGCGGCCCGGCTCCGGGAGAAGGCGGACTTCCGTCTCGGGGAGGGGCTCGCCTACGGCGACTTCGAGACCCTATCGGTGGAGGCCCGCCAGAAGCTGGACCGGATGCGTCCGGACAACCTGGCCCAGGCGGGACGCATTCCAGGGGTGTCGCCGGCGGATCTGCAAAACCTGGTCATGGAGGTCCGCCGAATGCGAAGGCGCCCAGCGGTGCAGGCCTCGGAGGAGGCGTCAGGGGTCCCGGAGCCGGTGGAAACCGCCGCCGAATAGGGCGAAACGGGGCGATTGCCCCCCGCGTGGGCCCTTGGATGTGGGCTTACATCGGTGTTTCACGTGAAACATCCGTGAGTCGGACCATGGAGGCGCCCCCTTGGGCCCGCATGTTTCACGTGAAACAGAGCCGTGTGGTGTCGCCGGAGTCTGGGAGCTACCGAGGGGCTTGATGCATCCGGCGCCGAATCGAAGCAGCACGTCGCCGACACCACACGACTACGGTGCGTCCGAAACAAAGCGGAAGTGGGCCTGCGCGGACTCCGGCGTTCCATCCTCGTTGGCGTCGAACTGGGTCACGCCGTCCCCCTCAAACCCGTTGGTATTCGTGGAGAAGGTCCCCACCTTGGCCTCGGCACTCGGGGGAATGGTGGGACGGAGCGTGATCTCGTTCCCCGATACCTCCATCTGACCCACCTCCGTCTGCGACTGGGTGTTCAGGATGAGGATGGCGGTGTACTGCCCGGAGGGCTGAACGTTGAGGTCGATGGTCGCCCCGGCTTCGCTGAGACCTGCGACCACTGAGTGAGGGGTGTACGATACTGGTGAGGGTGAGCTCTGCGGCCGTCCAGTCGCCAACGAGGGGATCGAGGGTGTGGGGTCGGCTTCCACGATGTCGTCGCCGCCACAGCCGGTCCAGAAGGGGGAGAGAGGGAGGACGGAGACGACGACGCCTCGACGGATGCGGCGGACGGCGAGATCCGGCACCAGACTCCCCCGCAGCTCGTGGGATGGACGGACTCCCCCGGAGCCGGAGGCCCAGGGGCCAGAAGGGTGGAAGGTCCTGGGCCGGGAACAGAGCGTCAAGAGACCCCGCCTTACCCTCGCCTGATCCCCCGGTTAACTTCGTCGCCCTCGCTCTCCGGAACCCTCCAGCGGCCGTCCATGTCTCGCGTCATCGCCATCGCCAACCAGAAGGGTGGAGTCGGTAAGACCACCACGGCCATCAACCTGGGAGCCGCCCTCGCCGTGGCGGAAAAGCGGACCCTCGTGGTGGACATCGACCCACAGGGGAACGCCACCAGCGGCCTGGGAATCGAGGATCGCGAGTCGCTCCTCACCGTCTACGACATCCTCGTGGAGGGAGAGCCGGCTCGTTCCTGTGTCCTGTCCGGTGTGCACTTCCCCACGCTGGACGTCATCCCCTCCACGCGGGACCTGGTGGGGGCGGAGATCGAGCTGGTGGAGCGGGAGAACCGGGAGCGCGTCCTTCGATCCGCTCTGGCGTCCCTCCGGGACGACTACGACTTCATCCTCGTGGATTGCCCGCCGTCTCTGGGCCTTCTGACCCTGAACACCCTCACGGCGGCGGACTCGGTACTCATCCCCATCCAGTGCGAATTCTACGCTCTGGAGGGGCTGAGTCAGCTCCTGAACACCGTACGGCTGGTCCAGAGGGGGATGAACCCGGAGCTGGAGATCGAGGGCGTCCTCCTCACCATGTTCGACGGGCGACTCAACCTCTCCAAACAGGTGGCGGAGGAGGCACGAGAGTACTTCGGGGACAAGGTCTACGAGACCTCCATCCCCCGGAACGTGCGCCTTGCCGAGGCGCCGAGCTTCGGGGAGCCCATCGTGCAGTACGACGTGTCATCTCAGGGAGCCCAGGCCTATCTGGCGTTGGCGCGGGAGCTTCTGCAGCGACGGGGCGACGACCCCCAGGGGAGCGGAAACGAATGAGCAAGAGAGACCGGTTGGGGAAGGGGCTCGGCGCCCTCCTGGGAGAATACCTCGACCCGGAGGCGCCGGAAGCGGAGGTTCGGAAGGTTCGCCTGGGCTCCATCGTGCCGAATCCCCTTCAGCCTCGTCGCACCTTCACGGAGGATGAGCTTGCGGAGCTCGCGGCCTCCATCGACGAGAACGGGCTCCTTCAGCCGCTGGTGGTCCGACCGTCTCCCTCCGCCGAGGGCCGGTTCGAGCTCGTGGCGGGAGAGCGACGGTTCCGCGCCCTGCGATCGCTGGCCTGGGAAGAAGCCCCGGTCCTGGTCCGTGAGGCTTCGGATGAGACCCTCCTGGTGTTGGCCCTGGTGGAGAATCTCCAGCGGGAGCAGTTGAGCCCCCTGGAGGAGGCCATGGGGTATCAGTCGCTGGTGGACCGCTTCGACATGACCCAGGCCCAGATCGCCCAGGCCGTGGGCAAGAGCCGCTCGGCCGTGGCGAACTTCCTCCGCCTTCTCAAGCTCCCCCCGTCGGTGCGGAAGTTCTTGGAGGGCGGGGAGTTGTCGGTGGGGCACGCCCGCGCGCTCCTCTCCCTCGACGATTCCGTCCAGGCCGGTCGGCTGGCTCGGAAGGCGGTGGAGGGCGACTGGTCGGTTCGAGAGGTGGAGCGACGGGCGAAGGCAGCTCAGGGATCCTCTGCCGACCCCTCGAAGGACGGCCGATCCTCCGGTCCGTCTGGCTCGGGCGGCTCCCGAGATCCCCTGGTGGTCGCGCTGGAGCGGGCCCTCCAGGAGTCCCTCTCCACCCGCGTCCGGATCAAGGAAGGCTCCGGAGGCACGGGGACGATCCAGATCACCTACCTGGGTCCCGACGACTTCGAACGGGTGTTCGAGCTGGTCACCGGCGCCTCGGCTTCCGAGGTCGTGGGGTGAGCTCGGAAGGGGGGTGGGGTGGGCGGTACCTCACCGTCATGGTGATTCCGGACGGCGGGGAGGATCGGAGAACCTTCCGGGTGTCGTACGGACGACTACGTCTCTGGGGCGTCGCGGCCGGGGTAGTGGCCCTTGGGTTGATCCTCATGGCGGGGAGCTGGTGGTATCTGGCCGCCCGCGCCGCCCGAGTGGGGGACCTGGAGGAGCAGATCGCGGCCATGACGGCCGAACGGGCCCGCATCGAACAGCTCGCAGAGCGCCTGGGCGAAGTAGAACAGCGTTACGAGGCTGTTCGGTCTTTGTTCGGCTCGGCCCCCGAGGCTCCTTCGGAGGTCTGGCTGCCCGCCACCGGCTCGCCCTCCCGAACCCGGAGCTCCGCGCCGGGGGGGACGCCATCGAGCTGGCCGTTGACGGAACCGGGCTTCGTCACCCAGGGACTGCTGGATGTGGAGGGTGTCGAACACCCGGGCATCGACATCGCCGTCCCCAGCGACTCCTACATCCGCGCAGCCGGAGGTGGCTCCGTGGCGGAGGCGGCTGAAGATTCGGTCTACGGGCGCTACATCGTCCTGGACCACGGAGACGGGTATCGGTCGGTGTACGGCCATGCCTCCCAGCTTCTCGTGGAGCCTGGCGACGCCGTCCGGCGGGGGCAGGTCATCGCCCTCTCCGGATCCAGTGGACGGTCCACGGCGCCCCACCTGCACTTCGAAATCCTTCTGGACGGGGAGGCGGTAGACCCGCTGACCCTCCTCGAGCAGCCCTGACCCGCGAGGAGATCCATGGCACGTGATCGCAGCAATGGCGGAAGCGCTCCCGAGACGGTGATCTCCATCATCGGGCCGGGCATGACGGTGGTGGGGGACTGCCAGACCGACGGGACCATTCGCGTCGAGGGGCGGGTGGAGGGGTCCGTCGCAGCCGGCAAGGCCGTGGTCGTCGGGAAGGAGGGCACTGTGGACGGCGACATCCGGACCCAGGATGCCGTCATCTCTGGACGCGTCGCAGGAACCCTCGTGGCGGAATCACGGCTGGAGCTCCAGGCGACGAGTCGCGTGCAGGGTGATGTGCACGCCCGCCGGATGCAGCTCGAAGAGGGCGCCCTCCTGAACGGAACGGTGCGCATTGGAGAGATCGAGACGGACTCTGGCAGCGCCGCCTCCCGGAAGGAGGCCGACCCGCCCGAAACCTCGGTCCAATGAGCGGCCCGAGGGATGCACGGGGCACTTATCCCCAGCCCGCCACCTCCGGTTGTCCACGTTTGGTGTCACGGTGTATATGTTTATCAGACAATGAGATACACGGTTTTCCACAGCCCCGTGCAACAAACAGGTATCGTAGGATGTCCACTTTTCCACAGGTTCTCCACGTCCCCGGGAATCGCCGCTCTCCGGCGGCCGTCCATGGCGAACGGCTCGCGGAAGGGGGTCCCTCGGACCCGCCCTCGGACCCGGTGCAGCCATGGCTGAACTAGAACACATCCTCCAATATCTGGAGGCCTACCTGGAGCTGTCCGATCATCCGGACTCCTCGACGGCACTCAACGGCCTCCAGGTGCAGGGGCCCGCCGAAGTGGAGCACCTGGTGGTGGCGGTGGATGCGTCGGAGGCCTCCATCCGTTCCGCGGTGGAGCGCGGCGCCGACCTCCTCCTGGTCCATCACGGGCTCTTCTGGGGCGGGCTGACCCCGCTCACCGGGCAGCTCTTCCGGCGGGTCGCGCCCCTCATCCGATCCGATGTCGGGCTGTGCAGCATCCACCTTCCCCTGGACGCACATCGGGACGTGGGCAACTGCGCCCTCCTGGCGGAAGCTCTGGGCCTCGAGGTGCAGGAATCCTTCGCGGACTACGACGGAGTGGACATCGGGTGGTGGGGCCGTCTGGCGGAGGGCGTCCCCGCCCACGAGCTCGAAGGAGACCTGAGGGAGGTTCTCGGAGGCCCGGTCCACACCATCGCCGGAGGACCGGCCAAGGTCCGGCGGGTGGGGGTGGTCACCGGTGCGGGTGCGGGATTCCTGTCCGAGGCGGTGGAGCTCGGCCTGGATGCCCTCGTCACCGGCGAGGCGCCCCACCACGCCCACTTCGACGCCATGGAGTCCGGCATCCATCTCTTCCTCGGGGGGCACTACGCCACGGAGACCTTCGGTGTGAAGGCTTTGGCGGCCCACCTGGCGGACCGGTTCGACCTGACCTGGGAGTTCCTGGACCAGCCCACCGGGCTGTAGCGTGGTGTTGCCGACGTGCTGCGATTCGGCGCCCAACTCTCCACCGGCGCCTCCGCCGCTCCGCTAGAAGACCCCGTCGAAGTAGACGTGGACCGACCACGCATCTCCTCCGCGGAGGGCGCGGGCGAGTTCGAATCGCATGATGCCGTCGAGGACGGAGAGACCGCCTCCAGCACTCAGGAGGACCTCCTCCTGCTCGACCGGGCCGGCCTCCGGCGGGTCCCGGAGGGAAGAGAGCCATCCTGCGTCGGTGAAGAGCACGGGACGGAGCGCCGGCCACCCCCCGGCCAATTCGGCCCGGACCCGCGCGTAGGAGTCGGCGATGTGCTGGTTCATTTCGAAGGCACGGACGGTGCGATCGCCCCCCAGCAGAAAGGTCCGCTGGACCGGGACGTCCTCGCCCCAGGCGTATCCGCCCCCGATCTCCAGCCCTGCATCCAATCGGGACCCCAGTGGCCGCCGGACCGAGCCCACGGCCGTCAGGCGCTGGTAGGAGGCGTCCCCTCGACCGATCTCCCCTCGCATCTCTCCGGCGAGGATCCAGCGGGAGGGGTCGGCCCCCCGGTACCCCCCGAGGCGACCCCGGAGTCCCGTCACTCGCCCCGGATCCGCCTGAATCAGGTCCCCCACCGAATCCCCGGTCAGGCCCTGGAGCAGGAAGAAGCCCGTCGCCTTGTCCACCGGGCCCTGGTCCTCATGGAATCCCTCGAGGCGCCAGTGTGGGCTCCCACCACGTCCGCCCCCCTCCCGGGCCAGGGAGAGGCCGGTGGCGCGGAGGTACTCGCTCAGGCTGGATCCGAGGACCAGATGCACCGCCGACGTCGGGAGACCGAAGGGGTCGTCCCAGTCGTTCATGCTTCGGAGCTCCCGGAAGAGGCGCACCCGCCAGCCCCCGTCCTGGTCGCCCCAGAACCCTTCCAGCCCGACGTCCACGGCCTGGCTGGGGACGCCGATGCGGGCCGTGAGCGTCCATTGTCGGTGGGGTCCGGGGTCCACCTCCACCGTGGCTCCGACGCTGAGTCCCTCCACGCGATTGTAGCGGACGGGGGCCAACGACCACGTTGGGATCCACAGACCTCGCCCCGGGCCGGTGGTGCGCAGGTCGGCTTCGGGCAGGGATGCGAGGTCGTCCTCTCGTCCACCCGGGGCCTGGCGGGCCTCCCCGGCCGGTGGCACCCTTCCTTCGCCGTCGAGGGGCTGAAGCTCCTCCACCGTCCAGGTGGCCTCCAGTACCGATTCGATCCCGGCCACCACTCCCCGACGCCCGGAGGCGGAGACCTGGGCGGGGAGCCACCACCGGCCGCCAGCCAACCGATGGCGGACCGTGATGCGATCCACCTCAGCGCGAAGGATGGTGGGGGGAAGGGGCAACATCCCGGGCAGACCCTCCAGCTCCTCTACCGGGACCTTCATGGGCCAGGGGACGGCCTGCACGGGCTCCGCCGTGAGCTGGACCAGTCCCGCCGTCTCGGCATCGATCCAGAGGGAGGCGGCCACCAACCGGGGATCGTCGGCTCGGGGCCGTACCCGGACCTCAACGAGCGTCCGCGTCGAATCACCCCAGGGGAGGTGGACGGTGTCGCCGGAGGAGAAGAGGTAGTGGTGCCCGCCCTCGGTCCCAAGCGGGTGCAGGAGCGTCCGACCACTCAGCGACAACCGACCCAGGGCTCCCGGCTCCAGCGCCATCGGCGGCACCTCCATCTCGTACCGGTCTCCTCGAAGCTCCAGGAGCGGCCAGGAGCGGCGCCCGTCCCCGGTGGGAAGCACCGACGGCTCCCCGCCTGGCCGCCACTGCAGGCGACTCGTTCCCTCCTGCCGCAGGTAGCTGCGTGGTCTCCGGAGCCCCGAGGCCTCCAACTCCACCTGCACCGTCTCCCGGATCCATGCGTCGTAGCCTGGCAGATCCAGGATCTCCCGTGCCCGTGCCCGGCGAGCCCGCTCCACCAGACGGCTGGCGCCGGTGTCCGCACGGACCTGTTCGAGGGTCGCGACGTCCCCCACCGGCTGCTGGGCTCCTGCGAGGGGGATCGAGACCATGAGGTGGCCCGCCATCAGAAGCCACGGCCAGGTGGCCCAGGGGGGCCGTCGGGTCCTGCGCGGTCTCCTGGTCGGGAAACCCGGGCACCTTCCGGATCCGTTGCCGCCGCCCCCGGCCCTAGATACCATCCGGTCCCCTGAAGCCCTGCTCACACGCCGTCCCGAGCCATGGCCCCACCGGACCTCTGTGGTCGCGCGACGGCGGGGGTCGGACAGGGCATGGCCGAAGATCACCTCTCAGGGGACGTGCGTCACCTACCCGACCGCCGTCCCGAATCCGCACCCACCCGCCGTACGCCATGACCGACGCCGATTCCGATGCTCGTACCTGTCCCTCCTGCGGCAAGGAGGCCCGCGGCAACTTCTGTCAGCACTGCGGGTCGTCGCTGGGGGGGCGCTTTTGCACCCAATGCGGGCACCAGCTCGGGCCCGAGGCCGGCTTCTGCAGCCAGTGTGGAGCCTCGGTCGCGGATGGGGGGTCGGACGCTCCCCCTCCGGCGACTGCCTCCAGGGGCACCGCTGGGTCCAGGAGATCCGGCCCGGCCGGGCCGGACACGTCGGCCTCCCGGCGTCAGGCAGCGGCGGAGGTGGTGGGAGGCAACAACCTCCCCTGGTGGATCGCCGGCGCCGCCCTGTTCGGGCTGATCCTGGTGGTGGGGTGGTCCATGGTGCGTCCCTCTGGCCCCGCAGCACCGGCAGCCGCCTCGGGGTCCGGAGGCGCTGCCCCGCCCCAGGCCACCACCGACATCTCGCAGATGACGCCCCGGGAAGCGGCCGATCGCCTCTTCAACCGCG
>JGI12048J13642_10495376_pt1 | contig 14710 bp, 10 predicted proteins | sample ElkSlonscriptome_16_FD_13642 | JGI IMG/M metagenome (IMG submission 13642)
ATCCTCGAGGCCGAGCGGGAGAAAAAGAAGGAGACCCTGGTCAAGGAGCTCCTGGTCGGTCAGGTGCGCGAGGGTATCGTGAAGAACATCACCGACTTCGGTGCCTTCATCGATCTGGGCGGGCTCGACGGCCTGCTCCACATCACCGACATGTCGTGGGGCCGGGTGGGTCATCCCTCCGAGGTCGTGGACATCGGCGCCAACCTGGACATCAAGGTCCTGGACATCGACTGGGACCGCGAGCGGATCTCGCTGGGGCTCAAGCAGCTCCTGCCGTACCCCTGGACGGACATCGACAAGAAGTACCCGGTGGGCTCCCGCGTCCGCGGCAAGGTGGTCTCCATCACCAACTACGGCGCCTTCGTGGAGCTTGAGAAGGGTGTGGAGGGTCTGGTCCACATCTCCGAGATGTCGTGGACCCGCAACGTCCGCCATCCCTCGAAGGTGGTGAGCATCGGCGAGGAGATCGAAGCCGTGGTCCTGAAGGTGGACCCCGACGACGAGAAGATCTCGCTGGGCATGAAGCAGATCGAGGAGGACCCCTGGTTGGCCCTCCCCATGAAGTACCCCTCCGGCACCACCCTCACCGGCGTGGTCCGGAACCTGACGTCCTTCGGGGCCTTCGTGGAGATCGAGCCGGGCATCGACGGCCTGGTCCACGTCTCCGACATGAGCTGGACCAAGCGTGTGGAGCACCCCTCCGAGATCGTCCAGAAGGGCGAGGACGTCGAGGTCATGGTCCTCGACGTGGATGCCGAGAACAAGCGGATCTCGCTGGGAATCAAGCAGCTCCAAGACGATCCGTGGCCCGTCATCACCAAGCGGATGGCTGCGGGGGTGGAGCTCGACGGCTCCGTGGTCCGTGTTCAGGACAAGGGTGTCGTGGTGGACCTCGGGGACGACATCGAGGGCTTCGTTCCGGCATCCCACGCGGGCATCGAGGATGCCGATCGGCTGGAGGAGTTCTACCTCGAGGGAGACGACGTCAGCCTGAAGGTCATCGAGTCCGACGCGGCCAACCGCCGCATCGTCCTGGAGGTTCTGGAGGTTCCAGAGCACCGCGCCGGTCGTGAGGATGCGGAAGGCGAGGGCGACGACGGTGACGAGCACCCCGACGAGTCCTCCACCGACGCGGAGAGCGAGGAGCCGGATGCCTCGACCGACGACGAGGACGAGGTCGAGGATTCCGAGGACGACGACGATGATGAGTCCGACGAGGACGACTCGGACGACGATGACGACTCCGACGAGGACGACTCGGACGACGATGAGGAGGAGTCGGATGACTCGGACGACGACGATGAGTCGGACGGTGACGACGTCGAGGAGGATGATGATGACGAGGAGCCGGACGATGAGGACGACGACTCCGACGACGAGGACGACGACTCCGACGATGAGGACGACGACTCCGACGACGAGGACGACGACTCCGACGACGAGGACGACGTCGACGATGATGATGACGAGGACGACGAGTCCGATGACGACGATGAGTCGGACGAGGATGATGAGGACGACGAGGACGACGAGGACGAGGACGAAGAGGAGAAGTAGAGCCGGTCTTCCGGCTTCCTGACCCCCACGGGAATCGACCACGACGATGCCGATTCGCCCCATCACCGCCCGGATGCCCCTCGCGTCCGGGCGGTCGGTGTTTTTGCTCCTGCTCGCCCTCGCCGGGGCCTGCCAGATGTCGGGGCCGTCCGAGTCGTCTCCGGCTCCGGAACCCACTGCCGAAGAGCGGGAGCGTGCCCGGGCCGAGGCCCAGGCACGTACGACGCTGGACCAGGCGGAGCGCGCGCTGGAGCTCCCGGATCCGCAGGCGGCCCTGAACCGGCTCGTGGCGCTGGACCGAGGCCTGCCTGTGGACCTCCAGGAGCGGGCGAGGGAGCTGGCGCGCGGCGCGGTTGCGGCCCTTTCTCCGGAGGACGTGGCCCAGGTGGCGGAATCCCTGCCTCCCGAGACAGCAGTGGCCGGGGTCGTACTGGCCCGGCACGCGCGACTCTTGGGGGCGACGGGAGACGTTCAGGCGGCACGGGAGGCAGCCCGCGCGGCTTTGGAGTCCGGAGCGAACGGGCCTGACTCCGTCACCGCGGCGACGCTGCTGGACCCGGAAGCCGAGCCACTCCCTCCCCTGGAAGGAATGACGAGGACGGCCCGGATCGCCGGGGTGCTCTCCACCTCCGGGTCTCCTTCCCTCCAGGAATATTCTCGCCTGGTGGCCGAGGGGATCGAGGTGGCCGCCGTGAGTCGGGAGGGCGGGGGCCGAGCCTACGAGGTTCTTCTCCGGGACGATGAGGGGAACGCCACCGCGGCCGCCCAGGCCGTTCGGGAGGTCGCCGACGAGGGTGCGCTCGGTGCCGTGGGGTTCATCCGGGACGAAGCCCTGGCCTCCGCCGCCCAGGCCCTCGCCGACGGCTTCCCCCTCATCTCCACCAGCGCCCGCAACGCCCGCCAGGCCGGGCCCGGAGCCTACAGCCTGGCAGGAGCCGATCCGGTGGCTGCCGCCTCCCTCGGGGCGTGGGCCGCCGAGCAGGGCTATGCGCGGGTGGCCATCCTACACTCCCAGGCGGCGGAGAGCGTGGAAGAGGCCGACGCCGTCCAGCAGGCGCTCCAGGAACGAGGGACGCCGGTGGTGGGACGGTACGCCTACCCGGCGCGCGCCACCTTCTTCCAGGACCAGATCCGCGCGGCCCGTGAGGTGCTGCGCCTGCAGGAGATCCGCAGCATGAATCTGAGCGAGGAGGACACCCTCTTCGTCGAGGAGCTGGATCCGGTCGCCCTGATGGTGCCCATCCCCTCCGAGGATGTGGAGTACGTGGCGCCCCAGCTCACCTTCTTTGGCCTGGACACCCTGGGCATCGACATCCTGGGAACCTCGGGGTGGACCGATCCCCAGACCTTCGAGGTGGTGGACGACCGTCACACCGAGGGCGTCGTGGCCACCGCGGCGGTCTCCGCCGGCCCGGGCGCTCCCGGCTACCGGCGCTTCCGGGAGGCCTACGAGGCGCACTTCCAGCGGACCCTCGTCTCTTCCGTCCCGGCGCTGGGCTACGACGCAGCCCTCCTGCTGCTGGAGGCCATCGGGCAGGGCGCCGCCACGCCCGCTCAGGTGCGGCAGGCCCTGGAGGCCATCGACGGCCTGCAAGGTGCCACCGGCATCCTCTCCGTGGTGGACGGCCGCATCCTCCGTCGACAGGATGTCGTGCGCATCGTGAATGGCGGCACCATCCCCACCCCCTGACCCGACCTCCCCAAAGGACCGCATGTCGATCCACGACAAGTTGAAGCAGCTCGAGGAGCTCCGCCGCGAATCCGAGCTCGGAGGTGGGGAGGCGCGTCTGGCGTCCCAGCACGAGCGAGGGAAGCTCTCGGCACGGGAGCGACTGGATCTCCTGCTGGACGACGGCTCCTTCGTGGAGCTGGACCGCTTCGTCACCCACCGCTCCACCGACTTCGGACTCGAGGACAAGAAGTTCCTGGGGGACGGCGTGGTGACGGGGTACGGCACCGTCCACGGACGGCTCGTCTACGTGTTCAGCCAGGACTTCACGGTGCTGGGCGGATCGCTCTCCGAGGCCCACGCCGAGAAGATCGTGAAGATCCAGGAGATGGCGGTGAAGAACGGCGCCCCCATCATCGGCCTGAACGACTCCGGCGGCGCCCGTATCCAGGAGGGCGTGGCAAGTCTGGGTGGCTACGCCGACATCTTCCTGAACAACACGCTGGCCAGTGGCGTGGTACCGCAAATCAGCCTCGTCCTGGGTCCCTGCGCCGGCGGCGCGGTCTACTCGCCGGCCATCACCGACTTCATCTACATGGTGCGGGGCACGAGCTACATGTTCGTCACCGGCCCCAACGTGGTGAAGACGGTGACCCACGAGGACATCGACATGGAGGGCCTCGGCGGCGCCGACATCCACGCCTCCAAATCCGGCGTCGCCCACTTCGCCATGGACTCGGAGCCGGAGTGCCTGGCGTCGGTGCGGGAGCTCTTCCACTACATCCCTCAGAACAACACCGAGCTTCCCCGGGACCGGGAGAGCAGGGATCCGGTGGACCGCCAGGACGAGAAGTTACTCGAGGTGGTACCGGACAACCCCAACCAGCCCTATGACATGCACGAGGTCATCGAGGCGGTGGTGGACGAGGGGGAGTTCTACGAGGTCCACGAGCGGTTCGCCGCGAACCTACTCGTTGGGTTCGCGCATCTCGGCGGGCATCCGGTGGGCATCGTCGCCAACCAGCCCGCCGTCCTGGCCGGGGTCCTGGACATCGATTCGTCGGTGAAGGGGGCTCGCTTCGTACGGTTCTGCGACGCCTTCAACATCCCCCTCGTCGTCCTGGAGGACGTGCCCGGCTTCCTGCCGGGGGTGGCCCAGGAGCAGGGTGGGATCATCCGCCACGGCGCCAAGCTTCTCTACGCCTTCAGCGAGGCGACGGTGCCCAAGGTCACGGTCATCACCCGGAAGGCCTACGGGGGCGCCTACGACGTCATGAACTCCAAGCACATCCGGGGCGACCTCAACCTCGCCTGGCCCCAGGCCGAGATCGCCGTCATGGGTCCGAAGGGGGCCGTCGAGGTCATTCACCGGAGGGAGATCGCAGCCGCGCACGATGGCGAAGCCCTGAAGGAGGAGAAGGTCCAGGAATACCGCGAGACCTTCGCCCATCCCTACATCGCCGCCGCCCGGGGCTACGTGGACGACGTCATCGACCCCCGAGAGACCCGCCCGCGCCTCGTCTCCGCGCTGGAGATGCTCCGCAACAAGCGGGACGAAAACCCGGTGAAGAAGCACGGGAACATCCCGCTCTAGTCGGCTCCGCAGCCGCAGGGCCACTCCCCGGGCAACCTCTCCGGGGCTCCGTCGCATCCCAACGGTTGAAGGCGCACCGGCCCAACGCCGGGGCGCACCCCCTCAGCCCAGGGATGACGATGACGACGCGTTCGACTGTGTTCTGCCCCGGCCGCCTGGCTGCCGGTCTCTTCCTGGCCGCCACCTTCGTGGCCACCCCCGCCATGGGGCAGGAGCCGCCGGAGCCCCCGACACCCGAGGAGGAATGCCGGTGCCTCCGGATCGAGGACGGGGAGGAACGGAGCTGCGACTGTCAGGATCTGGGCGAGGAGCCGGGGCTCATGGACTGGGCCTTCGGGGACGATGTCGCCGGAGCGCTGCCGTGGTTCGTCCGTCCGGGTAGAGCCCGGGTCGGCATCACCCTTGATCCGGAGCAGTCCGCCCGGTGGGACGCGGACGGAGCCCGGATCGACGGTCTCCTGGAGGGCGGCCCCGCCGACGAAGCGGGGCTTCGGGAGGGAGACGTGGTGGTGCGCTTCGACGGGCAGTCCCTCCTCCAGACTCTGGGCGCTGAGCGGGAGGAGGACTTCGACCTGGATCGATCCCTGCCGGTCCAGCGACTCCTGGCGCTGGCGCGGGAGCTGGATCCCGGCGAGGAGGTGGAGATCACCTACCTCCGGAACGGAGACGAACGCGCCACCACCCTGGAAGCCCGGGATCTGGCCCGATGGGGCGTCCGCGCGCCCATCATGCCTCGCCTGGAGGAGCTGGGGAACCGTCTTCGTCTGAGGCGTCTGCCCGAGGGAGCACCGGACGCCCCCCAGGTCTTCCGATTCCGGGGTGACCCCGGTCGGGTCGAAGTCTTCGAGGACGGCGACGGGCCCCACGTCCTCGCCTTCGGAGGGAATGGCGCGCTCTGGCGGTGCCCGGCCGGAGGCGATGAGCCCGGCTGGGAGATGCTCGCCGGGGGCTGCCCCGGAGGTCTCCGTCTCGTCGCGCTGAATCCCGCGCTCGGGGAGTACTTCCGTACCGAGGAGGGAGTTCTGGTGGCGGACGTCCATGAGGACTCGGAGTTGGGGCTGGAGCCGGGGGATGTCCTCGTGCGCATCGGTTCCCGCGCCGTCGACAGCCCCGGGCGGGTGGGCCGGATCCTCTCCTCCTACGAGCCCGACGAGTCGGTGACGCTCCACATCGTGCGGGAGGGCCGTGCCATGGACGTGCAGGGACGTCTTGGAAGCGGCGGATGACCCTCCGGTAGCCCGGGGGTGGGGTTTGGCGGGGATGGGCGGTGTGCGTAGCTTTTCGGGCTCGCACCCCGCTCCTCCCGCTGCGAGGCCCCGGCCCCGTGATCCGGTCCCTCCTCATCGCCAACCGCGGCGAGATCGCTGTCCGCATCATCCGCGCCGCCCGAGAGCTCGACATCCGCACCATCGCGGTCTATTCCGAGCCTGATCGCCTGTCGCCCCACGTCATGGAGGCCGACGAGGCCCACCTCATCGGTCCGGCGGCGTCGGCCGAAAGCTACCTTCGCATCGACACGCTCCTACGGGTGGCGGAGCGGGCCGGGGCGGAGGCGGTCCATCCGGGCTACGGGTTCCTGGCGGAGCGGGCGCCGTTCTCCAAAGCGGTGCGGGACGCCGGCCTGACCTTCGTCGGTCCCACGCCGGAGACCATCGCCGCCATGGGCGATAAGACCGAGGCCCGGCAGCGGATGCAGGCTGCCGGCGTGCCCATCGTCCCGGGCCTCACCGAGGCGGTGGAGGATCCCGAGGAGGCGATGGTCCACGCCGAGGACATCGGCTATCCCGTCCTCCTGAAGGCGGCGGCCGGAGGCGGAGGGAAGGGCATGCGGGTGGTGGCGACCCCCGAGGATCTGCCCGGGGCCTTCGAGGGCGCCCGCCGGGAGGCGCTGGCAGCCTTCGGTGACGGCTCCGTCTACCTGGAGCGGTACCTGGACCGTCCCCGCCATGTGGAGATCCAGGTCCTGGGCGACCAGCACGGCAGGGTGGTGCACCTGGGGGAGCGAGAGTGCTCCATCCAGCGGCGCCACCAGAAGCTCGTGGAGGAGGCGCCGTCGCCGGTGCTCTCGCCGGAGGAGCGGGAGGCCATGGGCCAGGCGGCCGTCCGGGCGGCGGAAGCGGTGGACTACGAAGGGGCGGGTACGGTGGAGTTCCTCTACCAGGATGGGGAGTTCTTCTTCCTGGAGATGAACACCCGCCTCCAGGTGGAGCACCCCGTCACCGAGCTGGTCACCGGGCTGGACCTGGTGGCGTGGCAGCTCCGGGTGGCCTCGGGGGAGCCGCTGGACTTCGCACAGGACGACGTGCGGCTGGAGGGGCACGCCATCGAGTGTCGCATCACCTCGGAGGATGCCTTCCAGGGCTTCCTCCCCTCCACCGGGACGGTCCGTCGCCTCGACCTTCCCTCCGGCCCCGGCGTGCGATGGGATGGCGGGATCCAGGAGGGCTTCGACGTCTCTCTCCACTACGATCCCCTCCTTGGGAAGCTCATCACCTACGCCCCCACCCGCGCCGAAGCCATCCGACGCATGGGCCGGGCGCTGGACGAACTCGTGGTGGTGGGGCTGGAGACCTGCACGGCCTTCCACGCCCGGGTGATGGACGAGCCGGACTTCCAGGCTGGAGACCTCACCATCCGCTACCTCGAGGAGCACCCGGACCTCGTCGACGGCGACGCCGATGCCGAGGTCCGGGCCGCCGCCGTCACCGCCGCCCTGCTGGAGGAGGCGCACCGGCAACGGCACCAGGCGCCGCGCATCGCCTCCGGCGGGGGAGGCGCCGCCCCGGGCACCATGAGCCCCTGGCGCCGGTCCGGATGGCCCTGGAGGGCGTCGTGAGCGGCGCCACCGTCTCCATCCACGGCATCTCGTCCCAGGGAGCCGGGGTGGGTGAACTCCCCGACGGGCGCGTGGTGTTCGTGGACCGGACGGCGCCTGGGGACGTGGCCGAGATCGAGGTGACCAAGGAAGCCACCTCCTGGGCCCGCGCGCGGCTCGTGCGGCTTGTGGAAGAGGGTCCGGATCGGGTCGAGCCTCCCTGTCCCCTGTACGACGACTGTGGTGGGTGCGCCCTCCAGCATCTGGCCTACGACCGACAACTCCACTGGAAGGGGCGGATGGTGGTGGACGCCCTGGAGCGCATCGGTGGGCTGGACGAGGTGCCGGACCCGGAGGTGGTACCCTCTCCCCGGGAGCTCCGGTACCGGGACCGGCTCAGCTTCACACTGCGTCGCCTGCGGGGGGGTCGGGTGGTGGCGGGATTCCACCATCTGCATCGCTCCGGACACGTGGTGGACGTCCACGACGAGTGCCTCCTGGGTGTGGAGCCGCTGAAGGAGGTCTGGGTCGGCCTGCGGAAGGCGTGGGGCGGCAACGCCCAGCGGTTGCCGGAGGGCGGACGCCTCCGACTCACCCTCCGTCTGGTGGGCACCGACGCCGCCGGACTCCTGGTGGAGGGCGGCGCCGCAGGGTGGCGGGGCGGAGGACTGGTGGATGAGGTGCCCGGCCTGGTGGACGTATGGCACGAACCCTCCGGCGCCGCTCAGGCGCTCCGGGTGGCGGGACCCCAGGGGCCCTCCGACGACGACGGGGTCCGTCCCGGGGCCTTCACGCAGGTGAACCCGGTGGTGGCCCCGCACCTTCGGGACCACGTCCTGGAGCAGATCCCCGAGGAGGGGGACGTCCTGGACGCCTACTGCGGCGTCGGCGTCTACGGTCGGGCCCTCGCCGAGGACGGTCGGGCCGTCACCGGCATCGAAGTGGACCCGGCAGCCTGCGCCACGGCCCGCCGCGGCGCACCCGACGGCTTCCAGCTCCGGGAGGGCCGGGTGGAAGACCTCCTGGAGGACGTCCTCCCCGCCGACACCGTCATCGTGAACCCGCCCCGCACCGGACTGGACGACCGAGTTCCCGGCGTCCTCCTCGGCGCGGAGCCCCACCGGATCGTCTACGTGAGCTGCGACCCCGCCACCCTCGCCCGGGACCTGGCCCGGCTGGCCCCCACCTACCGCCTGACAGGGCTGCGCTGCTTCGACCTCTTCCCCCAGACGGCCCACATCGAAAGCGTCGCCGTCCTGGAACCCATGGACGGCGCCGGGGAGGTGGCGGCATGAAGTACTTCGTCACCGTAGGACGCCAGGACGTGGAGGTGGAGCTCGGACCGGACGGGATCTTCGTCGACGGGGACCCCGTGGAGGCCGAGCTGGCCCAACTTCCGGGGACCGAGGTCCATCACCTCCTCCTGGACGGCGCCTCCCACCGGGTGGTGGCTGCTCGCGAGGGGCGCGGTTCCTGGAGCCTTCACCTGGGCGGACGCACGGTGGCGGCGGAGGTGGTGGACGAGCGGACCCGGACCATCCGCGAGCTCGCCGGGACGGGAGCCGGCCCCTCCGGACCGGCGCCGGTGGTGGCGCCCATGCCGGGCCTGGTCGTGAAGGTCCAGGTCGCCGTGGGCGACGAGGTGGCGGCGGGGCAGGGGATGGCCATCGTGGAGGCCATGAAGATGGAGAACGAGCTTCGGGCTGGAGCACCCGGGATCGTCTCGGCGGTCCATGTGGCCGCCGGCGACGCCGTGGAGAAGGATCAGGTCCTCATCGACCTGGATCCCCTCCCTGCCGAGGACGACCAGGAGGAGGAGGGGTGAGCGACGAGACCGTCCACACCGAGAGCGGCATCCCCGTGGAGCCGGTCTACGGCCCGGAGGACGAGGAGGCCGGGGGCCGACCCGGGTCGTGGCCCTTCACTCGGGGGGTGTATCCGTCCATGTACCGGGGACGGGTCTGGACCATGCGCCAGTACGCCGGGTTCGGGACGGCCGAGGAGACCAACCAGCGCTTCCGCTACCTCCTGGATCGAGGGCAGACGGGGCTCAGCGTGGCCTTCGATCTTCCCACCCAGATGGGCTACGACTCGGACCACGGCATGGCCGCCGGCGAGGTGGGTCGGGTGGGGGTCGCCATCGACTCCCTGGAGGACATGCGCACCCTCTTCCGGGGCATCGACCTGGGCGAGGTGAGTACCTCCATGACCATCAACTCCACCGCCGCCATCCTCCTGGCCTTCTATGTGGCGTTGGGTGACGAACAGGGCGTGCCCCGTGATCGGCTCACCGGGACCATCCAGAACGACGTCCTCAAGGAGTACGTCGCCAGGGGAACCTACATCTACCCGGTGGACGCCTCGCTCCGGCTGGTGAGCGACGTCCTCGCCTTCTGCTCTACCGAGGTGCCGCGCTGGAATACGGTCTCCATCTCCGGCTACCACATCCGGGAAGCCGGTTCCACGGCGCCCCAGGAGGTCGCCTTCACCTTCGCCAACGGTCTGGAGTACGTGGAGCGGGCCCTGGCGGCCGGGATCGAGCTGGAGGCCTTCGCCCCGCGCCTCTCCTTCTTCTTCGCCGCCCACAACGACCTCCTGGAGGAGGTGGCGAAATTCCGCGCCGCCCGGCGGCTCTGGGCCCGGCTCATGAAGGATCGCTACGGAGCGTCGGACCGGAGCTGCCGGCTGCGATTCCACACCCAGACCGGCGGCTCGACGCTCACCGCCCAACAGCCGCTGAACAACGTGGTGCGGGTGACGGTGCAGGCGCTGGCCGCCGTCCTGGGAGGCACCCAATCCCTCCACACCAACGGCTACGACGAGGCCCTGGCCCTCCCCACCGAGGAATCCGCGCGGCTGGCCCTTCGCACCCAGCAGATCCTGGCCTCCGAGTCGGGGGTGACCCACACCGCCGACCCCCTGGGAGGCTCGCACTACGTGGAAGCCCTCACGGACGAGATCGAGGAACGGGCGGTGGACTACCTGGAGCGGATCGACGAGATGGGAGGCGCCGCCAAGGCCATCGACTTCATGCGGGAGGAGATCCACCGGACCGCCTACCAGGTCCAGCTCGACATCGAGTCCGGTGCGCGGGAGGTGGTGGGTGTGAACGTCCATACCGAGGACGAGGAGTCGGCTCGCATCGGCCAGCCGGACTACACCGCGTTGGAGGAGGGTCAGAAAAGGGCCCTCCGTCATCGCCGGGAGGCCCGGGACGAGGAGGCGGTGGCCCGGGCACTCCGGGCGGTGGACGACGCCGCGGGGGGGGAGACCAACCTCATGCCGCCCATCATCGACGCCGTGAAGGTCGGGGGCACCCTCGGGGAGATCTCGGACCGCCTCCGGGAGCGCTGGGGCACCTACGACCACTCCTGAGGCCGCGCTGACAGGAACCGGCGCGCCCGTTAACTTTCATGGCTGTCGCCGGGGCCTTGCAGCTCCCCTCCGGACTCCTCCTTCGCAGCCGACCATGCCGACGTACGAGTACCGGTGCCCCAACGGGCACACCTTCGAGCTCTTCCAGAGCATCTCCGCCGAGCCCGGGGGCACCTGCCCCGAGTGCGGCGAGGACGGAGAGCGGGTGATCTCCGGAGGTGCCGGGTTCCTCTTCAAGGGCGACGGCTTCTACATCACCGACTACCGGTCGGAGGAGTACAAGAAGAAGGCGTCCAAGGAGGCCCCGAGCGAGGGCGGTTCGTCCACAGAGAGCTCGGGTTCCGGAGACGGTGCGAAGAAGGGTGGGGACAGCTCGGGTGGCACCTCTTCCGCGGGTGGGGACGGCGGCGGCTCCGCCTCGTCCTCCGACTGAGGTCGTCGTGGCCGAAGAGACGATTCGCGCCGCGGTGCGTCGGGTCCTGGAGGAGATGGGTGCGCCGCCGGACACCGCCGTGCACCTGGAGCGCCCCCGGGACCCCGACCACGGGGACCTGGCCACCAATGTGGCCATGACCCTCGCCGGCACCCTCCGGCGGCCCCCCCGCCAGATCGCCGACGAGATCGCCGACGGTCTGGACCTCGCCTCCGCCGGGGTCCGCTCGGTGGAGGTCGCCGGGCCGGGCTTCCTCAACTTCCGGCTCAGCTCCGGGACGGTGGCCTCGGTACTGGAGACGATCCTCGAGAAGGACGACGCCTACGGGCGGACCCAGGTCGGCGGGGGCGAGGCCGTCATGGTGGAGTTCGTCTCCGCCAACCCCACCGGCCCGCTCCACCTGGGGCACGGGCGACAGGCGGCCCTGGGCGATGCCGTGGCGGCCCTCCTGGAATGGACGGGCTGGTCGGTGCACCGGGAGTACTACTACAACGATTCCGGCACCCAGATGGACAACCTGGCCCTCTCCGTCCGGGCCCGGTACCAGGAGCACTTCGGACGGGAGGCGGAGCTCCCGGAGAACGGCTACCGTGGGGAGTACGTCCGGGAGCTGGCGCGGTCGCTGGCGGACCATGTCGGAGATCGCTACCTGGACGACGATTCGCAGGACGCGTTGGATGCCATGCGGATCCACGCCGTGGAACTCCTCCGGGCGGAGCAGGACCGGGACCTGGCGGAGTTCCGGGTCCTCTTCGACCGCTATTTCCTGGAGTCTTCGCTCTACGAGGACGGGGCGGTAGAGGAGACGGTGGCGGATCTGCGCGCCTCCGGGCACGTGTACGAGGAGGACGGCGCCGTCTGGCTCCGCACCACCGCCTTCGGCGACGACAAGGACCGGGTGATGATCCGCTCCAACGGTCTTCCCACCTACTTCCTCCCGGACGTGGCCTACCACCGGGACAAGTGGCGGCGGGGCTTCCACCGGGCGGTGAACGTGCAGGGCTCCGATCACCACGGGACGGTGGCGCGGGTCCGCGCGGGACTGCAGGCGCTGGGGCTCCCTGAAGGCTACCCGGAGTACGTGCTCCACCAGATGGTCCGGGTGGAGCGGGGCGGGGAGGAGGTGAAGTTCTCCAAGCGCGCCGGTGCCTACACCACCATGCGGGAGCTCTCCGACGAGGTGGGGGTGGACGTGGCCCGGTACTTCCTGCTCATGCGGAAGCCGGAGGCCCACCTGGTCTTCGATCTGGACATGGCGCTGGACGAGTCCGACACCAATCCGGTCTACAAGGTGAAGTACGCCCACGCCCGGATGTGCTCCATCTTCGCCCGGGCGGGGCTGGAGCTGGAGGAGGCCTCGCTGGCCGGCGTGGATCTCTCCGTGCTCGACCACGAGCTCGAGCGGGAGCTCATCAAGAACCTCGGAGAGCTCCCGGACGTGCTGGAGCGGGCCGCTGCGGCCCGCACGCCCCACGCCGTCTGCGAGTACCTGGAGCAGACCGCCGGAGCCGCCAACTCCTGGTACCACGCGGGAAACCCGTCGCGGAACCCCGAGCTCGCCGTCCTGGTGGACGATCATGAGCTCCGGCAGACTCGCCTCGGGCTGGCACGGGCCGTGCAGATCGTGCTGCGCAACGGCTTGAAGGTCCTGGGCATCCCAGCGCCGCGGGAGATGCGCCGGCGCGACTCCGACTCCGACTGACCCCAACCTGGATTCCATGTCGATTCTGTGCGTGGGAAGCGTCGCCCTCGATTCGGTGGAGACGCCCTTCGGCGAGGCCACCCGAGTCCTCGGCGGCTCCGCAAACTTCTTCGCGGCCTCCGCGAGCCTGTTCACCTCCGTGCAGGTCGTGGGTGTGGTGGGCGAGGATTATCCCCTGGAGAAGCTGGACTTCCTCCGGGAGCGGGGCGTCGACCTCTCCGGCATCGAGGAGCGACCCGGCGAGAGTTTCTTCTGGGCCGGCCGCTACCACTACGACCTGAACAGCCGGGACACCCTGGAGACTCGCCTGGGGGTCTTCGCCGACTTCACGCCGAGGATTCCGCAGGGTTTCCGGTCGGCCCGCCACATCTTCCTGGGCAACATCGACCCCACGCTCCAGCTCGACGTCCTGAATCAGGTCGACGACCCCGGCGTCGTGGCGGCGGACACCATGAACTACTGGATCGAGGGGGCTCGGACGGAGCTCCTGCAGTTGCTGGAGCGGGTGGACATCCTCCTGGTGAACGACGCCGAGGCCCGCCAGCTCGCCGACGAGCCCAACCTGCTGAAGGCGGCGGAGTGGATCCGGGGGCGCGGGCCCTCGGTGGTGGTCATCAAGAAGGGGGAGCACGGCGCCATGCTCTTCGACGGCGACGCCGTCTTCTTCGCCCCGGGCTATCCGCTGGAGCAGGTCTTCGATCCCACGGGGGCCGGTGATGCCTTCGCCGGGGGATTCCTTGGGTACCTGGCCCGACGGGACCGGATGGACCACGAGACGCTCCGTCGCGCGGTGGTCTTCGGCTCCGCCACGGGCTCCTTCGCGGTGGAGGACTTCAGCATCGACCGCTTCCGCTCCCTGGACATGCAGCAGGTGGTGAAGCGGGTCCGGGAGTTCCGGGAGATGACCAGCTTCGAGGCGCCGGTACGGGAGGTCCTCGGTGTCTGAGGGCGGCCGGGACCCGGGCGCCGGGCTCAGCTACCGGGATGCCGGCGTGGATCTGGACGCCGCAGAGCGGACGAAGGCCCGACTCAAGGAGCTGGTGGCCCGTACCCGGGACGAGCACACCCTCTCGGAGCTGGGCGCCTTCGGCGGGCTCTACCAGGTGCCTCCGGGCCTGGATCAGCCGGTCCTGGTCTCCTCCGCCGACGGGGTGGGGACCAAGCTCAAGCTCGCCTTCCGCACCGGCCGCCACGATACCGTGGGGCAGTGCCTGGTGAATCACTGCGTCAACGACATCCTGGTGCAGGGGGCGCGACCCCTCTTCTTCCTCGACTACCTCGCCTCTGGTGCCATGGACGAAGAGGTGGTCAGCGCCGTGGTGCGGGGGATGGCGCTGGCCTGCGGCGAGAATGGCTGCGCGCTCCTGGGCGGGGAGACGGCTCAGATGCCCGACTTCTACAGCCCCGGTGAGTACGACCTGGCCGGCTTCATCGTCGGAATCGTCGAGCGGACGCGGATCCTGGACGGCTCGCGGATCCGCGCCGGGGACGTCCTGGTGGGGCTCGCCTCCAGCGGGCTGCACACCAACGGCTACACGCTGGCCCGAACCATCGTCTTCCAGCGG
>JGI12048J13642_10309411_pt1 | contig 14709 bp, 22 predicted proteins | sample ElkSlonscriptome_16_FD_13642 | JGI IMG/M metagenome (IMG submission 13642)
AAGACATAGTGGCTGCCAGCGGCCTTTACGCGCAGGCCGGGAAGCACGTCGCCCCATTCCTTGTAGGCGCCTTGGCCAACGGCAAGCTCGGCGGCGGCCGCGTCGATCTGCCGCGCATAGGTGCGCGCCTGCGCCGCGCCCCACTGCCGCGTCGTGTAGCGCACGATCTCGCGCAATTCGGCCGCCGCCTGCTGGGCGTAAATGTGCCGGTGGCTCACCTGGCGCCGGCGTCCCGCAGGGCTTCCTCGGCGATCTCGTCAGCGCTCAGGGGCGACACCTCGCCGCGCTCGGCGGCGGCCAGGCGGCTGTGCAGCATGGCCTTGAGCTCCTGGACGGCCTGCTCCTCGTCGGAAGGCAGCAGGCGTTCCAGCGTGTATTGCTTGAGGGTTTTGCCGGCCAGCGCCGCCATGGCCTTGAGGACCTGGTGTTGCTGTTCGGTGATGTCGATGGTCAGGCGGCTCATGGCAGTCGTTTCCGGTGGGCATGCTGGAGTTTGTAGTTTGACACAAATGTGGGTTTGTGGATTTGCGCGCGTGATCGGAGACACCACTGGCTTCGGGGTCAAACATGGGTTCGGGTCTTGATTTGCAGCATTCAACTCCGAGATCCTTGCAGCGAGATACAGTCGGCGGCACGTCGCCAGGAAGAGCGTTGTTATGGGTGGTCGATCCGATTTCGACCCGGTAACCGGGGGGGATGAAGCGGCGTACGCGGCGATCTGCACAGGCGAGGGACCATTGCAGAGTCGGCACGGTCAGGCTCTGCGCCCGAGCGCAAGCATTCTTGCTCCCACGCTCCAGCGTGGGTGTCAGCGGCAACGCTCCAGCGTTGCATGCGCCGACGCGACGCTGGAGCGTCAGGGCCGCACCTACGCTGGAGCGTGGGAACAAGAGCAATTTGCCGCCGCGCAGGTCTATGTCCTGCCGTCCTACCGCGAGGGTACGCCGCGTACTGTGCTGGAGGCGATGGCGATGGGTCGCCCGATTGTGACGACCGATGTTCCAGGGTGTCGCGAGACAGTGGTCGAGGGTGTCAATGGGTTTCTTGTGCCAGTACGCGATGACGCAGCGCTGGGGCGGGCGATGGAGCGCCTTATCCTGAAGCCAGGTCTAGCCGAGCGGATGGGCGCCGAGAGTCTGCGAATAGCGCGCGAGAAATTCGAGGTGCATAAAGTCAATGCGGCGATCCTGAAGGCAATGGGATTGGATTGATTCGACGGGGACTGAGCGCAATCGCTGGCGCGCTCGACCTGACGCCTGTTTATCGGAGCTTGTTGCGTCGCTGGCCGGCGCTGCTCCTGCTGTTGGCTCCGTCCCTGCTGATTCCAACTCGGCTCTGGCGGATCATCGAGATCGTGCGCTACAGCCGCAAGGCTGCCGATGGCGAAGAAGCCGTTTCACTGCCGGCCGCCGAGTTACTGAGTGTGGCTGTTGCGCCGTCTTGCCGTGGTCGTGGTCATGCCGCGTCCCTTTACGCCGAGCTGGCGCGTTTCTTCATCGAGCGGGAGCAGGAGGCATTCAAGATCGTCGTCGGAAGCGAACTCGAGGGCGCGCACTGCTTCTATCGCCGAATGGGGGCCGAGCCGAGGGCCGAGATCGCGATCCATGGCGGCGCACCCTCGACCCTCTATGTGCAGCGATGCGCGGATGTCGTTTGAGCCGATGACGATGCGTTGAAGGGCGGCGCTGGCCAGAAGAATCATGATCCTTCCCATGCTGAAGCGTCGGGCGTTCGGGCCGAGACCGGCAGAAGATCGCAATGGATGACGTCTATGGCAGCGTCAAGGGACTTGCCGCCGCGCTGCTGATGCCCTTTTCCGTCGCTTTGGGTTTGGTGACATTCGGTCTGGCGCTCCGCGCCTTGGGCAACAAAGGGCGGGCGCTCGGCGGCTGGATGGTCGCCGCCGGGGCGCTGCTGCTGGTGCTTACGTCCTGGCAGCCGGTGGCCGATTCGCTGCTGTCGCCACTGGAGGAGCGGTATCCGCCGTTGACGGATCCGGCGCAACTCTCGGATGTGACGGCGGTGGTGGTGCTCGGCGGGGGATGGTGGCCGCGAGCGGAGGATTGGCCGATCACGGCGCGTCTGAGCGAGAGCTCGGCGATTCGGCTCTTCGAGGGGCTGCGTCTGATGCGGGCGTTGCCCGAGGCGCGTTTGGTGCTGACCGGAGCCAGCCGGCGCGCGGACCGGGCACCGGTGGCCTGGGGCTATGCCGAGGCCGCGCTGGACTTCGGCGTGCCCGAGACGAGGCTGCGGGTGCTGGATACACCGGTCGACACAGCGCGTGAGGCCGAGGCGGTGCGCGCGGCGCTCGGCGACGGGGCGCGTCTGGTGCTGGTGACCTCGGCCTCGCACATGCCGCGGGCGATGGCCTACTTTCGACGGGTCGGTCTCGACCCGGTCGCGGCCCCGACGCATCGCCTGACTGGCCGCTCGGCTTATGATGAGCTCGCGGACTGGCTGCCGGCGGTGGACTATCTGCGCATGACCGAGCGGGCTTGGTATGAGTATTTGGGGTTGTTGGCCTTGAGATCCGGGTTGCCTGGCTCTTCGCGACAGACGCCGGATGGTCTCAGGGAGAGCGGCAATAACGCGGAACGGAAATGATGGGGCCTCGCTGGCTGCTCGTTCATCGCATGCGGCTTGGGGCCTTGCTGAGGTGTATGGCCCCAGATCAAGGGATCACCACCCCAAGAGCGAGAAGTTCTTGGTGGTCAAGGGGCAGGCCCGCTTCCGCTCTCGCGACATCCTGACCAATGAGACTTGTATGATCGAGACGTCTGGCGCCGAGCCGATGATCGTCGAGACCATTCCGGGCTGGGCAGACGACATCATCAACATCGGCGATGACGAGATGTTCGTGCTGCTGTGGGCCAACGAGATCTTCGATCCCGAGCGGCCGGACACGATCGCTTGTGCGACCGAGGGGACATGAAGCCCCGATCGGAGCAACGGAGCCAGGGAGCATGACTGATGCGGTGCACGACGACTTCGACAATCCCTGGAAGGCCATCCTCGAGCACGCCTTTCCGGAGTTGCTGGCCTTCTATTTCCCGGCCGCGCATGCCCAGATCGATTGGACGCACGCCCCGGAGTTCCTGAACACCGAGTTGCGCCAGGTGGTGCGTGACGCCGAGCTCGGGCGGCGCGGGGCCGATGCCTTGGTGCGAGTCTGCGCGCGGGATGGGAGCGAGCATTGGATCTATCTCCACATCGAGATCCAGAGTCAGAGCGATTCGGGTTTTGCCCAGCGGATGTTCACCTACAACTATCGGCTGTACGATCGCTATGCCCGCCCCATTGCGAGCTTGGCGGTTCTGGCCGACGCGGCTCCAGGCTGGCGTCCGAGCGCGTTCGCGCTCGAGCAGTTGGGCTGCACGCACTGGACTGGATGATGCGCCTGCCCGATGCGCTGGAGCAGCGCCTGTGGCAAGCGATTCGAGCAATCGAGGAGGCCGAGGGGATGGCATATGTGACGAGTATCGAGCGGTTGGCGATCGAGCGCGGGCGTCGGGAGGGTTTGCAGGAGGGTCGCCAGGAGGGTCGCCAGGAGGGTCGCCAGGAGGGTCGCCAGGAGGGTCGCCAGGAGGGTCGCCAGGAGGGTCTGCGGGAAGGTGAAGCCCAAGGCCGGGCCGCGCTGTTGGCGAGCCTGCTGGTCAAGCGCTTCGGCCCGCTCCCGGAGGCGATCCAAGCACGTTTGGCGCAGGCCACCAACGAACAGTTGGAGCATTGGGGGGAGCGTGTACTCGAGGCGGCGACCTTGGATGCTGTATTCGAGGATCATTGAAAGGCGCGAGTATCGACGTAGTTGAGGTTCGTCGGAATGGGTCGGATGGACCGGGCCTGACGATGTCATCATGGCCTCGACGATGCCGCCCGTGGTGATCGGTGTTGCGGGTGCTGGATAAGCCAGTGGATAGGGCGCAAGAGGCCGAGGCGGTGAGGGTGGCGCTCGGCGATGGGGCGCGTCTGGTGCTGGTGACCTCGGCGTCGCACATGCCGCGGGCGATGGCCTATTCTCGGCGGGCCGGACTCGAGCCGGTCGCGGCCCCGACGCATCGCCTGAGTGGCCGTTCGGCCTATGACGAACTCAGGGACTGGCTGCCGGCGGCGGACCATCTGCAGAACGTTGTGATCACTGATGCGAGGACGAAACCATGTCATTCACCGTGTGCCTGACCCCCGAGGAACAAGCCTTATTGGAACGCGTGAGCCGTCAATCCGCGCGTAGCCAGGACGATCTGGTCCGCCAGGGGATTCGTGAGCTCTGTCAGCGTCTGTTGGAACAAACGGGGCCGACGCCCTACGAAACAGGACGCGATCTGTTCGGCGCCGGAGAACTCGCCGAGCCACCCACGGATCCCGCAAAACGCCAAATCTGGGAGGCCCTGCATGCCAAACATGGCCGCCTGGGTTGATGCCGGCTTTCTTGTCGCCCTGTTCGCTCGCAATGACCCGCATCACCCCTCCGCCGTCGAGTTCCTGGCCAATCATCAACGCCTCAGCCTGCATTCTCTCTGGCCCGTAGTCACCGAGACGGGTTTCTTCCTCGATACATCCGGCAAAATCGCGCTCCTGAGCTGGCTGGAATGCCACGGCATCATCCTGCATGACCTCAGTATCACCGAGCTGCCGGCGATCCGGGCAACATTGAGCAACTACCGGAATCTTTCGCCCGACTTCACCGACGCGGCACTCGTCACGCTCGCTGGAATCCACGGTATCAACAGGATCATTACAGTTGATGTACGGGATTTCTCGGCCTATCGGCTTCCGGACGGACGAGCCTTCGAGCGTTTATGGCTCTGAGGCACGGTGCAACAACAACCTCAACAGGTTGCTGCAGCTTACTCCCCTCACCCCAACCCCTCCCCCCGCTGGGGCGAGGGGCTCTCGGGCAAGTTGTGCGAGTTGTTCTTGAACCCTTCCGAAGTTCGACTCCCCACCGCGCTTGGGGGCTGACCGGAGCCAGCCGGCGCGCGGACCGCTCACCGGTGGCCTGGGGCTATGCCGAGGCCGCGCGGGACTTCGGCGTGCCCGGGACGCGGCTGCGGGTGCTGGATACGCCGGTGGACACGGCGCAATGAGAGGGTTCCGTTTTGGTCCGTTACGGGCTAGCATGGAGCTAATAAACGGAGGGTCACATGGCCGTTAACGTCAAGCTGCCGCAAGCCCTCGTCGAGAGCGCCAAGCGCTACGGTGCCGTCGAGCATCGCTCGGTACCCAAGCAAATCGAATACTGGTCTCAGATCGGCAAGATTGCTGCTGAGAACCCGGATCTACCGTTCAGCGTCATCCGCGACATTTTGCTTGCGGATCAGGAAGAGCCCATGGGTGAGTATCAGTTCGGCTGATGCGCATCCTTGTCACGCCCACCTTTGAGCGCGCGGTCAGGAAATGCAAGGATACTTCTGGGATAGACCACGCTTTCGCGCTGCATCGGTCGGCTGGCGACCTGGCCGGTCCAAGCTGGTTGCCGGGTGCCGCTGCGCGTCATGCGGCGGTCCGGATCTCTGGTCAAGAAGTGCCTTTAAGGGTACTCCAGAGAGTATCTTTTAAAGGACGCTCGGGGAGTGGCTGTGGCCGATCTCAACGCTAACGATCTGAAAATCCGGGGTGTGACCGCCATCGCCGAGGCGCTGTCCGAGCAAACCGAGGCGCTGGTTGCGGTCCGAGGCAAGCCGACTTACGTCGTGATGAAGCTTGAGCAGTACCAGCATCTGCGCGAATGCGAACTGCACGCGGCGCTCGCGGAGGCGCGCGCCGATCTCGCCGCCGGGCGGGTCACTAGGGAATCGGCCGAGGCGCATCTGGACCGTCTCGTTGCGATGGAGCGATCCTAAGCTGAACCGATGGCCTTCACGCTGGTTTTCACGGATAGCTACAACCGGCGTGCCGCTAAGTGGCTGAAGCGCCATCCGGAATTGCGTAGGCAGTATCTGAAAACACTGCAACTGCTCGAAGCCAATCCATTTTCACCCCTCGTTGCGCCTGCATGCGCTGCAGGGGCGTCTCGAGGGCCTGCACTCGGTTTCGATCAACCTCTCTGAGCGTATCACTCTCGAGCTGCTGATGAGGGAGGCCGAGGTGATCCCCGTTGACATCGGCAACCACGACGCGGTGTATCGGTAAGAGAACGGGGCAGATCAGGATCGTGCGCGAACTCTGACGGTGACTAGGCCGCCTTCAGCATGAAGGCGACGTGCACCTCGTCATACGGAAACAGTAACTTACCGTCGGTCGTCTTGTCGATCACGGTAACCGGCGGCGGCGAGTGCCTGCGCGTCGCTGTGGACGCCTTTGACATCGCGCCCGACGCGTCGAGCCAGCTCGCGCACGCCGAGCGGGCCAGCGCCGGTGAGGGCCTTGAGGATGGCCCAACGGTTCGCGGTCATGGTGCTCCAGAGCGCTTCATGGCTCGGGAAGCTGATGTAACAACCTTGCGGCTCGCCACGAAAGGCCGACTTCATGCGCGCGGCAGTGGTTTCAAGACTGGCGACTTCGATGGTGACAGTGGTCATGGTGGCCTCATAGTCGGGCGACATCGGCCCAGAAGTCGTCGATGAGTCGATCTGGTGTGGTGAAGACGTAGGGAACTTCATCCCGGCCGAGGTGCTTGTGGTCACCCTTGCCGGATTCGTTGTCGTAGCGCAGCACACAGACTCCGTCAACGATCAAGGCGAGTCGGTATTTGAAGCAATGCGCGCTACCGGCCAAGGGCACCGGAACTTGCCAGATCACGAGGTCAGCGAAGCGGTTGGGTCCCAACACGACACGAGATTTCAGCAAGAGGACAGCGTTCATGCTGTTGGCAGAATGACAACGCTTTTGTGCCCTGTCAATCGCGGCGCCGGCGAGGTATCCGCGCCGGCCGCGCGCGGCGTTCACGGCAAGCTGGAGTAGCGGATGTCTGGCATGGCAGCCGGTGTCGCAGCGCTGGTCGGCGAGATCCGCGCCCTCTACGGCGATGGCCCGGTCCCGCTGCATCGCCCCGTCTTCGACGGCCACGAGCGGCGCTATCTGGTCGAGTGCATCGATTCGAGCTTCGTCTCCTCCGTCGGGGCCAAGGTCACCGAGTTCGAGGAGCGCGTCGCGGCCTTCACCGGGGCGCGCCATGCGGTCGCGACGGTCAATGGCACGGCGGCCCTGCATGTGGCGCTGGAGCTGGCCGGGGTCGGCCGGGATGACGAGGTCATCACTCAGGCGCTGACCTTCATCGCGACCTGTAACGCGATCCGCTATGCCGGGGGCTGGCCGGTGTTCGTCGATGTGGATCGAGACACCCTGGGGCTGAGCCCGGAGGCGCTGCGGGCTTTTCTGGAGCGGCACGTCGAGATTCGGAATGGGCAGCCGTTCAACCGCGTCACCGGGCGCCGCCTGGCGGCCTGCGTGCCGATGCACACCTTCGGGCATCCGTGCCGGATCGCCGAGATCGCTGCCGTTTGCGACGAGTATGGAATTCCGGTCGTCGAGGACGCCGCCGAATCGCTCGGCAGCACGGTCCGGGGCCGCCATACGGGGACCTTCGGACGGATGGGGATCTTGAGCTTCAACGGCAACAAGATCATCACGACCGGCGGCGGCGGGATGATCCTGACGGACGACGAGGCGCTCGCGCGGCGCGCGAAGCATCTGACGACGACGGCCAAGATCCCGCACCCCTACGAGTTCGTCCACGACGAGATCGGCTACAACTACCGGTTGCCGAACCTCAACGCCGCGCTCGGCTGCGCGCAGATGGAGCGGCTGCCCGAGATGCTCGAGGTCAAGGCGGGGATTGCGGCGCGCTATGCGACGGTGCTGGCGGAGATCGGCTGGGCCTACATCCCGGCCCCGGCCGGGACCGTCTCGAACCATTGGCTGAACGCGGTGCGGCTTGGTTCGCGCGCCGAGCGCGATGCCTTCCTGCGCGAGACTAACGCCCAAGGCGTGATGACCCGCCCGATCTGGCGCCTGATGAACCGCCTGCCGATGTACGCCGACTGCCAACACGGCGGCTTGGCGAACGCGACCTGGCTGGAGGAGCGGGTGGTTAATCTTCCTTCGAGCGTGCCGGAAGGTGCGATGAACCCTTTGGGGGGCTGAGGTGATGAATGTATTAGAGCTGATCGGCCGGGAGCAGGCCCTATTCGATGCCGATCTGGCGCGCTTCGAGGCCGAGCTGGCCGGATTGGTGGCGGCCAGCCGGTTCCTGGTGGTCGGCGGTGCGGGCTCGATTGGGCAGGCGGTGGTGCGCGAGATCTTCAAACGCAACCCCCGGGCGCTGCATGTGGTGGATATCAGCGAGAACAACATGGTCGAGCTGGTGCGCGATATCCGCAGCACGCTGGGCTATATAGAGGGCGATTTTCGGACCTTCGCCATCGACTGTGGGTCGGTCGAATTCCGGGCGCTGATGCACTGGAGCGGCGGTTATGAGTATGTGCTGAACCTGTCGGCGCTGAAGCACGTGCGCAGTGAGAAGGATCCGTTCACGCTCATGCGCATGGTGGATGTGAACATCATCAACACGAACCAGACGATCGATCTGGCACGCGCGCACGGTTGCCAGAAGTACTTCTGCGTGTCGACCGACAAGGCCGCTAACCCCGCCAGCATGATGGGCGCGAGCAAGCGTATCATGGAGATGTTCCTGATGCGCTACAGTCTGGCTCAGCCGATCTCGACCGCGCGTTTCGCGAACGTGGCCTTCTCCGATGGTAGCCTGCTGCACGGCTTCAATCAGCGCGTCGCCAAGCGGCAGCCGATCGCGGCGCCGCGTGATGTTCGTCGGTACTTCATGACGCCGCAAGAATCCGGTGAGCTCTGCCTGATGTCCTGTCTGCTGGGCGATAACCGTGACATCTTCTTCCCGAAGTTGAGCGATAAGCTGCACCTGATGACCTTTGCCGACGTCGCCATGCGATACTTGGGAGCGCTGGGTTTCGAGGTGCAGGTCTGCGATAGCGAAGAAGAGGCGAGGGGGCGCGCACCAGAGCTGATCCGCTGCAAGCGTTGGCCCTGCTACTTCTTTGACAGCGACACGAGCGGCGAGAAGGCCTTCGAGGAGTTTTTTACCGATCGCGAGACCTTGGATATGACCCGCTTCGGGTCGGTCGGCGTGATCAAGGCGATGGCAGATTTCGATTCGAAAAGGCTCGATGGCTTCCTTGCCAGGGTGGCGGAGCTCAAGCGTCGCGGCGACTGGGAGCGGCCGGACCTTGTGGCCCTGTTCCATGAGATGATTCCGGATTTTGCGCACAAGGAGACAGGCAAGTACCTGGACGGTCGGATGTGACCCTGGCGGATGTGACCCTGAAACAGCTGCGCGAATCACTCGAGAGATAGGACCTGCGCGTGCGGGTCGGGGAGGGTAGATGTCGAACACCGAAGACTTCGGCCTTGGTCTGCCGAGACAGCAGGTCAACCATAGACGGCTGAGAGCTGTGATCCAAGCAGGGGGTAAGGGCGCGAGACTGAAGCCCTACACGCTCGTCCTCCCGAAACCGATGATGCCGGTGGGCGAGCGCCCGGTGATCGAGATCCTCCTGCGCTGGCTGCGCCGCAACGATGTCCATGAGGCCTTTGTCACGACAGGCCATCTCGGGCACCTCATCCGGACCCTTTGTGGTGATGGGCGCCGGTGGGATATGCATATCCAATACACCGAGGAAGCGGAGCCGCTCGGCACCGTGGGCGCCTTGAATCTGATACGGGAAAAGCTCGATGGCACCTTCCTGGTATTGAACGGCGACCTGATCACGGACCTGGATCTGCGAGCATTCTTGCGGTTTCATCGTGCGCATCGCGATGAGCTGACCATCGCCGTGAGTGAGACTCGGGTGCCGGTCAACATGGGCGTCTTCGAATATGAGAAGGATGGCCGGGTCTCGGAGTTCCGCGAGAAGCCGACGCTGAGCTATGCCGCGAATATGGGGATTTACTGCATGGAGCCAGGGATACTAGACCTGATTCCTCGGGGCGTGCCCTATGGCTTTGATGACCTGATGTACCGGATGTTGGACGAAGGCCGGCCCGCTCACGTCTATCGCCACAACGGGCAGTTCATGGATATCGGACGGCCTGAGGATTTCGCCCGTGCCCAGGAGATGGCGGATCGCGGCGAGCTTTCAATGCAATGAGGGTCATAATGCGACAAGCTTACAAACGAGCGATGGATGTCGCGCTTGCCCTGTTGGGGCTTGCCGCTGCGGCGCCCTTGATGGCGGTGATCGCGGTATTGGTTCGCCTGGATTCCCCAGGTAAGGCGATCTTCTCTCAGCAGCGGCTCGGTCAGGGTGGCCGAGTCTTCTTGATGCACAAGTTCCGGAAGTTTCCGAGCGACTGGGGCAGTGCCGGGGCTGCCGTGACGGTGTTTGCTGATGCACGCATGACCCGCTTGGGGCGTTTTCTGGAGCGTACCAAGCTTGACGAGCTGCCGCAGCTGTGGAACATCCTGGTCGGTGAAATGTCCTTCGTCGGGCCGCGCCCCGAGACCTTGCGGTTTGCGGACCTTTACACGGATGAATTCGCTCGGATTCACGACTTCGTCCCGGGTATATTCGGCCCAAATCAGGTGGCGTTTCGCAACGAGTCACGCCTCTACCCGCCGGACGAAGACCCGGAGAGCTTTTATCGTCGGGAGCTGTTTCCGCAGAAGGCCCGTAACGATCTCGACTACTTCCGACGCGCCACCTTGGGTTCGGACCTGTGGTGGATCGCACGAGGGCTCTGGCAAAGCTTGGTGGGCGCGATCGACTGGAAGGGTGTTGCGCGCCGGTTCGGCCGCATCATTCCTGCCGATCTCCTGCTCGTCGCGATCGCATGGGCAGCGGCCAATCTGATCCGCTTTGACGGTTTGCCAGCGAATCACCACGCCGATGTGTTTTTGATTGGCTTATGGCTGATGCCCTCGGTGGTGGTTGCGGTGATGGTGATCGGCGGGAGCTACCGGGGGCTTGTGCGGCACTTCGCAGCCGCCGACGTGTTTCGGTTGGTCGGGCCTGCGGTGATGGGCTGGATCGCCGGTTACCTGCTCCTCCTCGGCGGCTGGGAACGCAACGCGTCTTTGGGGGTCGGCTTGGTGGCAATGACCTTGAGCGTCACGTTGATGGTCTCGGTTCGGGTTCTCTACAGAGAGCGGTCCCGGAAGCTGGCGCTCCGGTCTGAGCTGGCTCGAAGCGGCGGTGCCTCCGGGGTCAGCGCGATTGGAGACGGGGCGGTTGCGGTCTATGGTGCCGGCGGAAGGGGCGTGGCGCTGGCGAGGTTGTTCGAGCATGGCTTTGCGGACGTGCCGATTGCCGGGTTCTTGGATGACGATCATGAACTGGCCGGTCGCCATATCGCAGGGCACCCTGTTTTGGGTTGCGAGCGCGATCTCGGGACGGTGCATGCTGTGCACAAGCTAGCGCAGCTGTGGATGGCTTTCGAGCCAGACCAATTCAAGTATCGGCGCTTGCGTGAGTGGTGCGATGCCAACGCTGTTCGCCTGGTGGTTCTACCCCTGACGGAGCCGTTCCTCTCGCTCTCCGGGGCATCTGGTGGCTGGCCCGCGTGGGCGGGGCATGAGTCATACGGGGAGACGATGCGCCAGGCCCCTCGGCGCGGGCCTGAGGTAGTTCGCGGCTATCCAGTCTCCGAACCGTAGCGCAGCTCATCCTTGGCGTTTTCTGACTCGGATTTTTTGCCTGAGTGCCTGAGGGTCAAGTCTTGTTGCGTGCATCGGGATGACCGGTTAAGCTTCGCGTATGGCGAGACCGCTGCGAACCGAACTCACCGGTGCGCTCGCACCGGTCGCCTGCTGCCCCTCTGAGGCGCTCGCCGGGTCGGGCGGTGCGCGGCGCGAACGGGCCTGTGGGCTTTGCTGCGGCGCTACGCGGCGGGGTCGAGGTCTTGATCGGCTATTGCCCCGCTCGGGGCAATGGTTTGGAGGGCTGCGATGACGCTCGCAGAGGCAGGCCCCGCAGGGCCGTTTTCGCAGGGAATCGTGGAAACCGTACGTTTGGGTGTGGTCGGGCTTGCCAGGCGCAATGGTTGGCGCCTCGTGGTGCTGTTTGGGTCGCTTGCGCGAGCGGAGCCGGCGCGGGACGCCGATCTTGCCATTTTGCCGGATGGGCCGCCATCGCTTCTGGAGCAGGGCCGGTGGCAAGCGGAATTGGAGGACCTATTGTCCCCGGTGCCCGTGGACCTGTTGGTGATGACGCCCGAGCGATCTCCCGCGATCCTTTACCGCGTGTTTCGCGATGGTCGCTGTCTGTTCGAGCGAGAGGCCCGGCTCTTCGAGCGCGAGCGGGACCGGGCCTTCTTCCTCTATGCCGATTCCGCATGGTTCCGCCGTCAACAAGAGGAGGCCCTCCTTGGCTATCGGTGAGCTGGAGCGCGAAATCATGCTGCGCAAGCTTAGCTCTCTGAACCGCTATGTCACGGACCTTGGCGGCTATGCCGCACTGGACCGCGTGGGACGCCGCCGGGAGCACTATGCGATCGAGCGGCTGATCCAGCTGCTCTGCGAATCCTCGGCCGATATCGCGCTTCAGTTTCTGAACGCGCGTGGCGAGACGCTTCCAACGAGCTACCGGGAGATCTTCATCGCCCTGGAGCGGGCTGGTGCCCTGGCGCCGGATATGGCGGCGGAGTTGGTTGCCGCTTGCGGGATGCGTAATGTGCTAACCCAACTTTACGATGAGATCGACTTGGATCGGGTCGTCGCGGCGGTGGAGCCGGTGATAGCGCTCTATAGCGGGTTCGCGCACTGGGTCTTGGGCCGGTTGCCTGGAGCGCGTTAAGGAGTCGTCTTCAGCGTATGGCAAGGCCGCTGCGGATCGAGTTTGCTGGCGCGCTCTACCATGTCACCTCGCGGGGCGACGGGCGCGAGGCAATCTATCTGCGGGACGCGGACCGGCACCTGTGGCTGGAGGTGCTGACGCAGGTGTGCGAGCGCTTCAACTGGTGCGTCCATGCCTATTGCCAGATGGGGAATCACTACCACTTGCTGGTGGAAACGCCGGACGCCAATCTGGCCAAGGGCATGCGCCAGCTCAATGGTGTCTACACGCAGCGCTTCAACACGGCCCACAACCGAATTGGCCATGTGTTTCAGGGTCGCTATAAGGCGATCCTGGTCCAGAAGGAGGCGTATCTGCTCGAGCTCGCGCGCTACGTGGTGCTCAATCCGGTCCGTGCCCGCATGGTGCGGCTGTCCGGCGACTGGCCGTGGAGCAGCTATCGGGCGACAGCGGGCATGACGCCTGCTCCGGATTGGCTGGAAACCGATTGGATGCTGGCCGCGTTCGCTGAGCATCGAGAGGACGCCCAAGCGGCCTATCGGCGGTTCGTCGCCGAGGGCAAGGGCCAGCCATCGCCCTGGGAGCAGCTCAAGAACCAGATCTTTCTAGGTTCGGCGCCGTTCGTCGAAGCGCTGCAGCGCCAGGTGGGCGGTAATCGACGCTTGAGCGAGGTGCCCAGATCACAGCGCCGCCCCGTCGCCCGACCCTTGGCCTGGTATTTTCAGCAACATCCCTCTCGGGACCACGCGGTCTTCGAGGCCTTCCGCAGCGGCGGGTACAGCATGCGCGAGATTGGGGAGCACGTTGGCCTGCACTATTCAACAATCAGCCGGATCATCCGCCTTAGGGAGCAGCAATAGGCGCGGGTCTGATAGTTGTCGTTCCTTCGATTGAGGACTCAAGATGCTGATCGACATCGTCGCCGCCGCGCGCCCGAACTTCATGAAGGTGGCGCCGATTATCAGGGCCCTGCAGGCGCGAAAGGCAGTCGGGGGACCGTGACGCTAGCGCCTGGTACACACCGGTCAGCATTATGATCCCCAGCTGTTGGAGCGCCTGGCGTTGTTCCTGTATCGCCAGGCCGCCGTGGTCGTCTCAGTGACGGAGTCTCGGCAAGGACTCCGTGCTTGACGCCGAAGAAGGTACGGAGGCTGCAGCGCCTGCGCTCGCCTCTGGATGACGGTCTGACGCTACTTTACAATGGCTACCCGATACTTCGTGGGCGGTTGCGGGAAGAAACCGGCGTCCTCCGGGCGCATTCAATGGGTAAGATCCGGTTTTCGGCGCGGCGGAACCGCTGGTATCGCGCGCAGATTAGGTCGTTAAGCAACGGGTAGGGTGAGCGGTGAGCGGGCACGAGCGAAACGGCGGGCGGGCTTATGTGGCTGGCCATCGTGGCATGGTTGGTGCGGCCATCATGCGCGCACTAGTGGCTCGGGGCCAGCAGGATATCCTTACCCGTAGCCATTCCGAGCTCGATCTCGCCGATCAGGCCGCGGTGGAGCAATTTTTCGCGGTGGAGCGCCCGCGGCAGGTCTACCTGGCCGCCGCCAAGGTGGGCGGCATCCACGCCAACGACACCTACCCGGCCGAGTTCATCTATCAGAACCTGATGATCGAGGCGAACCTGATCCACGCCGCTTGGCGCTACGGCGTCGAGCGGCTCCTGTTCCTCGGCAGCTCCTGCATCTATCCCCGCCTGGCCGAGCAGCCGATGGCTGAGTCGTCGTTGTTGACAGGGACGCTGGAGCCGACAAACGAGCCGTACGCGATCGCCAAGATCGCCGGCATCAAGCTCTGCGAGAGCTACAACCGCCAGCACGGTTCGGACTTCCGCAGCGTAATGCCGACCAATCTCTACGGCCCGGGCGACAATTTTGATCTGGCGAACAGCCACGTGATCCCGGCCTTGCTGCGCAAGTTCCATGAGGCCAAAGAGGCGGGAGCG